>CAJIBW010000278.1_pt1 | contig 12282 bp, 10 predicted proteins | sample 9199441 | NCBI WGS metagenome assembly CAJIBW01 (sample SAMEA7708313, study PRJEB35096) | sediment metagenome | biome: marine neritic benthic zone biome [ENVO:01000025]; feature: sediment [ENVO:00002007]; material: shallow marine sediment [ENVO:03000034] sea grass bed [ENVO_01000059] ... | reverse complement strand
GCGGTTGCTCCGATCATCCCCGGTCTCAATGACGACCAAATCCCTGAGATCCTGAAGCGCGCCCGAGATGCCGGCGCTTCGGCTGCGTTCAAGATTCTTCTGCGGCTCCCACTCGAGGTTGGCCCGGTCTTCTCGGCGCGGCTGGCCGAGGCCTTTCCGCTGCGGCACGCCAAGGTCATGAGCGCGATTCACGACATGCGCCGCGGTCGGCACAACGATGCGCGCTTCGGCGCGCGGATGATCGGTCAAGGCCCGCGCTGGGCGATGACCGAGAAGTTGTTTTCGGTGCACTGCGACCGACTGGGCCTCGAGTACCTCGCCGGCGAAGCAGCCCGTCCGGCGCGGGTCCGTGCACCGGACCGGAGCGGGCCTCAGCTTCCCCTGCTCTTCTGAGCTGGCCCGCAGATTGCATCCCCCTCCCAGTAAGACGGTGCAGAGGCCCGGATTTTCCTGGAGATAATGCAAGTGATTACAGCTAGTTATGTGGCAGAAGAAGACTTGGACGACTTGTCATCGCGTGACATAGTGTCAATAATGCCTGCCAGAGAGTCCCAAATGACCGATTCCACCGAGCTCTCGGTGCTCGTCGTCGACGACGAGGCGCCGAACGTCGACTCGCTGCGACGCATCTTCGAACGCGAAGGCTTCAACGTCCTCACGGCTACGAGCGGGAAGAAGGCCCTCGACCTCTGCCGACACCATCCGGTGAACGTGGTGGTAAGCGACCTCATGATGCCGGGAATGAACGGCATCGAGCTGGTCAAGGCTTTGAAGACGGTCGTCCCCGACGCCGAGGTCGTCCTGATGACCGCGTTTGGTACCGTCGAAAAGGCCGTCGAGGCCATGCGCGCCGGCGCCTACGACTTCGTCGAGAAGCCTTTGAAGCGGCTCCAGATGGTCAAGACCGTTCGCAAGGCGGCGGAGCGCCAGCAGCTCGTCGTCGAGAACAAAGATCTTCGACAACAGCTTTCGCAGCTCAGCGATCGAAGCATCGTAGGCTCTGCGGCATCACTCCGAAGCGCTCTCGAGATCGCTACCCAAGCGGCACCATCTTCGGCCAACGTGTTGATCCTCGGGGAGAGCGGCACCGGCAAGGAGTTGCTCGCACGTCACATTCACGAGCGGAGTGGGAGAAAACAGTTCGTGGGCGTCAATCTCTCCGCCCTCCCGGAGACGATCGTCGAATCGGAGCTTTTCGGCCACGAAAAGGGGGCCTTCACGGGTGCCGTGGCGCGACGCGGCGGTCGCATTGCGGAGGCTCAGGGCGGCACGCTGTTTCTCGACGAGATCGGCGAGCTGTCCGCGGCAGTTCAGGTGAAGCTGCTCCGCGTTCTTCAGGAGGGCGAATACCAACCGGTCGGCGGACAAACCAAGAAGGCTGACTTCCGCTTGATTGCGGCGACCAATCGTGACCTTCACGCTGCGGTGGAAGCGGGGGAATTTCGCGAAGACCTGTACTACCGACTCAACGTCATCGCGCTCACCAGCCCTCCGCTCCGCGCACGACGCGACGACATCCCAGTGCTGACCGAGCACTTCGTGGCAACCTATTGTGCCAAGAACGAGAAGGAGCCTTTGGCGGTGGATCGCGACGCGCTTCAACAGCTGGTCGCCTACGACTGGCCGGGCAACGTTCGGGAGCTCCAAAACGTGATTGAACGCGCTGTCGTTCTGAACAAGAGCGGCGTCATCAAGCTGGCCGACCTTCCCGACCCGGTCGCCCGCGCCGAGCCCCAGTTCGACGCGTTTACATTCCCGGTCGGAACGGCGCTGAGTGAAGTCGAACGACGGGTGATTCACGGCACGCTGAAGCACACTTCGGGAGACAAGCAGCTCGCGGCGCAGCTCCTCGGCATTTCCGCGCGAACGATCTATCGCAAGCTGGGAGCCGAGAAGGGCGACGAGGCCGCCTGAACGGCTGAACCTCCCACGGTGTCATTTTGTCAATCGACCGGGATCCGGCCCGCCACGTTGTCCACGAGCGCGGGGCGAAATTGTGCGCCTGTATACGAAATCATTGCTGTTTTCCTGATTGTGATTCGGCACGGGCGTTGCTCTAGTAACCGGCGGTGGCAACTCCACGACAAAGGCGCTTCTCGGTTGTGATCGTGCTCGCAACGCTGGCCCTCTGCGCTTTGTTCCTGGCGCAGGGGACGACCAGGGTCTTGGCGGCGGAATTGCTCGCGCCGAATGCGGTTGCCCCGAAGCCGCCCGGCAAACGTTTCACGACAAGCTCGCCGAGTTTTCTTCGCAAGCGCAAACCCGAAGCGATCCTTCGGCGAAACATATTCGATTCGGCCCGAGGCGACCTCACGGCTGAGCCGCTTCCCGAGATCCCACTCGGCGAAGATGGGCAGCCGGTCGCGGACTGGGATCCGAACCGACCGCCGCCGAAGTGCATGGGCAAGCTGCGACTCGTCGGCTCCGTGGTGAGCCCGGTGGCCCCCGACTGGTCGTTCGCCGCAATCGCCGGCACGAGCGACGGAAAGACCATGCTCTACCGCGAGGGCTCCGAGGTAGACGGTTCCCGAGTGGTGGCCGTTCACTCTTCGAGTGTCGTGATGACCGGCTCGACCGGAGTTTGCCAACTTCTGATGTTCGAAGAGGAAGAGACGGCGGCAGCGCGGGCGCCGGTCGCGAAAAAGCCCGCAGCTGCCAAGCCTGCAGATGCCAGAAGCGCTGGCCTCAGCGCAGAAGAGATGACCGACGGAATCGAAAAGATCAGCGATACCAAGTACAACATTCAACGAAGCTTGGTCGACAAAGTCTTGGCGAATCAGGGGAGTTTGATGAAGTCCGCGCGTGTGATTCCGCACGAAGAGAACGGACGCGTCGTCGGCGTGAAGCTCTACGGCATCCGGCGCAACAGCCTGCTCGGCCGTCTTGGAGTTCGAAACGGCGACATGCTGCGAACGATCAACGGGTTCGACATGACGAGCCCCGACACCGCTCTCGAAGCGTATTCTCGATTGCGAAGCGCGGACAAGCTCACGCTCGCGATCAAACGTCAGAACAAAGAAACCACCATTGACTACAACATCGAATGAGACGCCATCTTGGAACTTCAGGCGGGGAATGAATCGTGACTTCTAGAAATCAGCTCATTTGCTTGCTCGTCGGCGCGCTCCTTCTGAGCACGGGACACGGCGCGGTGGCCCAACAGAACGAAGCGAAGCCAGCGAAGCCGCCTGCGCGGGTTCCCTCTCCGCCCGTTCCCCTGCGACCGGCGCCGCCGAAGGCCGATGCGACCGCTACTCCCGGACCTGGCCCGAGGGCAAAGCCTGAGCCCGCCGCCGAAGAGGAGCCAGAGCTCGAAAACGAGCTGCCGCAGTTCGAGACCGGGGTCGAGTTCAAGGCCATGTCGCCGCGCACCCGGGTGACGTTCAACCTGGAGAACGCCGAGCTCCCGGACCTGGTCCGCCTGATTTCCAACATGACGGGCCGTCGCTTCATTCTCCCGACCAAGCTGCGCGCGATCAAAGCAACGGTATTTGCACCGACCAAGGTGACGGTCTCGGAGGCGTATCAGGCCTTCTTGTCGGTGCTCGAGGTCAACGGCTTCACGATCGTGCCGGCGGGCCGATACCTGAAGATCGTCGAAGCTCAGCAGATCGAACGCCAAACGGTCCCGATGTACGCGGATGGAAGCACTGTTCCAGCAACCGATCGCTACATCACTCGAATCCATCACCTGGATCACCTCGCGGCAGAAGATGTCACGACGCTGCTCGCACGCTTCGCTTCCCGGACGGCGAACATCACGTCCTACGCGCCCACCAACATGCTGATTCTCACGGACACTGGCGCCCAAATACGCCGCATGCTCCGTCTAATCGCGGCGATCGACCTACCCCGAAGCGGAACCCAGACCTGGATCGAACCGATTCACTTCGCGAATGCGCCAGACCTCAGCGCGAGGTTGCTGGAGATCTTCGCCGCCGACACCGAAACAGCGGCCCCAAAAAAGACCACCGCGCGATCCACAGCGAAGAAGAAGAACGAACCACCGGCCGTGCTCGGTGCCTCCTCGGCGGGGCCGACAATCCGGAACATCATCGCCGACGAGCGAACGAACTCCCTCATCATCATCGCAACGGAACGCGCATACCTACGTATCCTCGAGATGATCCGGCAGCTCGATGTCGCGCTCGAGGGCGAGGGCCGCATCCACGTTCACTACGTTCAGCACGGTGCTGCCACCGACATCGCCGCGGCGCTAACGGCGCTCGTGGGTGCCTCCTCGGGTGGACGGGCAACACCTGCGGCCAGAGGCGGTGCACAGAGGGGCGCGGCGGCGCCACAGACCACGGCGTCGCTCTTCGAGGGACAGATCGGGGTCACCGCATACGAGCAGTCGAATGCGCTGCTCATCACGGCCTCTCTTCACGACTACACGGCGCTCAAAAAAGTGATCGAACGTCTCGATGCGCCGCGCAAGCAGGTTTTCATCGAAGCGGTCGTCATGGAGCTCGGCATCGAGCGATCGTCCGACCTCGGTTTCGCGTTTCACGGGGGCGCGGGTGACTTCCCCACCGACGGCTCTCTCTCGCTGTTCGGGTTCAACGCGCCGTCGTCCATCGACATCACCCAAAACGATCTCAGTGGCTTGGCGCTTGGCGTTCGTGGACCGACCATCGAGAACTCGCAGCAGCTCGTGGGTTTCTCAGTGCCGGGGTTTGGCGTGGTCGTGACCGCGCTCGCGAAGTCTGGCGACGCGGACGTGCTCTCGACACCGCACATCATCGCGATCGACAACACCGAAGCTGAGATCAGCGTCGGAGAGAACATCCCGCTCCAGACCAATGGCGTGGCACCGGGCACCTTCGCCGGTGCAGGCAGTCTCGGGGCCTTGGCCCAGGCATCTGCCGGCGGGCAGGATCTAGGCAGCCTGGCCGGGCTGGCCGGGGGACTCGGAAGCGTCGCCCGTCAGGACGTGGGCACCACGATTCGCGTCGTGCCGCACATCAACGAGAACAACGAGGTGCGGCTCGAAATCGAGGAGGAGATTTCCGAGCAGGGCGCCACCTCGGGTACGCTCGGAGTCGTCTCGATCAATCGCCGCACTGCACGAACAGAGGTCATGGTTCGGGACCAGCAAACGATTGTCATCGGCGGTCTGATGCGTGACGCGATTCAGAACAGCGAAGACAAGGTTCCCGTTCTCGGCGACATCCCGATTTTGGGCGCCCTCTTCCGCAAAACCAGCAAGCAGAAGCGTAAGACGAACCTGCTTCTCATTTTGACGCCTTACATCATTCGCGACCCGGGCGACCTCCGGGAGATTTTCGAGCGAAAGATGCAAGAGCGGCAGCAAATGATCGATCGTTACTTCGTATTCGGCGAGGACAAGTTCGAGCCGCACATCGACTACACCCGCACGCGCGGTCTCGTCGCCGAAATCGTAAACGAGATCGACGGCGTCGAAGAGGAGATCAAGCTGGCGCAGGCTGCAGAGCTCGAGCCGCCGCCGGACCACGTGCCACGCGCACCTATCGGCCCTTACAGCGCGGCCTTGGCCGTCGAGGACGACACCTACGTGATTGGGCCCAACGGGATCGAACCGCAGGAGGGGAGCAAGCCGAACCTCATCGAGTCGATCCCAGCGACCGCGGCGGACGAGCAGGAAGGAGGCGAGGCCCCCCCTCCCCCGATTGAACGACCGCACGGGGCAGAGCCAGAGTCCCCGCCCGAACCGACGCTTCCCGACGAAGCGGAGCAAGCGGCCGACGTCGACCGAAGCGAAGAAATCATCGAGCCCGACGAGCCTCCGTCCGAACCGGACGACGCAACCCAAGTTGCCGAACCTGCAGATGGCTCGAGCGAAGCAATGCCCGGAGACGCCGCGGAGCCAGGCGGCGAAGAATCGAGGAGCATCCCGCAATGAGCCTCGAACAGCGCTACATCGGTGAGATCCTGGTTCGGCGCGGCGCGCTCGAGCCCGACAAGCTCGAGGCTGCACTGCAGACGGCGTCGGATCGATCGGTCGAGCTCACCGACCTCCTGGTTGCAACCCACGCCGTCGAGGAGGTGAAGCTCGTGCGCGCCTTGGCGGACGAGGTCGGCATGGAATTCGTGGAGAAGCTCGCTACGGAGCTGATCCCCGAGGAGCTGGTCGATGCGGTCCCGATTAATTTCGCGCGCCAGAATCATGTCCTACCGCTGACGCAAACCGATGACAGCGTACGGGTTGCAATTGCCAATCCGCTCGACCCATTTCCCATCGACGACCTGCGGATTCTCCTCGGCAAGACCATCATTCCAGTCGCTGCGTCGGAAGAGAGCATCGACGACGCGATCAACCGGGTCTACGAGCGAAAAGACGAAACAGCCCTCGCTGAAGCGAAGGAAGGCGAAGAGGTCGAAGAGCTCCGTGACCTGATCGACATGACCGACGAGGCGCCGGTGATTCGCTGGGTCAACAACCTCTTTTACACGGCGGTCAAAGAGCGAGCATCGGACATTCACATCGAGCCAACGGATGAAAAGGTCATCGTTCGGTATCGTGTCGATGGGCGCCTCATTCCACGAAAGGAAGCGAATCGCGGCTTTCTTTCGTCGATCGTGAGTCGCGTGAAGATCGAGGCAGGCCTCAACATCGCGGAACGGCGCCTTCCCCAAGACGGGCGCATCACCAAGAAAATCGCGGGCAAGGTGGTCGATGTTCGTGTGTCGACGATTCCGACGGCAAAGGGCGAGCGCGTCGTCATGCGTCTGCTCGACAAGGAACAGGTTCTGCTGAATCTCATCGACCTCGGCTTCGCACGCCGGGAGCTCGACCAACTCGAGGGCCTCATTCGGCGCCCCAACGGCATCATCTTGGTGACCGGACCCACGGGCTCCGGAAAGACGACGACGCTGTACGCCTGTCTGAACAAGATCAACACGCCGGAGAAGAACATCCTCACGGCCGAGGATCCGGTCGAATACGAGCTTCGGGGCATCGGTCAGATGCAGGTTCAACCGAAAATCGGTCTGACGTTTGCGTCAGGCATGAGGAGCTTTCTCCGTCAGGACCCGGACGTGATCATGGTCGGCGAGATCCGCGACCACGAAACCGCGGAAATTGCGATTCATGCGTCGCTCACTGGTCACCTCGTGCTCTCGACGCTGCACACCAACGACGCGCCGAGCGCCATCACGCGTCTAGTCGACATGGACATACAAGCCTACCAGCTGTCATCGTCGATTCTCGCAGTCCTTGCGCAGCGCCTCGTTCGACGGCTTTGCGACCAATGCAAGAGCCCGTACACACCAACCAATCAACATCTACTCGAGCTGGGCATCGACGCTGCCATGGCCCAAGAGAAGCTCGTGGAGCTCAAGAAACTCGCTGCGACCACCGTGATCGGAAACAGCAGTCCTCCGATCCTGCCCTCTGCCGCGGCTACGGAGTCGGGCCAGCTGACGTTTTATCACCACCGCGGTTGCGACGAGTGCAGCAACACCGGCTATCGAGGTCGAATCGGCATCTTCGAGCTGATGATGATCGACGAGCCGGTACGCCGCGAGATCTTGAACAACAGCGATTCAAAGACGATTCAGCGGGTCGCGCAACAGCAGGGGATGCGGCTGCTTCGTGAGGATGGTGCGCGTCAAGTCGTCGCCGGCGTGACGAGCGTCGAAGAAGTCCTCGCCGCGACCCAGGCCTCAGAGGTCTGATCCATGGGTGTGTACGCATACAAAGGGATCGACGCCCGGGGAAAGTCGGTCAAGGGCGTCCGAGATGCCGATAGTGCGAAGGGGCTACGCGCCCTTCTCAAGCGGGACGGAGTTCTGGCGACCGAAATCCTCGAGCAGTCGGAGGCCGCCCGAAAAGCATCGCGCGACATCGATTTTCGACGACTCTTCCAACGTGTCTCATCCGTCGATGTTGCCGTAGCGACGAGGCAGCTTTCCGTATTGCTCCGTTCGGGTGTTCCCTTGGTCGAAGCTGTGAGCGCGTTGATCGAGCAGCTCGACCACCCAGATCTGAAAACCGCGTTCACCGACACTCGCAACAAGGTCAACGAAGGCAGCACGCTCGCTGACGCGCTCAGGGCCCATCCGAAGATTTTTCCTCCCCTTTATGTGAACATGGTCTCCGCGGGTGAGGCGTCGGGCACGCTCGAAGAGGTGCTCGGACGGCTGGCGGACTTCCTCGACGAGCAGACTCGGCTCCAAAGCAAGGTACGCGGCGCCCTCGCCTACCCGGTCGTCATGGCCGTCGTCGTGGTCGTCATCCTGTTCTTGATGATGTCCGTCGTGGTCCCCAAGGTCACTTCGATTTTCGAAAACTTCAACCAGGCCCTCCCCTGGTACACCAGCGTGCTGATCTGGGTGAGCAACATCTTCAGCAACTACTGGTGGCTCCTCGCCGCGCTGACGGGCGGGGCCATTTACCTGTTTCGCCGCTGGAAAGCGACGGACGAAGGCCGCACGAAGTGGGACCTTTTCATCATCGAAGTGCCGCTCTTCGGTCCCTTGCTGATCATGGTCGCCGTGGCCCGCTTTTCTCGAACGCTCGCCACGCTGCTAGCGAGCGGGGTTCCCGTGCTCGCCGCCATGGATATCACGCGCAACGTCCTTGGAAACACCGAGCTGATGCGAATCGTCGAGAATGCTCGGGACAGCGTGCGAGAAGGCGAAGGCATCGCCAAGCCGCTCCGGCAGGCAGGCAGGTTCCCCCCGATCATGACTCACATGATCGCCGTGGGGGAGCGCACCGGCCAACTGGAGGAGATGCTCATGCACGTTGCCGATGCGTACGACCAACAGATCGAGGTGCGAGTCGGAGCCATGACGTCGATCCTCGAACCCGTGCTGATCGTGGTCATGGGCGTGGTCGTCGGCGGCATTGCGTTTGCGATACTCATGCCGCTTCTCCAACTCAACGAGATGATTCAATGAGAGACGCGGATGATTCGACGATCCAAAAGAGAACGAGTTTCGTTGCCGTGGGAAAGCCGTGGCGGCCGCTGGCGCAATGTGCTCAGCAAGACGCGCTGGCAAGCGCTACTCGGGATGCTGCTGCTGATCGTACTAGCCGTCGGCTTTACACGGTACGCACGGCGTCGAGTTCAGGTCCGCGACACGCGCGTTGCGGTGGCTCAAGTGAAACAGGCGATCGATCAATTCCGAGCGGACGTGGGTCGCTGCCCGAAATCGGAGACGGAGCTGCTTCACCCGCCGCTTTCGCAGAAGCACTACCTGCATTCGATGCCAAAGGACGGCTGGGGGAGGTCCCTCACGATTCGCTGTCCGGGCTATTTCGAAGACGAGGCCGACGTAATTTCGGCGGGCCCGAGCGGCTCGCTCTCGAAGGACGACAACATTCAATGAAGGGAACGGGAGGCTCCATGCCCAACACGATTGACACCCGCGCACGACGAAGACTGGCCCGCCGGAGGCGCCGAGAGGGCTTCACGCTGATCGAGATCATGATCGTCATCACGATCTTCGCGATGATGGCAGGTGGCGTAGCGGTGGCACTGCTCCCGCAGCTCGAGAAGGCCCGGCTCAAGACCACCAAAACGGACGCTCAAGGATTGCGTTCGGCTGTGATGCTCTACGTCGCGGACAACCCCAGAGGCTGCCCGACAATCGAAGACTTGGTGAACGAGCGATATCTCGACGCAACCCGTCGGACGACGGACGCTTGGGACACTCCATTTCAGATCACCTGCGAAGACGGTGACATCGCGGTCGTCTCGGCTGGGCCGGACCTCCAATTCAACACCGAGGACGACATCTAAGCGATCATGGTCAGACGCGTCCCACCCCGAACGAGCCGAGGATTTACCCTCATCGAAGTGATCGTCGTGATCGCAATCATTGCGGTCGTGGTCACTGGCGCGACGTTTGGTCTGGGCGCAATCACACGGACCCGGCTCCGTTCGTCTGCCTTCAAAGTGATGAGCGCGGCCCGGTTCGCCTACAACCGATCCCTCACGCAGGGAACGACCACGCGACTCCGCTTCGACTTCGACAAAGATACGATGGCTATCGAGGAGACCCTGACACCCGTCACTCTCGCGACGACCGAGCAGCTCGAGGACGAGGACGGTCAGGCCGTGGACCCCTGGGACCTCGCCAGGGCCAGGCTCGAGCAGCCGCTGACACCCGTCAAGCCCACCTCGCCGTTTCAACCGATTACGAATCAAAATGGTAAGGTCATCGAGCGCTACACCGCGAAGCCGGTCGGCGACGCGATTTCGGTCCACGCCTTGATCACGCCGCACGAAACGGAGACTCGAACCGATGGGGAGGGCTCCGTTTACTTCTTTCCCGGTGGACTGACTGAGCACGCCGTCATTCAGCTGAGCGACGCCAGTGACACGGTCTACAGCATCGAGATTCATCCGCTTACCGGGAATGCGCGGATTCACAACTTCGCCTACGAGCCGCTGGACGAGCTCGATGACGAGGGAGAGGTCGAGGATTCACTGTGAATCGAGACGGCTTCACCTTGTTGGAAGTGATGATTGCCGTGGCGATCCTCGGCCTATCGCTCACCGCCATCTTCTCGAGTGAGGTGGGTGCTGCGAACATCGCCGCGCGCGCGCGCCGGCAGAACGTCGCTGTGACCCTCGCGCGCTGCAAGATGGGCGAGATCGAAGAGGTGATCGGAATCGAAGGCTTGCCCGCACTCGAGAAGAAAGACACGGATTCCTGCTGCGAACATGCGCCCGTCGAAGGGTACGAGTGTGAGTGGATCGTCGAGCGAATCATCCTGCCGGAGTTCGGTGCGGGCGACGACGAAAGCGAAGACGACGAAGGTGGCGATGAGACCACGCCCAAAGAAATCGTGAACGCCGCGGTCGATGAAGTCACCGAGTCCGGCGGACCGACGGAGCAGGTCATTGCCGGGGAGGCAGGGAACCTGGCGATGCTCGCATTGCAAATCGGCTTTCCCATCTTGAAACCATTCCTCGAGGAGCAAGTTCGAAGAGCCACCGTGACGGTGCGATGGCCGGAAGGGTCCAAGCAACGCGGCTTCGATGTCACTCAGTACCTCGTTTCCGCACAACCCGCGCGGACCGACGACCAGCAAGAGGAGGAAGAGTGAAGAAATCTGCCTTCACCTTGCTCGAAATCATCCTGGCGGTGTCAGTCCTCGCCTTGGTGGGCACGATGATCTACGGCGGTTTCGCTCAGACTGCTCTCAACAAGGCACGTGTCGAAAAAGACGTCGACCAGTCTCGCGTCGTGCACATGGCACTCGAGCGGATTGCGCGTGAGCTAACGATGGCCTTCGTCTCGACTCACGCCAATCCCTCGCTCGATCTCCGGGTCGTAGAGACGGCTTTCATCGGAAGGGACCGTGGAAAGGAAGACCGAATCGATTTCACTTCGTTTTCGCATCGGCGTCTCTACCGAAACGCGCGCGAGTCCGATCAGAACGAGCTGAGCTACTTCGTGACCCAGGATCCGGACGACTCGGACGTGCAGGTCCTTGCACGAAGAGAGCAAAACCGGATCGACGATGACCCGCGAAGGGGAGGAACGTCGCAGATACTCGTACGGGACGTGGAAGAGTTCAACGTCGAGTACTTCGATCCCCTGCTGAGCGAGTGGGTCCAGACTTGGGATACCGAAGACGTTCTTTCACAGCCCAATCGGCTCCCGACACAGGTCCGGATCCGCTTGGCCGTCAAGCACCCAGGTCGCCGCGGCAAGACCCAGGCGTTCGGCACCAGGGTGACGATTCCACTCAATTACGCTCTCAATCACGCGAACTACAACCCATGAGCCACCGAAGAACGACATCGCACCCCAAGCGCTCGGAACAAGGCGTTGCGCTGATCATGGCGATTGCAACGGTCGCGATTCTATCGGTGATGCTCGCGGACATGCACGAGAAGACGGGGACGGCGTTTGCCGTCTCGACTTCGCAACGGGATTCGCTTCAGGCCGAATACATGGCCAAGAGCGCGACCAACCTGACTAGGCTCCTGATCGCAAAAGAGCCGGAGGTGCGACGCTTCGTCGACCCGCTCTACCGCGCCGCGACCGGCCGCTCCGCCCCTCAGCTGCCCGTCTGGAACTTCGTCAACGAGCTGATTGCCCCGTTCTGTACCCCTGAAGACCAGCGAGACACCTTGATGGAGCTCGGAGTCGATTTCGGCGACACGGTCGGATTCGAAAACCTCCCCGGTACATGCCAGGTCCGCGCCGTCAGTGAGAACGGCAAGCTGAACGTCAACGACCCGCTGTTCCTCGACGGCGAGCAGGCTCGCAACGGCGTCGCGACGCAGCTCTTTACGCTGACGGGTGGACAACTTCCCGAGAGCCCCTACGATGCGC
>CAJIBW010000061.1_pt1 | contig 12323 bp, 13 predicted proteins | sample 9199441 | NCBI WGS metagenome assembly CAJIBW01 (sample SAMEA7708313, study PRJEB35096) | sediment metagenome | biome: marine neritic benthic zone biome [ENVO:01000025]; feature: sediment [ENVO:00002007]; material: shallow marine sediment [ENVO:03000034] sea grass bed [ENVO_01000059] ... | reverse complement strand
GTCCGGCTCCACTCGACCACGCCTGGCGTCTGAGCCGGTGGCGGTGGCGGGGGCGCGATGGGAGTGATGTCGGTTGGCTGATCCCACTCCCGAGAGGGAAGGGTGCGCTGCATCTCCTTGAGCTCTTCTTTGAGATGATGCCCGTCGCGGAAGCGATCTTCAGGCTTCTTCTCGAGCAGCTTCAAGATGATCTTCTCGGCGTGCTCGGGGATGTCGGGGCGGTACTTGCTGGGTTTGGGCGGGGTCGCGGTTCGCTGCATGTCGAGCAGCTCGTCGCGATCGCCGGAGCGAAACGGCAAGCGCCCGGTCAACATCTCGAAAAACAGAACACCGAGCGCATAGAGGTCGCTCGACGAGATGGCGTCTTCCCCTCGTGCTTGTTCCGGCGACATGTACTCCGGAGTTCCAAAGACCGCCCCCTTCGGAGCGAGGCGCGGATCCCGCGTGAGTGCGGCGAGACCAAAGTCCAAAATCTTCACGAAGTCTTTTCGACCTCCGCGTGCAGTGATCATGATGTTGTCACTCTTCAGATCGCGGTGCACGACGCCGAGGTCGTGGGCACGTGCGAGGGCGGCCGTCATTTGCTCCAAGATGTCGACTGCGCGCGCAATGGGCATTGGGCCTTTTGCGATCTGCGATGAGAGGGAATCACCGATGAGGTACTCCATGACGAGGTAGAGCTCGCTGTCCTCTGTCTCGCCCACGTCGTGGATGTCGACGATGTGTGCGTGGTCGACACGGTTCGCGGCGCGCGCCTCGCGCACCATCCACGCTCGCAGATGGGTTTCCCCGCGAAGGTCCGGCCGAATCAGCTTGAGTGCGACGACGCGGTCGATGAGCACGTGACGCGCTCTGTAGACCACGCCCATGCCACCTTCGCCGAGCAATGATTCGAGTCGATATCGACCCGCCACGACCTTCCCGAGAAGCGGATCTTTCGATTTCTTCGAGCGCGACGTCTTCCGAACAATCCCCATCGTTCCCCCGTAACTAGTGGGCAAACTCAATGATAAGCAGGAACCAAGCGAAGCCCCAAGTGTTCCGCTCTCGCTGAAACGGGGACTAAGCTGACATCTGGTGCCTGAGCCGCCTATCATGGAGAGGTCGGTCAGTAACGGAGGGATGTGTGAGCGAAGAACGGCCGCTGCTCGGGCCGTACCACATCGAGCGTCGCCTGGCGGCTGGGGGGATGGCCGAGGTGTTCGTTGCACTTCGTGAGGGTCTGCATGGCTTTCAGAAGCGCGTTGCACTCAAGCGTATTCTTCCCCAGTTTTCGAGCGATCCGGACTTCGTATGGATGTTCATCGACGAGGCTCGCCTCGCTGCGCTCCTCGAGCACCCGAACATTGTTCAGGTGTTCGACTTTGGCACGATGGGCGACGACCTCGTGCTCGTGATGGAGCTCGTCGACGGTTCGAACGTGAGCCGATTGCTGCGTGCGGCCCCTCCGGATTCCCCGATTCCTTGGGACGTTGCTCTTCACATTGCCTACCAAACGTCCCAAGCGCTCGAATACGCGCACCATGCGGTCGACGAGACCGGAGAGTCACTCGAGTTCGTCCATCGCGACGTTAGCCCGGCAAACATTCTTCTCAGCCGTACCGGTCACGTAAAACTGACGGACTTCGGCATCGCCACGGTTCGAAGCCGCGCGCCGACGACCGAGGACGGCCAGGTTCGCGGGAAGCTCGGATACATGTCCCCTGAACAAGTGCTCGGAAAGGAGCTCAGCGGGAAGAGCGACGTGTTCACGCTTTCCACTGTCCTGGCGGAGATGTTGATCGGCGAGCCCCTGTTTCAAGGCGAGAGTGAGCTCAATGTCCTGCTGCAGATTAGAGACGCAGACCTTCGCGTGCTGGCCCGCTGCGAGCGCCGCATCCCTCAAGACATCCGCGCGGTCGTGCTTCGCGGTCTTCAGCGCGATCCGGAAGAGCGCCCCACGGCTGGCGCCTTTTCCGAAGCCTGCGCCGAAGTGATGCGACGGCGCGGTATGGGTCACGGCCCCGATCGGGTCGCCCGTCTCCTGTCGCAGCTGAACTTGATCGAAGGGGATGCCCCGGACGTTCGTCTTCCCGAGGCGAGCGTGCCGTCGCTCATCGACAGCGATCTGATGCGCCATGCCGGCCAGGAGCTCATTGGGCCTCAGGCGGTCACCTCGCCCACGATTTATCGAGTCCAGCTGCCCGACGGTAGCGTGATGGGACCGATGAGCTATCCGCGCCTGATTCAGCTCCTCACGACAGGCGTCATCGACAGCCGCAGTAGCAAAATCTCCAAAGCCGATGGCACCTACATCGATCCATCGAGCCTTCCCGAGCTCACACGATTCGTCACGTCGCCGGGACTTCAGTGGAAGCTCGAGGAGCTCGCGCAAGCCGAGAAGCAGGGGCAGCTTCGCGCGGCAACTCTCCTGCCGATTTTCTACGACATCGTCGCCCGTCAACAGACCGGCGTCCTTCACCTGTGGCAACGCAACCGACGAAAGAAGATATACTTCGTCGACGGTAAACCGGAGTTCGTTGCATCAACCGACAAATCAGAGCTTCTCGGAGAGTATCTCGTTGCGACAGGTCAATGCTTGCGCATGGAGATCGAAATGGCCCTGGCACTCCTGCCCAAACACGGTGGGCGCCTCGGCGACGCGCTCGTAGGTCTCGGGATTCTGCGCCCAGTGGAGTTGTTCCGGGCAATCAGCGATCAGGTTCGAGGCCGTCTGATGGAGTCGTTTCGATGGCGGCGCGGCGAGTGGGCTTTCGTCCGGGGCGCTCGGAGTCACGAGGAAACGTTCCCCATGGGTCTCGATCCGTATGAGCTCATCCGAGATGCCGTGAACGAAGCGCACCTCGAGGAGATCGAGTCCGTACTCGACCCGCTGCGGGAGAAAGTGCTCGAGCGCTGCGACGACGGGCCGCCACTGCAGACCTTTCGAATGAACCGCCACTGGGTCAGCGTCCTCGAGTCCGTGTCGGGGGATACGACCCTTGGAGGCATCTTGGCGAGGCAGAGCGGCTCGGGGGGCGATCTCGAGCCTGCGTATCGAGCCCTTTATCTGGGGCTTGCATGCCGGCTCGTTCGGACCAAGGTGACTCCTTCGCAGATGCCTTTCCGTGAACTGTTCAGCGCTTGAGTCACCCGTGTCCTACGTCGAGCTAACCCATCCGCATACGACGCCGACCCCGGTTTTGGTCGAGGTGCCGCACTCTGGCCTGCAAGTCCCTCCAGAGGTCGAATCTGAAATTCAATCGACGCCGCTGGCCGTCCTCCGCGACTCTGACATCTACGTCGATCAACTCTACCAGCGCGCACCGCGGACCGGCGCGACGCTTCTGGTGTCCCGCGTGTCGCGGTACGTCGTCGATCTCAACCGCGGCCCTGACGACGTCGATTCGGCTGCCGTGCCCAGGCATCCCCGGGGTCGTCACATTCCGGCGCGCGGTGTCGTCTGGCGCGCGAGGACCGATGGGACGCCGCTCCTGCGGGCGCCCCTCAGCGTCGAGCAGTTCAGCAGACGGCTGGAGCTTTTTTACCACCCGTATCATCGAGCGCTTCGCGATGTTGCGGCGCAGATCCATCAGGAGCAGGGCCGGGTGCTCATCCTTGCGGCGCATTCGATGCCGTCCTCCGGACGTCGGACCGTGGGTGGAGGTAAAGTTCGTCGCGCGGACGTCGTGCCAGGGACCCGAGGCCGCTCGACCGCCGATGGCCGCATCATCGATCTCATCGATGCACACTTCCGGCAAGCGGGCCTCAGCGTGAAGCATGACGATCCTTATCGGGGCGGGTGGACGACCTCGAGCTATGGAGCGCCCAAACGAGGGCAACACGCCGTGCAGATCGAGCTCAACCGCGCGCTATACGTCGACGAGCGCACGAGTGAGATCAAAAAGGAGGACTTCGCGCAGCTTCGGGCAGTGCTCGAGCAGCTCGTCGAAAAGCTCGGCACGCTGCTGAGACGCTCGGGTCAGTTCGCGACCGGTTGATCGACCACCCCGGATTCGCCGGAGCGAACCTCGAGGCGATAACGGCTGTTGGCCGTTTGCAGGTAGTAGGTATCACGCCCGCAAAGCTGCAGGACACGCTTCACCGGGGTCGTGACGTACTCGTGGAGCCCATCGGCGAACTCGATCACGACGACGGAGCCCTTGCGTGGTGGCCGCAGCAGACGCCCGACGACGGCTCGAGCCGACTTGCGGCCAACTTTGCGAAGGACGACTTCCACGCCCCGAAACTAGCATAATTGGCCTCCTGGGCAAAGTAGGCACGGAAAAATCCAGCGTTTTTGAGCTTCTGCGATCTTTTCGCCTCAGGCGCAAAGTTCGCGCACCCTGCCGCGGCAATCCGGCCGCGGTGTGTGGCGAAACGCCACGGCAGGGGCCAAAAGCGCCGCCAATTTAACGGGAATTCTCGAGATCCCGATTCGGCACGCTTACTGCAACGCGGTGCGGCATGACCACCGTCATCACGGCGACGGCTTTGGACCGATACCGAGCCTCGCTCAAGCGGGTCGAAATCCTCGACGCGGAAACCGAACGTGAGCTCGCCCAGAGGTGGACGGAAGGCAACGAAGCGGCGGGCATAGAGCTGATCGAATCGAGTCTGCCGTTCGTCATCGCGATCGCACGCGAGTATCGGCGCTGGGGAGTGCCGCTCGAGGATCTCGTTCAGCAGGGCAACCTCGGCCTGTTGAAGGCCGCCTCGAAGTTCGATCCCGAAAAGAAGTGCCGGCTCATCACATACGCCGCCTACTGGATTCGCGCTGAGATTCGCGACTACGTCGTTCGGTCATACCGAATCGTCCGATTGGGAACGACCCGGACGGAGCGTCGCGCGATGCGGGCGTTCAGGCGCAAGTCGGTCGAGTCCCCCCAGGCGCTAGCCGAGGAAAGCGGGATGCCCCTCCCGCGCGCCAAACAGCTGTGGCCTTTGCTGGCACGAGGTGACCTCTCGCTCGACGCTAGCGTGACCGATGCGCCCACCGCGATGGAGCGGATGAGCTACAAGCAGCCCACCCCCGAGGAGTCGGTTGCGCGCTCCGAGGCAGTGAACCACGTGCGCGCCGCCCTCGACTCGGCGATGGAGAGCTTGACGGACCGCGAGAAACGTATCGTCGAAGCACGCATTCTCTCGGACGAGCCCTGTACGTTGGAAGCTCTCGGTCGCGAGATGGGCGTTAGCAAAGAGAGGGTGCGCCAGCTCGAGGTCAGGGCACGCGAAAAGCTGCGCGAGCGACTCGAGCACCTGCGACCGGCCGCCTGAGCCGCTCTGCAGCTCGCTTGACTCCGTGGGTCATCAGACGCATTTTCCGACGTGCATGCCTGAAGACCGTACGGCTCCTTCCCTCGTCCTGTTCCTGGCCATCATCCTCTGCATCTCGAATCTGGTCGGCTGCAAACGCGACTTGGGGGAGTGCAACCTCGACGGTGTGACGCCGGAAGGTGCGCCCATCGACGGCCCAGCGGCGTTCGATATCGCGTACCGCGAGACCGACGGCCTCCCGATGTACGAAGGGCAGGCGATCGTGCAGTCGACCTGTGGCGACGGCACCTTTTGTCATGCGCCGGCTGCCGTTGGGGGCGATCGCTTCGGCACGCCCGCCGGGCTGAACTTCGACGTCGATCTTGCTTGCATCGATGCATCGCAGGATTCGACCTGCGCCCAGCCGATCGAGAGCTGCGAAGACGGCCAAACCCTCACGCCCTACTGCGAGCGTCTGAGGGGTCTGCGCAACAACCAGAATCAAGTCCGAAACTGGGCCGAGGGGATGATCCAAGAGATCCGCTCGGGCACGATGCCTCCCGGCGCAGCCGGACGAAGCGTCCGGAACACCGTTCCGTGGATTCGCAAGTCCGACGGGGGGCAGCTGCCTTCGATTGATTCGGGCGAAGGGCAAGAGATCGTCCGCAACTGGCTGGCGTGTCAGGCGCCTGCGATTGCGCGGACCGAGGCGGCGCCATCGGCGGCCCAGGAGCTCGAGCCCTGTCAGAGCGTCGACGACGAAATCTGCGTGTACAGCGGGCCCGGCGACCTTCCCGATCCGACGTGGAGTGGTATCTACTTCGGAATCATGTTCACCGACTGCCTCATTTGCCACGGGCCGAGCAACGCCAACACCGACCAAAACCCGAACAACCCTCTCGACGGCAACATTCCAGGTGGGGCCAGCCCCGCGGGCCTCGCCGCGCTGAACCTGGCTGGCAGCGATACCGACGATACCAGCAACTGGCCGGCCGAGTCCTGGTCGGCGGTCGTCAATGCGCTGGCCGCGGACCCTGGCGACTGTGCAGGGCAGGGCACGCTCGTCATTCCCTTCGATCCGGACGGGTCCATCATGATCCAAAAGATGCGGAACGTGCAGACCTGTGGCGATCGGATGCCGCTCGGTGGCTCGATCAGCGAAGCACGCATCCAGGTCGTCGAAGAGTGGATCGATCAGGGAGCGCTAAACAACTAGTGGCGCGCGCGTGTATCATCGCGTCGCTCCTGATCGCGCTGACCTCCACCGGCTGCAAGTCTGCTCCGGCCTGTCCTCTCCAAGTGCGTACCGATGCACGCAAGGCTCTGGACGACCACAGAGATCAACAATCCGGCTGGCGGGCTATCAAAGCGGAAGCTCGCGTGACGCAGTGGGCGCGGGATGGACGAATCCGGGGCACCGTCCTGATGTTCTTGCAGCGGCCCGACCGGGTCCGCTTCGACGTGATGACCCAGGTTGGGCCGGCGGCCGTGTTGACGAGCGATGGGGAGAGCTTTCAGCTGACCGACTTGCGTCAGGGTGTGTTTTTGCAAGGCCCGACCTGCACGGAGAACATCGCTCGCCTGCTGGGGATCTCGGTGGACGCGGAGAATGTGCTTCGCCTCTTGACCGGTGACACGCCGATGATCGAAGCGACTCAACAGTCCATGGAGTGCCGCGATGGGCGCTACGTCGTCACACGGATTGCCGCCGATGGAACGACTCAGGAAGTCTCGTTTTCCGTTCACGATGACGACCTCGGCAAGGCGCCGGCCGAGCAGCGCCTGAGCCTTCGGCGCTCAGTCGAACGAGGCGCGAACGGAGACACTCGATGGGAAGCAACCTATGACGAATACGTCGAGGTCGCCGGCCATTCGTTTCCCAGCAAGGTACGGTTCATCGATCAGGTCAACGATGCCGATACGTCGGTCCGGGTGAAGTCCATTGCGGTGGATCCGGAAGTTCCCGACGGCGCGTTTCATCAATCGCCAAGCCCCGGCATGTCCGTTGAATTCGCACCGTGCCCCTGAAAAGCACGGGATTTCGCCGCTGGTGCTAAGGTAGCGCCGCATGACGGAACCGCTGCTCAGCTTGCGTCACCTGGTCACCGCGTTCGAGACGGATGAAGGGTATCTGAGAGCCGTTGACGACGTCTCGTTCGACGTGTTTCCCGGCAAGACCCTCGGCATCGTGGGGGAGAGCGGCTGCGGCAAGAGCGTAACCTCTCTGTCGATCATGCGCCTCGTCCCTAGCCCACCCGGCGTCATCGAATCTGGGGAGGCGCTGTTCGATGGACGCGACCTCTTTCAGATTCCCGAACCGGAGATGCGGAGCCTCCGCGGGAACGAAATCTCGATGATCTTTCAGGAACCGATGACCTCGCTCAACCCGGTGTACACGGTTGGGTCGCAAATCATCGAAGCGATTCGACTACATCAGAGCATCAGCCGTCGCGCTGCGAAGGCGCGCGCCGTCGAGCTCCTGGACCTGGTCGGCATCCCTGCGCCCACCGAGCGTATCGACTCGTATCCACACACGCTGTCGGGTGGCATGCGGCAGCGCGCAATGATCGCGATGGCGCTTTCCTGCGAACCGCGCCTCCTGATCGCCGATGAGCCAACGACGGCGCTCGACGTGACGATCCAAGCGCAAATCTTGGACTTGCTTCGCTCGCTTCAAAGAGATTTTGGAATGAGCATCGTTTTCATCACTCACGATCTAGGCGTGATGGCGGAGTTCGCGCACGAGATCGCCGTCATGTATGCGGGCAAGATCGTCGAGCATGCCGAAACCCCCGATCTCTTTCGGACGCCGAAGCACCCGTATACGAAGGGGCTGCTGCGCAGTCTCCCTAGCGTGCGCAACCGCGGGGAGCGCCTTCCGACCATTCGGGGAGTGGTTCCGGACTTGCGCAAGCTCCCGAGCGGGTGCCGTTTTCAGGACCGCTGCGACTTCGTTACGGACGTCTGCCGCGTCGAGGAGCCGATCTTGCAGCGACTCGAGCAATCCGATGTCGCGTGCTTTCACGCAGAGGTGTCGACGTGAGCGAGAAAGCGATCGTGCGTGCCGAAGCCCTGCGCAAATCATTTCACGGGCCCTCCCGCGGCATCGGGCGCGGTCGAGCGGAGCTTCGCGCAGTCGACGGAGTCAGTTTCGAAGTGATGCAGGGCGAGACCCTGGGGCTGGTCGGCGAATCGGGCTGCGGAAAGAGCACGCTCGGACGTTTGCTCTTGAGGCTGCAAGATCCCACCGGAGGCCGCATCCATTTCGAAGGGCAAGACATCACGCACCTTTCGCAATCGGAGCTGCGGCCGTTTCGCAGCAAGATGCAGATCATCTTCCAAGATCCGTACAGCTCGCTGAACCCGCGAATGACCGTACGCGCGGCGCTGTCTGAGGCGCTGCGTGTGCACCGAAAGACGAGCTCCGCATCCGAAGAAGAGGAGCGGATCGCGGCCTTGCTCGAGCGCGTGGGTTTGCGACCTGAGCACATGCGACGCTATCCGCATGAATTCTCCGGCGGACAGCGGCAGCGCATCGGCATCGCACGAGCCCTTGCTGTGTCCCCGACGTTCATCGTGGCGGACGAGCCTGTCAGCGCCCTGGACGTGTCAATTCAAGCACAGATCGTCAACCTGCTTCGCGATCTCCAAGAAGAGCTCGGCTTGAGCTACCTCTTCATCGCACATGACCTGCACGTCGTGGAGCACGTCAGCCGCCGCGTTGCGGTCATGTACCTCGGGCGCGTGGTCGAGCTTGCCGCGTCGGAGCAGATCTACGCGCGACCTCGTCATCCTTACACACAGGCTCTCCTCAGTGCGGCGCCCGAGCCCGACCCCACCGCCCGTCAGCATCGGGTCCTGCTCAAGGGCGACGTACCGAGCCCTCTCGATCCACCCACGGGCTGTGCGTTTCATCCTCGCTGTCCCATCGCGAGGAAGGGACTTTGTGATCGGGAGGTTCCCGGGCTTCGAGCCATCGAGGCCGGGCACGAGGTCGCCTGTCACCTCGTTGAATAGCGGTTGCGGCCGCTCGGCCTCCTGCGATAAGCACGGCGGATGGAGCAATGGGCCGAAGACCCTGGAACCGACACCCCCAGGCGCAGCTTCTCTGCCGGGGAGACGCTCTTTTACGCCGGCGCACCGGCTACCGCGCTCTACTTGATCGGCACGGGCCAGGTGCAGCTCTTCAAGCGCGCCCGCGGGGTCGAGCGCAGCATCGGCCTCTACGGGCCGGAGGAGCTGCTGGGAGAGGAGGCTCTGCTCCCAGGGACCCATCGAAATGCCACGGCGCAGGCCATCGAGCCAACCCAGGCCCTCGTCATCGAAAGCGATACCTTTCGGGCACTGGTGCGACGCCGTCCCGAGCTCGGCGAGCGTGTGATGCAGCAGCTCGTCCGGCGGCTTCAACGAACCGAAGAGCAGCTCGACAACTTTCTCCTCGCAGATCCGACGATCCGCGTCCTCAACACGCTCCTTCGCGAATTCGACGATTCGGGCGAGGAGTTGCTCGAGCTTTCGCCACTCGAATTATCCACTCGAACTGCATTGGCTCTCGACCAGACCAAAGCCGTGGTCGCTCAGCTGCGCGATCGCGGCTATCTCTCTGTAGGTGATCAAACGATCACCATTGGCAATCCGTCCGTGCTTCGCCAACTTCAGGCGCTCCTTTCCCTCAAAGAGGACGTTCGGCATGGCCTGGCCTGTCGGTAATCCGACACCCCTTCTTGACCGCGCTCCAAGCACTAAGTAGACCCAGGGCGTGGTCCGAGCTTGGGGAGTTGTTTGGCTAGCGTGCCTGGCCATGGGGTGCGTCACGACGTCGGCAGCGGGAACGCCTGATGGGGAGCGCTCGTATCGCGAATTCCAGCTCGCGGCGAGTCTTCGAGACGAGGGCCAGACGGCCAGCGCGATCGAACACCTCCGCAAGGCGCTCCAGCTCGACCCCGAGAACGCCGAGGCCCACCTCCTGCTCGGCTTCATCCAGATGGAGCGCCGGACCTACCAAAACGCGGAGGCGCACTTGGCCACGGCGATCAAGCTTCTCGAAAAACAGGATCGCGGTGGTTCCACGCTGGCCGAGGCGCGTAACATCTATGGGCTCTGCCTGATCGAGCTCGGTCGCTACGACGAGGCTGTCGTCGTGCTTCGTGAGTCTGCGTCGGATGAGCTGAACACGGCTCCACATCTGGCCTGGGGCAATCTAGGGCTGGCCCAATTTCACCTGGCGGAATATCAAGAGACCGTGACCTCGACGATGGAGGCGGTTCGGATACAGCCACGGTTCTGCGTCGGCTACTATACGATGGCGCGCGCCTTCTGGCGCCTGCAGCAGTTGAAAGACGCCGAGCGCGCGCTCGTCGGCGCGCTCGAAGCAGATCCTTCTTGTTCGAAGAGCGCCGAGCTGCAGGGAGCATGGCGGCTCCGCGGCGAGGTCCGAGCGCGATTGGGCCATCGCCGAGATGCCGTAGCCGATTTGGAACGCTGCGTGGAGCTCGACCCTTACTCGAACGATGGGCGAATGTGTCAGACGCTGCTCGAGGATGCGCGATGAGAACGGATACGATCGGCCGTTGGTTGAAGTCGGAGCGCGAGACGCGCCGCCTTTCGATCGAAGAGGTGGCGAGCACGACGCGCATACCACGCAAGACGCTCGAGTCGCTCGAAGAAGATCGCTTCGAAGATCTACCAAGCGGGGTGTTCGTTCGCGGCTTCATCAAGGCATACGCCACTGTGGTCGAAATGGATGCGGACGAGGTCCTTGCCCGATTCGACTCGGAGCGCCCGCAGGCCCTGCCGCCCGCGCCGCTAGCGACAGTGCAGAGGCGCCGCGGATACGGGGCCCTGGTGCTCGCCATCACGACATTCGCCCTTTTTGCGATCATCGTGGCCACGTTTTCGCTCGTTCGGCGCGCGCCTGCACAGGACGATCCGATTGAGCTATCCTCCGCCGTGCCGTGCCTAGTCGAAGCCGCCAAAGCCGAGCGCTCTTACTGCGGTCCGTCGACTACCGTGACACCGATCGAATCGTCACTCTGCTGACCGAGGACTACGGCAAGCTCTCGGCGCTCGCTCGGGGCGCACGAAAGAGCCAGCGCCGATTCGGCGGAGCGTTGCAGCCATACGTCTTGATGAATGCGCAGTTCCGACCCGGCCGCGGTGAGCTTGCGCATCTGGAGCAGGTGTCGGTCGACCGTTCGTTCCACGCCATCCTTCGAAGCCTCGAGGCCATCGGGGCCGCCGGCGCGGCCCTGGCGGTAATTCGGGAACGGGTGCCGGATTACGAGCCCGAGCCCGCGATTTTCGACACGGCGGTGAGCTTCCTGGCGGCGCTCAATGACGGCGCGTCCCCCGAGGAAGCCCTGCTTTCACTCCAGATTCGAGCGCTCGCGATACTCGGCTTTGCGCCCACTCTCGACCGCTGCGTACTGTGCGGCAAGCCGCTGGCGGCATCGCGATCGGCGTCATTCGATGCTGCGCGGGGGGGAATCGTGTGTCGGGCTTGCGGCGGCGGCCGGCTGGTCTTGTCAGCGGCGTCGCTTCGCCGCTGGGTGCTGGTTCAGTCGACGTCTGAGTTCGCCGAGGAGGCTTGGGCCGACCGCGAGCGTGAAGAGATCCGCGACGCACTCGCCCAACTCGACTCGAGCCACGCAACGGTCACTGTTCGCGAGCGGACAGCGGGGGCCTCGGGCAGCTGGGAAGGGCGATTGTCGTGAGTGACGCAACGGAGCCGGTCGAGCTGCGTGCGCCGCGCGGCGCCCGAGTCATGGAAATTGATTGGGCCGACGGGCACCGCAGTACCTACCCGCACGAGCTCCTGCGCGGTTTCTGTCCGTGTGCGCACTGTCAGGGTCATGAGGGTCCGATCCGCTTCGTCGGGGGCGGGGACCTGGACTTGAGCGACGTCCAATCCGTCGGAAATTACGCGGTCCGCCTCGTCTGGCGTGACGGTCACCAGACTGGGATCTACAGCTACCGCTTTCTTCGGCGCCTGTGCGCCTGTTCATCCTGCGCCGAAGATGACCCCAAATCTCGCTCGTTCTGGCGTGAATAGGGCGAGTCCCCCCCTCTCCGTCTCTGTTATCCTGTGC
>CAJIBW010000245.1_pt1 | contig 12336 bp, 10 predicted proteins | sample 9199441 | NCBI WGS metagenome assembly CAJIBW01 (sample SAMEA7708313, study PRJEB35096) | sediment metagenome | biome: marine neritic benthic zone biome [ENVO:01000025]; feature: sediment [ENVO:00002007]; material: shallow marine sediment [ENVO:03000034] sea grass bed [ENVO_01000059] ... | reverse complement strand
CCGTCTTCCTCGGGACGATGGCGCCCGAGGGCGTCGAAAGCCTCGAGGCCATAGCCGAGCGGATTGATGCGCGAGTGGCAGTTCTTGCACTGTCCGACGCCCGTCACCTGCTCGAGCTGCTCGCGATATGTCTTAGTCGGATCCCGCTCTGGAAGCATGACGTTCAGGTTCTCTGGGAGAGTGAGGTGTCGGCAAAGAACGTCCTTCAACAAGAAATCGCCCCGATAGATGGGTTGAGAGCGGGAGGGAGTCGCAAGCCTCGCCAACGTGCTTCCCTGCATCAGGATGCCTGCACGTGGCTGCCCCACCATGTCCGTCTTGGCGAAACCCCCGGTGGTCGAGACGCCGTAGAGGTCACCCAGAGTGTCGTTGAGCATGCTGTAGTCGCCCAACAAAAGCTCTTGGAAGGTGTTTTCCTGGGAGTCGAAGAATACGTGCTCCGCGTATCGAAGTGTTTCCTCCGCGTATTCGGCTACCAAATCGTCGTCGAAGGCTGGAAAAAAGTCCGGATTTGGGGCGATCGACGGGAGCTCGGTGAGGTGAAGCCACTGCTCGTGGAAGTAGCGAACGGTGCGCCGCGCCCGCGGGTCTTCGAGCATCCGCTCGATTACAGCCGCTCGGCCCGCCGTTGTATCTAAAACGCCGTCTTCTGCATCCCGCATCAGCTCGGAATCGGGGACGGACGACCAGAGAAAGAACGCCAGGCGCGCGGCATACTCGTGCCCCGTGAGCGGCGCCGTCGGGCCGTCGCTGTTGCCGCGTTCCGCACGGTAGAGGAACGATGGCGAGGAGAGCATCGCTTGCAGAACCGTGCGCGCCGCGAAATCGAAACCATTGACCTCCGCCACGTCATAGAGTGACAGGTAACGGTCGACTTCCTCAGCGTCGATCCGGCGCCGAAAGGCGCGAAGGGCGAAGCTCTCGATGAATGCACGGACGCAGTCGCGGTCGTTCGTCGAGCAGGACATGAGGCTCTCCATGTCCGCCGCGGCTGCGACCTCTTCGGCAAGCGCGTAGAAGGCGCGAACGTCGCTTGCGCTCGTTCCCTGGAGCGCTGCAAACGTGACGAAACCATCCCGCGTCGCTTCGAAGGGGAGATCGTTCGGGTCGACATCGACCTCAAGCAAGTCCGAGATGGCATGGGCAATGTGGCGCGAGGTGAGTCGCCGAAACGGCGATAGGCTGGCCGAGTCCGAGAGCCAGCGCTTCTCGACCGGAGCGAACGGGCTATCCACCGTGCCCGAGCCCGATACGCCGGTTCCGTCGCCTCCGCCGGCGCCAATGACGCCTTCGCAGCCGAGTAGGCTTACCAGCAGAATCGCCCAGCGTAACCTCCTCATCGCAAGAGACCCCCGTCGAGAGCACCGCCTTGGCAGTAGTCGGGATCCCCATACGTCGAAACATTCTCACCGAAGGCGTTTAAGAGCGAGACGAGCAGCTTGTTGTGGAACGCGTTTCCGCTCGAACCGTTGTACTTCGATGGAACTTCGCCGTAGTAAAGGCCCGCCTGCCTGAAGTCCAAGAACTGCCCCGTTCGGAAGAAACCGCCGGCGCTGCCCGCGAGCAGCGTGGGATGATCACGAGTGTCCTGCTCACCCGGTTCGAACCAACCATAGTTGGGCCCACTGCCGTGGTCGGGGAAAAACAGATTGGAGCCGAACACGATGACCGTGTTGTCCAAGATTCTCCCGCCAGTTGGATCGAACGGGTCTTCGACGTCGAGCAGGTCCATGAGATACCGAAGGACGCTCACGTACCATTCCTCGATTGCGCGAGCCGACTGACCGGCTTCGTGCATCACATCATGAATGCTTCTGTTCGAGATGCCGGGCGCTTTCGATTCGAGGAAGTTCGCATTGACTCCTCCTCCGCCGTCGAAAAGTAGCTGCAGGCTCGCAACTCGCGTCGCGTCGCAGGCGAAGGCGCGTCCGATGATGTCGCAGTGAGCCTCGGCGATTCTTCCGAAGTTGTTGCCATCGAATACACCACCGCCGGCATACCGGCTCGGCTCTGAGCATTCGGCCGACGGCCTGGCACCGCTTCGCAGGTCGCTGAGGTCAGATTCGAGTGTGCGAATGGCATCCGTATGAAGCTCGAGGCGCTCTCTGTCCTCCGCTCCAGCGTGCGTGGCGATAGCCGACAGCTCGGCTCTGTGGACGTCCAAAATCGATTGCTTGAGATCCAAACGAAGCTCGGACGGGTCCGCGCCGGCGCCTCCTTCACCGATTGCCCCGCCTCCGAAGATGCGGTCGAAAAGAGCGGCTGGGTCGTTTTCGGGCGCGATCGGTGCGCCTTTGGCCTCATAGATCAGCGTCGCCCGACCGCCGGTGCCACGGGCCCCCACACCAGCCTGCAATGACCGCAGAATCTCACCGCTTGGAAGGGCGACCGAGGGGAGGTTTCGCTTCGCGATGACCTGATCGATGGTGGCGTGCTGGGCCGCTTCATTGCTGAGCTTATCGCCCGTGAGGAAGCATCCGGTGCTCTCTTGGTGGGTGGGCTCCCGCAGCTGCAGCCCGCGCATGAGCGCGAGGTCTTCTCGGTACGGCGAGAGCGCCTGCAGAGCCTCCCCGAGCTGGTAGTTGTCTGGCGTGCCCGTCACCCACCGGCGTGTCTGCATGCCGAGCGCGCCCATGATGACGACGAAGCGCTTCGGCGCCACGCCCTGAGCCAAAGCTCGGCTGCCTGCGACCTCGAGGCCCGGAAGGAGAAGCCCAGAGGCCGTCAATCCACCCAAATTCCTAATGAAGTCGCGCCTTCGCATCTGCCCCCACTGCTCGAACATTCACTGTGGCAGGAGCCCGGAACCCAGCAACCGAATTTCGCCCTTTAGTACGTAATTCTTTGTCGCTCCAGGTATGCCGCCCCGACACTTGGCCTCGCGGGGGCAGAGCATGGGAGCGACTCACGCGCGGACGCTCACCAAAATGCCCAGAGGCCGAAGGCGAGCACATATACCGCGAGCAGTGCGTTGGTGACCGCATGCGCGACGATGGCGTCCGAGACCTCTCCACGCCTGTACTGCGCCGCCGCGTAGATCATCCCGGCGAGGATCCCTGCGAGCCAGCGGCCGTGAAGCGCGCCGAACGCAGCCGATGAGACCAGGAAAGAGAATAGGGTGAACTGCTTGGGCGACACCGCCGTGAAGTCGGAATCGATCAGACGGCGGAGGAGATACCCGCGGAAGGCGAGCTCCTCGGCGATCGGGACGATGATCGACGAGCCTAGGACGCGCGCTGCGAGCCAAAGCAGCGCCGCCGCGCGCGGCATCTCGGCGAGGGCATTGGGAATGGTCGCCGCAGCCTCGGGCGTCGGTGGAGGCTCGAGCGCGACCCAAAGAACGAACACGAGGAATCCCAAGAGGATGGGAGCCCACGACCAGGACCAGCGTAGGTCGCGGTAGTAGCTTCGAAACAACCAGAGAGGAATTAGCGGAAGGAGGATTCGAGCTGGGTAGAGATAGTCGAAGTCGCTCGTGAACAGCCCTGTCACCAGTGCGCCGGCGATCAGAAAGAGCAGAGGGAGGAGATAGGCACCCTCCGGTGTTCGAAAGCTGCCTTTGCCGCGCGGGACCGCATCGCGTGCGAACCAACCCGACTGCCGACTGACCGCAACCAGTGCCAGAGTGATGGTGCAAAACAGGAGCCAGCCGGCGGCCGAATGGAAGCCGCCCTCCGCGATCTCCGGGGAGATCCAGGTCCCCACCCCGATGAGGGCCGCGATTCGTAGGCTGTTGGCGATCCAAATCGAGACGACACCGATCGGTAAGAGGAGAAGCGCGTTGGGGAACCTCAGCGACTTGCGGAAGTAAAACAGGTAGAAGCCAAGCATGACGGCGATCAGACCGATCCCCTCGTATCCGGAGCAGGGCCGGTCCACGAATACATCGTACGCCGGAGTGCCGACGATGAGCTCTTCGGGCACGTAAATGACTTCGTGTCCCGTCAGGTCGAGGAGGAAAGCGACCACGTCCAGCGTCAGCATGCTCATCGGACGCCAAAGCACCGAGGTAGAGGCGCCGGCGAGAAGGGCGATGACGCCGATGACGAGCCCTGCGGCAAGGGCGCGAGTGACCGGTCTGAGAAGCGGTTTCACCGCGGCGCGCGGCACGACCGCGGCGACCCAGAGCAGAAGCGCGCAGACTGCGGACCCTGCCCATAGACCTATCCAAACCCAGGGTCGTGTGAGCTCCTCGCCCGGGTTGAAGACGAAGATGGTTATCGCGAGGGCCGAGCCATAGGCGATGAGCTGCGCGGCGAATATCGGCCAGGCGCGTCGAGGCTCACGAAAAGCTGCTGCGATTTCTCGTCGCTCTGATTCGGGCGGGATGCCGACGAGAAGCGCTCCCGTGATCGCGACGATGAAGAGCGGCATCGATTTGCCGAGATACTGGAACGCTTCGGTGCGACCATCGACGGGAAGCCGCTGTGCGTCGAACAGGAAGATCGCGAGCACGTACTCGGCGACGAGCAGCACCACCGCAAACGACCACATGGCGATGGGGAAAGTGGGCTGCGCAGGCTCGGGATCGTCCACGCTCGAGCTCATCGCCCTCCCTCGATTGCGCCGCGGAGAAAGCCGAGCAAACGCGCGTACTCGGGGCTCGGCTCGTGAGACGGCGCCTCGAGACGGTCCAAATGGTCGAGCTCGTGGAGCAGCGCTTCCTCGTCGGGTACGGCCGTGACTCCTGCGTGGTCGCCGAGGTTCTTCACGGTCGCCCACTGGTGATCGTTCCGGTGCTCGCCCAGGTGCGCTCGCCGGGGCATCACGATGATGGGCTTTTCAAGCTCGAATGCGGTCAGAATCGACCCCATGCCGGCGTGCGCAACGATGACCTCGGCCTCGCGCGCCTTGACCGCAAACTCGTCAGGGGAGAGGAACTGTTCCCACTGAATGTGAGCGGGGGGCGTGGTGGAGCGCCCGATCTGGGCGAAGACGTCGGTCCTCCCTCCTTGCAGGGCCCAGCGGTCTACCGCGTGCACGAGGCGATCAAAAGGAAGCTGTCCACCCACCGTGACGAAGATCACAGAATCGAACCGTGGTACGAAGGGCCATGCGTGGCCGCGAGGTGAGGCCACTGCGTCAGCGCGATGTGCGCGATTTTCGAGGCGATCCGGCCGGATAGCGAGAGCTGTTCGGCGTTTGCAATGCTGTCGATCCAGATCGTCCGGGCACCGACCAAGCGTCCAAACAGGATACCGAAAAGCCCGGGCGCGGCGCCCGTGGAGATGATCACATCCGGGCGCGTGCGCATGACGTTCCAAAGCACCTCGATGAGGGTTCGCATGAGCTTGAGCGGAACGTCTCGGTTGGCGTCTGTCACCACAAACAGCTCACTCCCGGATACGTCTTTGGCATAGGCAGCGTCGGTGGTCAGGTAAACCGTGCGCTCTCCCTCGAACGCTGGCCGGAGCCGCAAGAGCTGCTGCCAATGGCCGCCGCCTGAGGCGATCGCGAGTACGAGCTTCGGTTCGTCTCCATGCATGTTCTGCCCGGACAGCCTAGCCGAGGCTCGCTTCCTCCGCCAAAACCCTCCAAGAGTATTTACCGCCCCACCAGCCGCACCGGCAGCCCATCGAGCGGCCGCGTAAACGGAAAGTGCTGGAGCTTCGCCGGGAAGTAGCTGTCCTTGGCGAACTCGAGCCGGTAGCGCCCGAGCACCTCGCGGAAGGTGAGCAAGAAGAGCATGCGGGCAAAGTGCATGCCGATGCATTTGTGGGCGCCGCCGCCGAAGGGGATCCACATGAAGTTGTGTTTGCGGTGCTCGGCGACTTCGTCGGAGAATCGGGAGGGGTCGAAGCGGTCGGGGCTGTTCCACCAGTCTGGGAGGCGGTGAATGTAGTTGCCGGGGATGCAGACCATGGTGTCGGGTGGGACGCGGACGCCGCCGATTTCGCATTCGCGGATGCTGCGGCGGAGAAAGAGCGGCACCGGCGGGTGCATGCGAATGGTTTCGTAGAAGACGCAGATGAGCGGGTTCGTCGAATGAAAGACGGTTTGGAAGCTGAGCTCGTCGGGCCAGGCCCGGACCTCGGCGGCGAGCTCGTCCTGGAGGGCCGGATCGTTGCTCAAGTAATAGGCGGCCATGGTCGAGGCGCTGGTGGTGGTGTCGTGCGCAGCCAGCATGAGAAAGGCCATGTGGTCGGCGATGTCCTCGTCGGCGTAGTACTCCCCGTCTTCCGTCTTCTCTCGACAGAAATAGCCAAAGACGTCTTGATCGTCCGAGGCGCGCTTCTTCTCGACGAGATCCATGAAGAAACGTTTTAGATAGCGGCGCCCTTCGAGGCCGCGGTGGTACTGAAACCCCGGGATGTCGAGGCGCACGATGCCGAGGGCGCCTTCCATCATGTCGGTGAACGCGCGGTTGATCTTTGGGACGGTGCTTTCCGAATCTTCGACCCAGCAAAAGACGTCGAAGGCGATGTCGAGCAGCAGGCGTTTCATTTCTTCGTAAAAGAGGATGCTGTCTTGGGCGGCCCAGCGCGTGACGGTCTTTTCGACGATCGCCTGAATCTTCGTCGCGTAGCCGCGCATCGCGGGGGGCTTGAACGAGCTCTGCATGATGCCCCGGTGCAGGCGATGCTCGTCGTAGTCGCGCATGACGAGACCACCCTGGAAGAAGTCGGCCATGACCGACTGCCAGCCCATCTTGGTCGAGAAGTTCTTTTCGCGATCCATCAGGACACGCTGGACGTGATCGGGGTGAAGGAGCAGAACGCACTTGTTGCCCGTGATCGAAATGCGACTGACCGGTCCGTACTTCTCGTAGTAGTGACCAAAGAGCGACTGCGGGTCCTGGAACATCGCCAGGGTCTTGCCTACGAACGGCCATCCGTACTCGCCCTGCAAATGGCTGAGATCTCGATTCGCCGGCCGCTGGTCGTACGGAAGCTCGGGAGCGGTGTCCATGCCGCTAGTATACGACTTGTAAACTTAGTGAGGCAAGCCGGAAAATACAGTTTGTAAACTTAGCCGTGCTGGCCCATTGGCTCCCGCCCCGGGAGATGCCGACGGGCTGCAACGGGCGCAAGCTCGGGAGCGCCCATTCGGGCGGCGCGACGGGTGATGAGCTTGCCGTCGAGGCGGACCGGGCCGAAGCCAAGTGGTGTGGCGAAGCCTGTGCCGATCCTAGGCGCGTTTCGCCTGCCGGGGCAGAGGAGGCGTTCGTCTCCGGGGGAGCGAACGAGATAGGCGAGGGTGTCGCCGACGGAGGCGCCCATCACGACGCCCTGCTCGACCAGCATGACCAGTGCGCTGGTTTCCCCTGCATCCGGATCGGCCAGGACGGCATGGTCGATGCCCTCGAGAAGCATCACCCAGCCGCGCGGGTCCTCGGGAAGGGTGCCGTTACGGAAACATCGAGCCAACTCCGTCACTGTACGCGCTGCTGCTGCCTGCGCCGCTTCACGCGAATCCATGCCATCGGCCAGCGCGATCAAGGTTCGATGCGCATCCCTGAGCACACAGAGCCGGTCGTGGCTCGTGTCGTGCTTTGGTCGCTGCGAAGGATTGATTTCGAGTTTCATACGGGCCCCCACGTTCGTTGCTTGTACTCACGCCAACGATGCGCCGTTACGAGATATTCTCGCGCGATACAGCAAATGACATTGCCAAGTTGGCAATTCGAATCGCGCGTTCGCGTCTGGCCGCACGAGTTTGGCGTTTTTCACGACTCCTGAGGTATGGTCCCGTCTGATGTCGTTTGGGAAACATTCCAATGACTAAACGCGCAACGTTGCGCGGTGTTTTCAAACGCAAACCCGTCGTCGCCTGGGCGCTGTACGACTGGGCCAACTCCGCGTTCGCCACCACCGTGATGGCCGGCTTCTTTCCGGTCTTCTACAGCGCGATCAGTCAAGACATCAGCACCGAAGACTCCCAGTTCTGGTTCAACGTGACTTTGGCGGCCGCCAGTGTGCTCATCGCGGCGTCCGCACCGATCCTCGGCGCAGTCGCCGACCGCGGTGGATCGCGAAAGAAGTTCCTCGTCTTCTTCGCGAGCATCGGCATTCTCATGACGGCCGGGCTTGCCTGGGTGCACGCCGGCCAGTGGTGGGTGGGCCTTCTCCTCTACGGACTCGGGACGGTGGGCTTCTCCGGCGCGAACGTGTTTTACGATTCGATGCTCGTCGACGTCGCCGAAGAAGAAGAGCTCGACCTGATTTCGGCGCTCGGATACTCGGCGGGCTACATCGGCGGCGGCCTCTTATTCGCCGTGAACGTGGCGATGGTGCAGAAGCCCGACTGGTTCGGCCTCGGGAGCCCGGGGAGCGCGGTGAAGGCGTCGTTCTTGAGCGTCTCTTTGTGGTGGGCGCTGTTCACCCTGCCGCTCCTGCGCTTCGTTCGTGAAACTCCGACCGAGGACAAGGCCGCTCCCATCGCGGCGGTTGCGGCCGGCCTCCGACAACTGCGTGATACATTGAAAGAGATCCGGAGCTTCAAGGCCCTAGTGCTCTTTCTGCTCGCGTACTGGATCTACATCGACGGCGTCAACACCGTCATCAAGACCGCTGTGTTCTTCGGCGATCGCGTCCTCGGCCTCGAGCAGGGGGCGCTCATCACGGCGCTCTTGCTTACGCAGTTCGTCGCGTTCCCGTCGGCGCTCGCCTTTGGTTGGCTCGGTCAACGCATCGGCGCGAAGCCCGGGGTTCTGATCGGCATCGCGGTTTACCTTGCGGCCCTGGTTTACGCCTGGCGCTTCCTCCAAGACGAAGGCGACTTCTACGTGCTCGCCGTCGCGATCGGGCTCGTACAAGGCGGCGTCCAGAGCCTTTCGCGCTCGCTCTACGCGCGCCTGGTGCCGCCGTCGAAAACCGCGGAGTTCTTCGGCTTCTTCAATATGGTCGGGAAGTTCGCGACCATTTTCGGCCCCCTTTTGATCGCGTTCACGCCGATGCTCGTCCCGGGCGCGAGCGAGCGCGACGGAATTCTATCGCTCAGCGTGCTCTTCCTCGTGGGCGGATTCCTTCTCAGCCGCGTTCGTGTCGCCGACGGGATCGAGGCTGCAAGGGCCTTCGACCGGAAATAGCGCGCAAACTTTGCGCGAGGTCCGAGCAGCAAAAATTACGTATGGCTTGGGTGCCGCATTGTGCCTAGATTCCCTACATCATGGGGAGGTTTTGGTTACCATGGTTGGTCGTGCTGGCGGCGCTGCCCGTCCTTGCGAACCAAAGCGTCGTTGTCGCGGAGGCGCCGGTCTGCGCCGAGCGCCGCCCGTTGAACCATCATCTCCGGAACGCGATCCAGCACTTGGATCCGGGCTCGCGCTCGGCCGAGTACAGGGAGAGCCTCGCGTATCTCAGGCAGCACCCGCGGGAGGCGGTGGCGGCGCTCACCGGGTCCGTGCTGAGCGAGCCCGGCAGCTTCCGCAAATGGCAGCTCGTCTACCTCATCGGCGAGTTTGGCGATGAGGACGCCATCGCGCTGCTCCGTATGGTCACGGCGCAGCCGAAGCCGCAGGCGAGGCCCGCGCCCCAAGGGAGCCACGCGACCGACATCCCGTTCACCGAGGAGATGAGGTCGCGGTTCCGGGCCGTGTCCTCGACCGCGCGGATCGCGTCCCATCGGCCGGAGCTGCGCGACCAGGTCGTCGAGACACTTCTCGCAGCGGCGCAAGATGTGCCTTTCCTCCAAGACAGAGCGCTGTTCGAGCTCCAGAAGCTCCTCGGCGCCGAGTTCCAATCGCTCCGCAGCTACTTCGGCCCTGAGGCCGCACGGCACTTCGAGCCCCGCATGCCGCCGCCGCAATGGCACGGCTTGCTCGCTCGCCGCATGGAGAAGCATCGACGCGAAGCTCGAGCGCTTCGTGAGAAACAGGAACCGCTATGCCAAGCCGAATGAACGTTGGGCTCCATCGGGCGGTGTCGCTCCTTGCCGTGGCCGCCGTGGGCGCCCTTGCGTACGTGCTCATGCCGAGCTGCTCACTTCTCGTCGATGCAGACGACACGCTTTGCTTCGCGATTGCGGATCCCAAAGACGGCGTGGTCGATTGGCCCGACGACGAGTATCTGGAGCCCGGCTACCGATACGACTCTGGCATCATCGATAACCACGAATGCGATCACTGTGACCTGAACCCCTGGTTCGAGAGCGAAGAAGCCCGAGAGTACATCCGGGGCTTCGGCCTTGCGCAAGGTCACAACTGGGGGGACTTGGGGGCGGCAGACGTCAAGAGCGTCAACGAGGTCACCGAGGAGATCGATAGCCCGCTCGGCCGGACGTTCAACGCCTACGCGAATCTCGTCTATGCCAATACTCTGGGAATCGAGCTCGATCGGGCCAGGGATCTCGGCGATTTCGAGTACTACGACAGCTTCCTCAAATGGGCCCCCGCGTACGTCGCGCAGAAGACGTTTCGGGTGAACGGCAACTGCAACCGAGAATGTGTGACCGTCGGCTCCAAGCATTGCGTCATTGCGAAGACGGTGAACGGTCCATTTCGGAACGACTACACCGATCTGTATCAGACCTTTTTCTACGACCTCGATGCGGTTTGGCGCGCATCGACCATCGTGCACGAAGTGCGGCACGCCCGCGACGGGTTTTCGCACGACTCGTGTGATTGCGACAATGGCTCGGCCTGCGACCTCCGCTGGTCGCAGAATGGAGCCAACACCTACGAGCTCATGTGGCTCGCGGCCTACTTTTATACCCCAGAGGACCATCGCTTCATCACGCCAATGCGGCGGGCCAGGGCGGCGGACGTCTTCAACGATAGGAAAGAACTCACGTTCTGCGAGAAGCCTCAATGGCAGATCGGAGACTTCCGGCCCATCAACGAGATCCCCGAGTATTTCGTGCATCAAGTCGCCTGCTCCGAAGACCCGGACGATCTGTACAACTGTTTTTACTTGTCCAACTAGGAGGCCCCATGACTCACAAACGGCATGCTCAGGCGCGGATGCTTGCCGCGGTTCTCCTCTGCACCCTTGGCCAAGCCGGCTGCCAGCGTGCCGAGCAACCCTACACGGTCACCGGGGGCTATACGTTTGCACGCAATTTCGAAGGAGAGCGACGCGTGCTTCAGATCGAGCGGTCCTCCGAGGGATCGGTTTCGTGCGTACAGACGAGGCTGCCGTCCAGCACGAACAAAGCTTGGAAATCGGCCTTGCTCCCGCCTGAGATGCATCGCGCATTGCTCGAGCTCTTGCTCGATGAAGCGCGACTGCCCGCCTACCAGGCCGACCTCGATGCCGCAGAGGAGAGCGCGAAGCTCATTTGCAGCCCGCGCCCGAACGAGTTCGACTTCTGCTACACGCCGGGAGTCGTCGTGACGGGCCCCATCCCCAAAGTGTTCGTCGAGGTCGCAGGCACCGATCCCCCGCGCCTGGTCCGTTCGCCGCTGCGCTTCGGGCTCCAAGACGACGTTGCGCTCTCGCGCGAAGGCCGAGAGCTCATCGACGCCTTCCTCGACGCGCACAAAGCGTGCTGGGACCCTGACGATTAGCTCAAGAGCTCGAAGCGGTCGCAATAGCCTGTGAAGCGCTCGTGGATGGCATCCGCGTCGAGCCCAAAGCCCTCCGTACCGTGGACGTGACGCGGGGCCGGGTTTGAGCGCTTGGCCCGCATGTAGGCGTGCATCGACGCGCGCGCCTCGTCTCCAAGCTCAAAGCCCAGCGTTTGATATGCCTCGGCAATCGTACCCACCGGGTCCCGTCCGAGGTCGGGCGCCCGTACATGGGCCACGCGCCCCGCGGGCAGCCGGTCCACGGCCGCTACCGCAGGCTCGAGCAGGCGGGTCATGTAGCTCTCCGAGAGCTCGGCCCCGATTGCTTTGGCTTCGACGTCGCTGCTGAACACCGAGCGGGTGTAGGCGTGAAGACTGCAGATCGAGCTCAGCGTCTCGGCGGGGTCCCGGTGGATGAAGACGAATCGCGCGTCCGGATACACCTCGAGGATCTCCTTCACGAAAAACGTGTGAGTCGGGTCCTTGAGGATGAAGCGCGTTCCGTAGGGCCGGTGATGCTGCACGAGCTGAAGCTGGCGGCGGTGTTCCCGGTAGGCGATGGTCGCGTCCTGTTCGAGGAGCCAGTCGAGATAGCCGCTTACGCGAAACTGCACGTTGAACTGCGGTGTCCGGAAGACGTTGGTGAACATGCCGCGGCATTCATCGGTCTGGTACGCATCCATCGGGTGGATCGCCTCGATGTTCGGAGATAGAAAACGGGCCATCGCGAGGAAGCGCGATAGCGTTCGCTGGGCCCGCTCCGGTCCTTCTGGCCATGGTGTCGGGTCGAAGCTTTCCCAATGAGGCAGGGTGCGATTCTCCGGGTCTTCGCCGAGCAGGCGATGGAGGACCGTCGTCCCGCTGCGAAACAGGCCCAGGACGAATACCGG
>CAJIBW010000132.1_pt1 | contig 12455 bp, 13 predicted proteins | sample 9199441 | NCBI WGS metagenome assembly CAJIBW01 (sample SAMEA7708313, study PRJEB35096) | sediment metagenome | biome: marine neritic benthic zone biome [ENVO:01000025]; feature: sediment [ENVO:00002007]; material: shallow marine sediment [ENVO:03000034] sea grass bed [ENVO_01000059] ... | reverse complement strand
ATCGGCAAGACAGCAGCCACCCCCGATTGGCGCGAGCTCCGAGGCTCGGCTTGCGTGGCCTCAGGCCCCCAGCCCCTCCGGCCACCTTTGCAAGCCGAGCCGTTCGACGGAACCCCGTGACGCGTTTTTTCCGCGCCCCGGTATGTCGCCTGCTGCGTTGCCTGGCAATCAGCGCTCGACGAATGGCGCGACAGGGCCCTCTAGCGTGAACGGGTGCAGCTCGGCTCGTGCCTTCTCCGTGAAGCCGCTGCGGCCGATCCCGAGGTAGAGGCGGGGGCCCACTTTGCGCAGCTCGTCGAACATGGTCTGGACGAGGGCGCCGCCAAGGCCGCCTCGCTGGAAGCTGTTGAAGTCGAAGTACTCCAGGTGGAAGGCGTCTTTGCTGTCGCCGGGGATCTTGGAGGGGCCGAGGCGGGTTCGCATTCTGGCCGACCGTTTCACTCCTCGAGGTGTCATGAAGCTGTTGTAGCCATGTCCGTTCGTGGGCCCGAGCGGCTCGAACGCTTTGCACAACCATCGGCCTTTCACGTTCACCGCAAAAGCGCTGAGCAGGTAGGCACGGGCCGTTCCCTGGTCGAGCAGCCTTGCGGCGAACTCACCGTGCATCTCCTCGAACAGGGGCGCGTCGAGCTCGTGGTAGAGCGCAATCAGGTCGGCTTGCGGCATCATGTGGAGATCGAGAGCGGTGATCTCCTTGGACGTGGACGGCTGGGCGCCGAGGGCGGGGGTGGGTGCGGACATGGGCGGGAGTCTAGCAGCGGTCCCTGACACTGACACTGACGCTGACACTGACGCTGCTACACTTCCCACATGACTCGTCCCACGATCCTCCTCCTCGGCTTCCTGGTACTCGCGGGCTGCGAAGACCGCGCGGCGGTGGAGCAAACCCGGGCCCAGCTGCGGGACGTCGACTTTCCCCGCGTCCAGGCGCTGGTCGAGCAGGACCTGGGGAACCATCAGGCGGGCGTGGTCAAGGCAGCCGATAAGCTTGCTCCTGGCTTCTTGGTCGGCGATCCCGACAAGCGCGAGACGCAAATCCGAGCCGCATTGAGAATTCTTCAGGAACCCAAGAGGGGTATTGATGAATTCGTCGCGTCGCCGATGTCGTTTTTAGCGGCCGTCGACCTCGATGGAATCGTGATTGCGCGCGACCGCGACCCGGACCGGATGAAGGGCCAGGACTTCAGATCCCGCTTCGAGCCCGTGGCCAAGGCCCTCGAGGGCAGTGCCTCGACCGGCCTCGGGGAATTCTATGCCGCTGACCCCGACGCGCCTTCGTCCTGGTCGATCTTGTTTGCCGCTCCCTCGTTGCGAGATGGCAAGATCGTCGGGGCCATCCTTGCCGGCATCCCCCTGTCGCGTCTCGCCCAGCGGCTGAGCCGCCAGTTTCGCGTCGAACAAAAGGCGGGGGCGCCGGTCTGGGTCTACCTGTATAAGGGCGAGCGTCTCTTCCATTGGGACACGCCTCCCGAGGTCGATGCCCTGGTTCGCGACCCCGCCGCCCGCGCCACGGCGCTCAGCGCGTCACCAGCGGGCTACACCCACAAAGCGCGCCTCCAAGGCGAGCTCCAGGTCTACGGCGCCTTCCCGCTAGCGCTCCTCGGGCCGGACGTGGGCACCATCATCTTCCGGACGCCCGAGTAAGGCCCGGCCTCGCCTTGGGAAGCTCGGCTTCTCGCCTTCGGCGGATCGCTCGCCCCTCGGCTCAGAGCCGCTCGAGCGCCTCTCGCGGCGAGAGCGTCAGCTTCCATGGCGCGAGCACGCTCGGCTGATCGACCGCCGCTCGCCACTCGCACAGAAACCGCTCGCGCGGCCACATCGTTGCTCCAAAGCGCGCCAAGTGCTCGGTGTGCACCTGGCAATCCACGACTCGAAAGCCCCACATCGCGAGGTGGCCGAGCAACGTCGTGAAGGCTACTTTCGATGCGTCCGGCGCCGTGGCAAACATCGACTCCCCAGCGAACGTTCGGCCAAGTGCAACCCCGTAGAGCCCGCCGACCAGCTCACCGTCGCGCCAGGCTTCGACGCTGTGTGCGTAGCCGAGCTGGTGAAGCCCGAGGTAGCCGTCGCGAAGCTCCGGGGTTATCCAGGTGCCCTGCTGATGGGGGCGCGGCATGGCGGCGCAGGCGTCGATGATATCGGCGAACGCGGTGTCCGCGGTCACATCGAGCTCTCGCTTGCGAATGACTTTGCGCAAGGACCGGGGGACATGCGCGGCCTGCGGCGACAAGGCGAAGCGCGGATCGGGCGAAAACCAGAGCAGGGGGTAGCCCCGAGCGGGCCAAGGGAAGATTCCATGGCGGTACGCGACGAGAAGGCGCTCGGGCGAAACGTCCCCGCCCACGGCCACGATACCTTCTTCGTTCGCGTCCTCGGGCGGCGGAAAGGCGAGCTCCTTGTCGAGTAGATAAACGGGCATCAGCGGACACCGAAGGCTAGCGCAGGCTCGGCACGAACGCGGGCTGCAAAGGCTACGCTTCGCCGGCGGGCGCGTTGGTGTCGTGGAAGCTGAGCACGATTTCGCCGTCCTCGGCATCCGCCATCGCCGTGCCGCCTTCCTTGAGGCTGCCGAAAACCATCGCTTCGGCCAGCGGCTTCTTGAGCTTCTGCTCGACCAGCCGCGCCATGGGCCTCGCGCCCATCTGCGGATCGTAGCCGTGCTCGGCCAGCCAGTCTCGAGCCGATTCGCTCAGCTCGAGCCGCACCTGCTTCTCGGCGAGCATATCCCCGAGAAGGGCGACCTCCTTGTCGACCACCTTGCGGATGACTTCTTTGCGAAGGCCACTGAAGTACACGACGGCGTCGAGGCGGTTGCGGAACTCCGGTGTGAAGATGCGCTCCATCGCCTGCTTCGCGCGGCCCGTGGCGAAGTCCTTGGGTTCATCGCCACTGGCAAAGCCAACCACTTTCTCGGTCGCCTCGAAGGCGCCTGCGTTCGTGGTCATCACGAGCACGATGTTGCGGAAGTCCGCTTCGCGCCCGTTGTTGTCCGTGAGCTTTGCGTGATCCATCACCTGTAGCAGGATATTGAAAAGCTCTCCGTGTGCCTTCTCGATTTCGTCGAGGATGAGCACCGCATGCGGGTGCTTGCGAACCGCATCGGTCAGCAGGCCGCCCTGATCAAAACCTACGTAGCCGGGAGGCGCACCGATCAGCCGCGAAACGGAGTGCCGCTCGCTGTATTCGCTCATGTCGAAGCGAAGGAGCTCGACGCCCATGACCCGCGCGAGCTGCCGAGCCAACTCGGTCTTGCCGACGCCAGTGGGCCCTGCGAAGAGAAAGGACCCGATCGGCTTGTTGTCGGCGCGAAGCCCGGCGCGCGCGAGAGTAATTGCGCTCACGACTTTGTCGATTGCCTCGTCCTGGCCGAAGATCACCTTGCGAAGCTCAGGGGCCAACTCTCGAAGCTGGTCGCGTTCTTTGGCGCTGACCGACTCGACCGGCACACGGGCCATCTTGCTGACGACCTTCTCGATTTCGGTTACGGTGATCTGGTGAGTCCGCTCATCTTCGGGGCGCATGCGTTCGAGTGAGCCTGCCTCGTCGATGACGTCGATCGCCTTGTCCGGCAAGAAGCGGTCGACGATGTGTTTTTGCGCGAGCTGTGCGGCTGCCTCGAGAGCCTCATCGTCGTACTTGACGTCGTGGTGCTCTTCGTAATACGAGCGCAACCCCTTCAGGATTTCGACCGTATCTTCGAGGCTCGGCTCGTGTACCTCGATTTTCTGGAAACGTCGGGCGAGGGCGCGGTCCCGCTCCAGGTGCTTGAAGTCCGTGTACGTCGTCGAGCCGAGGCACCGAAGCTTCCCAGACGCGAGTGCCGGCTTGAGGATGTTGGACGCGTCCATCGAACTGCCCGTCGTTGCGCCAGCTCCCACGATGGTGTGAATCTCGTCGATGAACAAAATTGCGTTGTCTACTTCCTGAAGGCGCTTCATGACGGCCTTGAGACGCTCCTCGAACTGCCCGCGAAACTTGGTGCCGGCGAGCAGCGCGCCCATGTCGAGCGAGAAGATCTTCGCATCGTCCAGGATTTCCGGAATGTTCCCCTCGTAGATTCGTCGCGCGAGGCCCTCGGCAATCGCTGTCTTGCCGACACCCGGCTCCCCGACGAACACGGGGTTGTTCTTGCGGCGCCGGCACAGCACTTGGACAGTGCGGTCGAGCTCCGAATCGCGCCCGATGAGCGGGTCGATCCGGCCCTCGGCGGCTTCCTCGATGAGGTCGGTCGCGAAGGCCTCGAGCGGGTCCCGGCCAGGGGCGGCACCTTCCTCGTCCTCTTCGAAATCCGCGTCGGTGTAGCCCTCGGTTTCGCCCGGCACGATGTCGGTCCCTACGCCGTGCGAGATGTAACGCTTGAGGTCGAGCGGAGTCACTCCGGCCTCTTGGAGCACGAAAGCCGCGAACGATTCGTCCTCTTTGAGCACTTGGACGAGCACGTTGCTGCCGTCGATCGTCTTCATTTCGGAGGAGATGGCGTGGATGGCGGCTCGCTGCAGGACGCGTTCGACCGCCAAGGTTTGCCGAGGCTCCACGGTGACACTCTCCGGGACGCGCGAGAGGCGGTCCTGCATGAACTCTTCGAGCTTGTGTCGCAGTCGGCGAAGATCGGCTCCACAGGCCCGCAGGGCCTTCGAAGCATTCGGATCCTCGGTGAGCGCGAGGAGCAGGTGCTCGAGCGTCACGAACTCGTGTCGCATCAAGCCCGCGCGGTCGAATGCCTTTCGAAGCGTCTCTTGCAGCTCTTTGTCGATGACGGGGCCAGCCATAACTACCGGTCTTCCTCCTCTTCGGGCTCCATCGTGAGGCGTAGCGGGAACTCGTGCTCCTGCGCCAAGCGCTCCACCCGCTCGATTTTGGACTCCGCGACCTCCCGGGTGAACACGCCTGCTACGCCGACGCCATTGTGGTGAACGTGCAGCATGATGCGAATTGCGTCTTGCTCTCCCAGGTGAAATACGGTGTTCAGAACGTGCACCACGAACTCTCTAGTGGTGTAATCATCATTGTGCAGAAGAACTCGAAAGAGCCTGGGGCGTTTGAGTTTTTTCTCCGGTTTGACCTCAGCAACAGTACCGGCATCGCTATCGAACCTGTCGGCCATTCCCTATTTTAGCGCTTTCTCGAACGGAGCCCAGCCCGCAACTCCTGCCGGCTGACACGAACCTAAGGCCCACCCGGCGAATGCGCTAGGGGGTCAGTCGAGCGTGAGCCTGAGATAGAAAAACTGGCTCTGAGCGTTACGAATCGTCACCGTCGATTCGCTGACTTCCTCAACGACGAAGCTGTTCCCCGAGGCCGGGGTCGAAAAGCTCCCATCCTGGTCGAACGAGGTGTACCCCAGGATCTGCAACGGGGCTCGGCCGAGCGGGTGTTCGAATTCATACTGGCTGCATCCCCTGAACTCGAGCCAGTAGCATTGGGCATCGGAGACAGGGGGGAAGGGGTGCGACTCCCAGACTCCTTCGGTGCTCGTCCGGCTGCACGGAAGCTCGCTCAGGGGCACTAGCCGGTCTTCGGCATCGCCGCAGGGACCTCCGCCGCAGGCCAATCCGAGAAGACCGAGCAGCGAAAGGGCCGCCGTCCTTGCAATCCTAGTCATGCGCATCTCTGAGCGCGGCATAGTACGCGCGCACCGTCTCGACCAGTGATTCGATCGTCTGAGCTGCCGATGTCGCCGCGATCGTGAGCCCGAGGCTGTCCGCCGTCTGGCTGGTCACGGGCCCGATCGAAAAGAGATCGAGCTCCCCGAGGCGATCGGCGGCGGCCGGCCCGAGCAGCTCGACGAGGTTTCGAACCGTCGACGAGGAGGTGAACAAGACCGCGTCGCTTTCGCTCGGGTCGACGAGGGCTCGAATGCGCTCGACTTCACTCGGCTCCGGGGGGAGGTTTTGGTAGACCGCGACCACATCGACCTCGGCGCCGAGCTCCCGAAGTGAATCCGGCAGTACTTCGCGCGCGACCTCGGCGCGTGGAAGCAGGACACGCGACCCTCGACCGAGCAGCGGGCCGAGCTCTGCGAGGACACCCTCGGCGCGCGCGTCCTTGGGAACCAGGTCGGCGACGATTCCGCGTGAGCGAAGAGCGAGCCGCGTCTTGGTGCCAATCGCGCAGACCTTCACCCCCGCCAAGGCTCGGAGATCGAGGCCCGCCTCTTCGATGGTCGAGAGCACGATCTCGACGCTGTTGCTGCTCGTGAAGAGAATCCAATCATACCGATTCAGGCCGGCGATGGAATCGCGCAGCGGTGCTAGGTCCTCGGCGGGCGCCAGCCGAATGGTCGGCGCCAGGATAGCCTGTGCGCCTTCGTCGCGAAGAAGCGCCGCAAGCGACCCAGCCTGGCGCACGGCGCGAGTGACCAGCACTCGTTTGCCAAACAGCGGCTTCGTGTCGAACCAACGAAGACTGCTCCGCAAGCGCACTACCTCGCCCACGATGGTGAGCGCCGGCAAGCCGAGCCCCTCTCTCGATGCGCGCTCGTGGATGTTCGCGAGGGTGCCGACGACGGTGCGCTGCGTGGGAAGGGACGCCCATTGGATGACCGCGGCAGGCGTGCTCGCGGGACGCCCATTTTCGATGAGGATGGTGGCAAGCGAGTCGAGCTTGCGCATCCCCATGAAAATGACGAGCGTCTGCGTGGCGGTTGCGAGCTTGGACCAGTCGTGGCTGGCGCGATCTTTTTCCACCGATTCGGTGGCCGTCACGTAGGCCACGCTCGAAGCGAGCTCCCGATGGGTCAACGATAGCCCGGCGTACGCGGTAGCGGCGAGCGGGGACGGCACACCCGGAACCACTTCGAAGGGAATCCCCTCCGACGCTAGGAGCTCGGCCTCCTCGGACCCGCGCCCAAAGAGATACGGATCTCCGCCCTTGAGGCGCACGATCGTCTTGCCGTCGCGCGCTGCCTCGACGAGCTGCCGGTTGATGGCCGCCTGCCGCTGGCTCACGCGGCCGGCCCGCTTGCCCACGAACACCAGCTCTGCGTCGGGTTTGGCGTGGCGCAGCTGATCCGGGTGCACCAGTGCGTCGTAGAGAACGACATCCGCTTCGCGAAGCCGCCGGAGCCCACGCCGGGTGATGAGCTCCGGGTCGCCGGGGCCGGCACCCACCAAGTACACTGTCCCGGGCGCGGACATGCGGCTCAGGTTCCCGCGGGGTCGTCGGGCGGGATGATCTGCTCGGTTTCGACGACGGCGCCGCGCCGCTTGCGCTTCTGCACCGCGCGGGCCTTGACCTGGGGCCGAACACCGCCGGCATCATTCGGGATGAAGCGGATCTCGGTCTTGACCTCGAACGACAGGGACGTGAGCGCTCGATAGAACTCACCAGCGATGTCGGTGGCTTCGAGAAAATCGCGGACTTCTTTTGCGACAGTCCGCACCAACGCGTTTTTGGTCTCGTCGACCGACGCGAAGACGTATCCGATGAGCTCCTTGGGTAGCTTGCCGTCCTGAGTGACCCCGCGAAGCGCGCTATCGGCGCTTCGAAGCGTCCCGACGCCTGCTTCAATGCCTTTCTCGACGGCTTTTCGAAGCGTTTCGCGAAGGACACCTTCGGACCATCGGCGTTCTCGTTCGCCACTATCGCCAGGCTCTGCGGCGTTTTCGTCGGTTTCGTCGGCCATCATGGGTTCGCTATCCCTCGACATGTGAACGGTCGAGCCCCCCAAGCATACCCCAAGCCCGCACGATGCGCAGTTTCAATGCGGCGAGCCCGAGGGTCACTCGCGGACGGTGAACGCGAGCGTGATACCCGTGCGCCGCGACGCAAACGGCGAGTTTCCGGAGCCCGTACAGAGCGGACGAGTCTTGCGTTCAAAAAATTGACCAGCTATACGAATGCAGATGGGTAGAGGGGCAAGCACGATCGAAGAGCTTTGGGAGCAGGCGGAAGAAGCTCTCGAGGCATCGTCGAAGCGTGCTGAAAGCTTGTTGACCCGAATGGTGTCCGCTGCGGACGAGGGTAGCGACGCTTCGCTCTTCGCACACCGGCACCTCGCCGAGCTTCATCTCGAAGACAACCCGTGGAAGGCGGCGCTCCACCTGCGTCGCGTGCTGAGCCATTGCGCCGAGGACGACATCCTTCACGCGCTCATGGGCCTTTGCCATGCGCTGCTCGGCAACTATCGCGTCGCCGTCCGTTCCTACCGCGACGCGTCGAGCCTCGCTCCACAAACTCCCTGGTATCACCACAACCTGGGTCACCTGATGGATGTCGCGCTCGATGATCCGAGCGGCGCCTATCCGCATCTGCGCCGGGCGTACGAGCTCGAGCCCGAGCATGACGAAATCATCGGGTCCTTGGCCCACTGCGTGGCGCGCCTCGGTGACCTTGACGAGGCACTCGAGCTTGCAGAGCTCGCCCAAGCCCAAGGGCCGTGCAATCCGGATCACCGCGGGCTCATCGACTGGATCCAAGCCGGTGCGACGGACACCGCTGCGGCCAAGGCGACGGTCCGCCGCCCTCCGAGCGATCGGGTGGCGGAAACCGTGCACCGCAAGATGGAGGAGGCCGGCTACTCACGCGACGAAATCGAACGCGCGACGCAGCTCTGGTCCGACATGCAGGCGCAGTGCGAGCTCAGGGTGACCAAGCCGGAGGTGTTGGCCGCGGCGCTCGAGTACGCGATTGCCGTCGTCGAACAGCGTCCGGGCTGCACGCAGGCCGAGGTTGCGCGCCGCTACGGGGTCGCGCCGACCTCGGTGTCGGCAAGGTTCGCGCAAATCCGAAACGCCCTTGCGCTGCGCCCCGGCGACCCGCGATATGCGGCGTCTCGCTGAAAACTAGCCGGCCCCGAGTCAATCGCCTATTCGTGTTCCGTGCGGAGGCTTTCAAGCGCGACGACGATTTGCCGGGTCTTGATCTGCCTCGACCGTACGCGCGCAGACGGCACCCTGCATCTCGAGGGTGTAGACCGGCGCGCGGCCTTCTCGTTCGCTTCGGGGACTCTGGTCGGCGTGACCGCGGATCGGTGCATCGCCGTCACGCATCGGCAGGCGCTCGAACGCTTGCTCGAGGTCTGCGAGTGGGATGGCCTGGTGCTGCGCCTGCGACAGCCCCTGCCGGCGGCCGACCGATGGACGCTTCCCGAACCTGCGCCTGCCCGATTCCTCGCGCTCCAGGCGATGCGCGCCGCGGCGACCGGCGTCGAGGCGGCCACCATGGATGCGCAGCTTGGCAGCGAGACCTATCACCTCACCGCGGTCGGCGAGGCGCTCGTGAGCGGGACCAAGCTGCGCCCCCCGGAGGCCTCGGTTCTTCGATGGCTCGGCAAGGGCCTCCCGGCCGAAGAGTGTGCCCAGCGCCCCGGATGCGGTTGGGCTGGATATCGGTTCCTCTGGGTCCTGAAGATGCTTGGAGCGGCCTCCCCGAAGTCGACGGGCTCTTATCCCCTCTTGCTGCGCAAGCGTCGGGAGCTCCGCAGCCGAGCCTCGGCCCATGCGCTCCTCGATCTCCCAGAGGGCGCGGGAGGTCGCGATGCCCGTGTCGCGCTCCGAAAGCTGGTGCGAGACCTGCATCCCGATCGCTTCGGTGACGCTGCGCACCCGGCTCTCCGGCGCGCGTCTGGGGAGATCACGACCGCCTTGGTCAACGCCGAAGCTCAGATCGCGGCTGGACAGAGCAAGTAGGCGCCGCCCGGCACTTCACTCGACTCGCCGGTACACGTACAGTGTCTCATCCGGCTCCAAGCCGGTGGCGCTCATCGTTGCGCGCCTTTCGAACACCGAGCGCACACCGTCTCCGTCGAGATCTCCTTCCGCTCGGAAGGAGACGGAGCGCAGCGCTCCCTCGCCGACGAGATTGCAGCCGTGACGATCGGGCGCGTAGCTGTAGCTGTAGCGCACCGGACGATCCGGCTGAAAGCCGAGCGCCTCCCAATTCTCGCCGCCGCTTTGCTCTTCAGCCGCGAAGTCGACAGTTGCCGGGTCGACCGCAGGCATCGAAGGCGTGGGTCCGGCGCCCGGCGGAAGACAGAATCGCTTTCCGTCCGCCCACGACGTTGCGAAGTAGGCCGAAGCGCGGCTGCTCATCTCCTGAAGGAGCTCTGAGGCTTCGCTGATCTTGTTGACGCGCACCCGGCGAATGAACGTCGGCACGAAGACCGCCAGCACGATGCCGAGTATGCAGAGCAGCAGCCCTACTTCGACTAGGCTCAATCTCAGACGACCGCGACTCAAAGCCGCGAGACTGTGCGAGCCCGACGCGGCTTTGGCAAGAGCCTAGCTCGGGTCTTCGAGGCCGACCGTGGCATCGATGGGGTCTGCCACGAAGAAATAGAGGGTCGACGGCATGTACGGGAATTCCTCCTCGCGCCGCTTCTCAAACTCCTCGTTCGCGCTTCGGAAAGCTTCCGCATAGGCCTGGTCGCGGAGCTGCGTGAGCCGGATTTCGATTTGGGCCTTCACCTTCGGGTCGCGAACCATCGCGTACATCTCCTCGAGGTGTCGAAGCTCCCGATCGGTCTGCCCGAGCTTTCGAAGCGAGGTAGCGTTCGTCATGACCAGCCAGTCAGGACCTGCTCCCAGGCGCGCCGCGGCCATCATGTACTCGTTTCCCTCGGCTTTGAGCCGCTCGCGGTCCGGATCGTCCTTCGGGAGGTGGGGCAGAAGGTCGTAGGTAATCGTTGCTCCAGCATCCCAGGCGAGCTCTCCGTCGTTTGGGAATCGCTCCGCGCCCCGGCGCAGCACGTCGATCGCGCGTTCCATGAACTCGGTCGAGCTGCCGGTCGGCGTGTACACGCCGGCCATCCCGACCCAGCGGTAGACCCGCTTGAAGTCCGGGTCGAGCGCGAGCATCGAGTCGCCGTAGTTGAAGACGTGCTTGACCGCGCCTTTGTTTGCAAACTCGTCGCCGAAGTAGATCAGCGCTCGAAGCCAGATCAAGTCGGCGAGGGCTCGTCGATGACCGAGGCTCATCACTTCCAACCACTGAGGGGGTGGCAGGTAGTAGATGTCCTCGTAGGTCTGCGTTCCGAAGTAATGGTTCATCGCCCGACCGCGAAGAGACCAAATCCCTGCGAGCACCCCTATGATCGCAGCCGCGGCGACGAATCGAACCATGAGCTTCACGGTTTGAGTATATCGAAAAGCAGCCCGGTTCCCTCTTAAACGGAAAAGGCCGCGACAAACGCCGCGGCCCTTCCAGGTTTCATCCGAACGAGATTACTCGAGCGGGCTGATCTGCTGGATGCCCGGTGCGCGGTAGAGGACGTTGTCGTCGTTCGAACCCGCCTCGAGCAAGAAGCTCGACAGGGTCGTGTCGCCGTCGAGGTCGCCCTGGGCGCGGAAGGTGTACAGCGTCGTGTCGTTGGCCGGGTTTCCGCAAGCGCTAGCCGCCGGAAGGGAGGTCAGGCTGTAGGCGAAGTAGAGGCCGTCGGCCGGTGCGAAGTTCATCGCCGCGTACTCGGCGGCGTTGGTCTCCGCATCCCACTGGATGATGCGCTTCTTGTCGGTCGGCACGTTGTCCGGAGTGGTGGTGCCGATGGTGCAGTGCGAGGAGGCGGCCACGACGGCGCCCACGGCGGGCACGCCACCGGTCCAGTTCTCCTGCTCGTAGTACGCGGCAGCGCCCTGGAACATCGTCTTGAGGTTCGAGCTGGCTTCCGCCGTCTTCGAACGCTTGACGTAGTTGATGAATGCCGGAATCGCGATCGCGGCAAGGATGCCGATGATGGCAACGACGATCATCAGCTCGATGAGGGTGAAGCCCTCTTTCTTCGACAGTAGCTTATTCATATTTGGTTCCTTTTCCCCCGGGCTCCATGCCCGCATCATTCTGAGTTGCCCACAGACAGTGCAACTGCCGTGCCGATTGTCCTAGGCCACCCGCTCATGCCGAAATTACTGGCAAATCTCGGTTTGGGCCGATTGGGAACGGCGCTGACGGACAGATCTCGTCACTCGACGGTGACGGAAATTGTCACTTCCAGCCGCCACTTCCGCTGGCACTGTTATAAACGTGGTTCGCCTGCGAGTAGATCTCTAGGTAGAAGGTATCTGCATCCCCGTTCAGGTCACCTTGAGCCCGAGCCGCAAACCAGTGGTCGCCGTCATCGAGGTCCGTGCCAGCAGGAGGAGCGTCGCCCGGAACGCCAGCGACGGTCGCGTACTGGAACCGGATTGGCGCGTTTGGAGAAGCGCCGAGCTGGCGCCAAAGGGCCGTGCTCTCCCAGACCACCGGGTCTTCACCCGGAATCGCGGCCGGGTTCCAGCTGCCCCAATCGTCGCCGTCGACGGCGCAGTACATGCCGAATTCGTTGCGGTAGGACTCCTGACGCTGCTTGATCTTCCCGAGGAAGTTGGTCGCCTCCGTCACGCGCGCCTTGTAGATGTACGAGGTGAAGGTCGGGATCGCCAGGGTGGCCAAGACGCCGATGATGACCACCGTGATCATCAGCTCGGTGATCGTGTAGCCTTGGTTTTTCTTCATTCCCATCCCCCCGTGCCCGCGGCGCT
>CAJIBW010000143.1_pt1 | contig 12464 bp, 13 predicted proteins | sample 9199441 | NCBI WGS metagenome assembly CAJIBW01 (sample SAMEA7708313, study PRJEB35096) | sediment metagenome | biome: marine neritic benthic zone biome [ENVO:01000025]; feature: sediment [ENVO:00002007]; material: shallow marine sediment [ENVO:03000034] sea grass bed [ENVO_01000059] ... | reverse complement strand
CCCCCCAACACCCGCGGCAGCACAAGCCAATCAGCGACGCCGAGCCGTTCGATGGAACCCCGTGACGGGTTTTTTTCCGCGCCCCGTTTACTACGCCTCGCCGATGCTCCGCACATTCGGCGCCACGTCGAATACGCCGCGGCGCTTTGCCTTCGCCAGCGTGCGCAGTGCGTCTCGGTAGCCGCGGCGGAGCATCGTTCGTGCGTGGATGCGCGACGTGAAGGGCAGGCGCCCTAGATCGGGGGAGACGACCAAGACCTGGATTTGTGGGTACATCTTGTGAATGAGGTCTATGCCGCGCTTCTCTTTCTCGTTGAGGATGATGTTCAGCGACTGACGCACCACCGCAGGGCCGCCCTGATGCACGAGAGACGGGCTGCCTGTTCGACCGACATGTGGACGGTAGACGTTGGAGATGATCACCACGTCTGCGCCGGCCTCGACGGCCAGGTCGATGCTGAGTGTCCGCACCACCTCCCCGTCGATGTAGAAGCGATCGCCGATGCGGTACGGTCGAAAAAGCCCGGGCACACAGCTCGAGGCAGCCAGCGCTTTGCTGATCGTGATGTCGTCGCGGTATCCGCGACCGAAGACGATTCGACCGCGGCCGTCGACGTCGGCAGCCGTCACCAGGAGGTGCTTTTCGAGCTTCCGAAAGTCGTTGTTCGGCAGCTGCCCCGCGACGAAGGCCTCGAAGCGGTCGATGGAAAAAAGCCCGCTGGAGAGGTAGCCGAGGCTCCGTCGCTGCTCCTGATTGGGCAAGCCGAGGAAATAGCGGGCTTTCAGCGGCGGGCCCTCGAGCCCCCGCCGCCAAAACGGGCGAAACCAGTCGATCATTTGCTCCGGCGTGTAGCCCTCGGCGTAAAACGCGCCCGCGATCGCTCCGGCTGACGCGCCGACGCAGATGTCCGCCTCGATGCCGAGCTCCTGCATGGCCCGAAGCACACCGACGTGAGCCACCCCTTTCGCAGCGCCGCCTGAACCCACGAATGCAACCCTCGGCCGTGCCATCGATTCTCAACGTGGCACAGCTCGCCTGCCGCGTCGACACGGCATGCTGCTTTGGGCGCCGCTCAGGGCGCGTTGTCGGAGGCCGTCGCCGCTGCCGCTGCCTTCTTGCCGAGGTACGCCTCTCGCGTCACTTCGCGAAGCATCGGCCTGGCATCGCGTGAAAGTGCAGACCTCGGCCACTTCTTGATGAGCAGCTTGAGCGAATCACGCGCGGTGTCCAGGTCACCGATGTCCCGCGCGCAGCGCGCCACCAGCCACAATCCATCTGGTTGCAGAGCGAGGTCGGTGGTCTGGTCCGCGACCTGCTGCGCATACACGAGCGCCTCCGCTGAACGCTTCTCGCTCCGCAACGATAGTGCCAAGCTCTGCTTGACCGCAGGTATGTGCGAGCCGTTCGGGTGTCGTTCGAGCGCCTCTTCGAATCGCTTGATGGCTTCGCCGTGCTTTCTGGCCTCGGCGAGGGCGAGCCCCTTTTGATAGGCCTCGAGCGAGAGGTCTTGCCGGAACTGCTGCTCGAAATCTCGGAACACCGCAGCCTCGGCTGGCGACAGGGCCTCCTTGGACATGGCCGGGTAGTCTCGAACGACCTCCGCGCGTTTCCGCGCGCGAATCAGTTCGTAGTACCTGGCGGCCTTTGCGGCCGCTGTTCCGCGATCCGACGCGCGTCGGACTTCGTCTCCTAGGTCGCTGCGAAGCTCCTCGGCGGCGGTTTCCGCTGCCAGCTTGTCCGATTGCATCGCCCCCGTCTGCGCATCGAAGTAGAGCTTCAAGCCTACGAACGAGAGAACGCCGATCACCGCAATCGCGACGCCGCTATTCCAGTTGAGCCGCCTCTCGTAGCCCGCCTGCCGCTTTGCGATCGACTTGATGTCCGCGCCTAGGGCATTGACCAGGTTGTTGGTCTTGATGATCAGACCGCGACTTTCGACGATCTCCTTTTTGATCTGACGCACCTCGTCGTCGACATCTCGCATGGAACCTGGAGTACCGCTGACCCACACGAGAGGCAAGGGCAGGCGCTTGACGGGGCCAGACGGGCCGCCTACAAGCCGAGCCGTGGAGGTTTCCGTGGGGCTTCGTCTGATCTGCTTGATCGCGTTTTCACTGATCGCAAGCTGCAATGCGCTAGCTGACTATGCGCTTGTCGGCAGTGCCTACGTGCCCGCCGCGCACGGCGAAATCGAGATCGAGAAAATCGACAAGAAGCAGATTCTGGTCACGGTCCTCCTCGACCACCTCGTCCCACCAGAGAAAGTCGAGCTCGGGCTCACTCACTACGTCGTTTGGTTCAGCGCTCCGGGCGGCTTTCCCGTGCGACAGCGCGCTCTCGAATACGATGCCGAGTCTCAGACCGGCCGTGCATCCATTCCGACGAGCCTGCGCGAGTTCGAGCTTCAAATCACCGCCGAGAACGGCGACAGTCCCAGTCAACCGAGCGACCTCGTCGTCGCTTCTCAGCAGATACGCGAGAACTAGACTCATGGCAGATACCTCAGACATCAAGAAAGGCTTCAAAATGCTCCTCGACGGCGTGCCGTTCGCCGTGGTGGACCACCAGTTCGTGAAGCCGGGCAAGGGACAGGCCTTCATTCGGACCCGCATCAAGAACATGATGACGGGCGCAGTGATCGACCGAACGTTCAAAAGCGGCGAAAAGCTCGACAAGGCCGACACCGAAGAACGCACGATGCAGTACTTGTACCCAGAGGGCGACGCACGCGTCTTCATGGACACACGGAGCTACGAGCAGCTTTCGCTGAGCAACGAGCAGCTCGGCGAAAATGTGCACTACCTTCTCGATGGCACCGAAGTCGACGTGATGCTCTTCGAGGGTCGCCCCATCGGGGTGACGCCACCGACTTTCGTCGAGCTCCTAGTCACCGAAACCGAGCCCGGGTTCAAGGGCGACACGAGCAGCAACACCACGAAGCCAGCAACGCTCGAAACGGGCCTGCAGGTGAATGTGCCGCTTTTCGTCAACGCCGGCGACCGGCTCAAAATCGACACGCGAACCGGCTCCTACGTGGAACGCGTCAAAGGCTGAGCGCCGAGTGCGCGAACCCGCGGATGCCGCAGTGCTTCAGGTTCTGGAGCTCCGAGCCACTCTGTTCACGGCGATTCGACGCTTCTTCATCGATCGCAACTTCATCGAAGTCGAGACGCCGGCGATCGTGCCCTCCCCGGGCCTCGACCTACACCTGTCGGCATTCGAGGTGCGGAGCCCCGGAGGCGAGCCCGTTGGCTGGCTCGCGACGAGCCCCGAATACCAGATGAAACGACTCCTGAGCGCAGGCGCGCAGCGGATCTTTCAACTCTGTCGAAGCTACCGCGGCGAGGAACGAGGCCGCCATCACGAGCGCGAGTTCGCGATGCTGGAGTGGTATCGCGCGAATGCGACATCCGAGGAGGTGATCGGGGACACCGAGGAGCTGGTCGCATTCGTCACCAGCGCACTCGATCAACCTGCGCCGGAGGTTCAGCCGCCTTGGCAGCGGATCACGGTCGACGAAGCGCTGCAGCTCCATGCGCAGCTGACGCTGGACTCGCTGAGCGACGACGATGAGCGCTTCTTTCGTGTCTGGGCCGAGGAGGTGCAACCTCGTCTTGGCGGCGAGCGGCCGGTCATCGTGACCGATTGGCCGGCGTCGATGGCATCGCTTGCGAAGCTCAAGAGCAACGGAATGGCCGATCGATTCGAAGCGTTCTTTCGCGGCGTCGAGCTCTGCAATGGCTTCGGCGAGCTCACCGATGCCACCGAGCAGCGTCGACGATTCGAGCGTGAGCAGGCAGAGCGCGCCGCGGCCGGAGTCCCCGTCTATCCGATCGACGAGAAGTTCATAGAGGACCTCGAACGCGGCATGCCAGCAAGCGGTGGCAACGCGCTTGGAGTCGACCGCCTGCTGATGCTGCTGCTCGGCGCGTCTTCCATCCAGGCGGTCATGCCGTTTCCCGAAGAGCGGCTCTAGCGGCCGATTCCAATCGCGCGTGCCTCGTGCGCTCCTCGTGGTTCAGGCTTCCCGCTCGACGGCCTTTGCGCGCTCCCACATCTCGTCTAGCTCGGGCTCGCCATAGTCTCGAAGGCTCTTGCCATCGGCTTGGGCCGCGAGCTCGCAGTGCCTGAAACGGGAAGAGAAGCGATTGAGCGAAGCGCGAATGGCGGCTTCCGGATCCAAGCCCTGTTTGCGACCGTACGTCGCGAGGGCGAACAGGAGGTCGCCGAGCTCGTGCTCGAGGGCAGCCATATCCCCGCTCTCGGCCGCTTCGTCGAGCTCTTCGAGCTCCTCGGCAATCTTGGCACGGGGGCCGCCAGCGTCCGGCCAATCATAGCCCACAGAGCTCGCCTTCTCCCCGATGCGGACCGCGCGGAGGAGCCCCGGCAACGCAACCGGCACGCCGCTCAGGGCACCGCGGTCTTTCTTCTCTTTGGCTTTGATCGCTTCCCAGCTGTGGATGGCGCCGCTCGCATCGTCGACTTGCTCGTCTCCGAACACCCACGGGTGCCTACGGACGAGCTTTTCACAGATTGCCTCGACCACGCCGTCGATGTCGAACCAACCGTTCCGATCGGTAAGCGCGGCCTGAAAGACGACTTGCAGCAGGAGGTCCCCGAGCTCCTCGCGGAGCATTTCGGGGGTGCCGTGGTCGATTGCGTCGACGACTTCATGGGCCTCCTCGATCACGTATTGCCGGAGCGATTCGAGGGTCTGCTCACGATCCCAGGGGCAGCCCTCGGGGCCGAGGAGGGTTCGCATCAGCTCTACGAGACGCGGTAACGACTGACCTTGTGCATTCACCGTGCCGCTTTAGCACAAGCGGTTGACGGGCCCCAGGAGCAGGCGTCATGGTCGCTCCGTCATGGCCTATGCAAAGAGCGCAGTCAGCTCTCAGCAAATTGTCGACGCGGCGATCCGGGTCCTTGCACGCCAGGGCTATGCCAAAACCAGCCTGCTCGACATCGCCAAAGAAGCGGGCATGAGCAAAGGCGCGCTGCACTACCACTACCCGACCAAAGAGGCACTCATTCACACAGTGCTCGAGACGGCGTGCAACGCGGTTCAGGCGCGCACGATGCAGGCCTGGTCGCCTTCAGACAATCCCTTCGCAGCGCTTCGGAAATCCCTCGAAGAGCTCTGGGCTACGCGCGCCGAGCGCAGCGACGAAGCCCTGGTCGTCGCCGACCTGCTCGCGCTCAGCCTGTCCGATGAAAGCCTTCGTCCAAAGCTGGCGGAGTTCTACGAGCTCGGCGCCCAGCAAATCCGCGCCTATCTCGAAGAAAACCTGATGTCGCTCGGGCTCGAGCCTCGGATCTCCCCCGACATCCTGCCGCGAATCGTCATCGGGCTGCTCGATGGCCTGGTGATGCAAGCGTTCGTCGACCCCCATGCGCTCTCACCGGACGAAGTCGTCGACGCGGTCCAAACGATCGCGATTTCGATCTTCACCGGAGGGTCGGGGAGGTGAGTGCGCTCGACGCCGTCCGAGCGCAGAGCGCTGCTGTTGCCGCGCTCAATCGGGCGCGCGAACGAGGCCGTTTGGCTTCGGCCTATCTTTTCGACGGGCCGAGCGGTGTAGGCAAAGAGCTCGCCGCCCTTGCACTCGCGACAGACATCGTCGGATCGGGCGATCCCCATGTGGTCGAGCGAATCGAGCTCGGGGCTCATCCAGACGTGCGCGTCTTCCGTCCGCGAGATGAAGGCAAGCGGAACATCCAGGTCGAGGTTCTTCGCACCGAGATTCTCCCGCTCGCCCAGTTCGCTCCTTTCGAGGCCACAGCGACCTTCTTCATCTTCCCGGAGGCGGACGTATCCTTTCCAGTGTTTCAGCCGGAGGCTGCTAACGCCCTTCTCAAGACGCTCGAAGAGCCCCGTCCCAATGTACATTTCATTCTAACGTCCGAACGTCCGGACTCACTGCTATCGACGATTCGTTCGCGCTGCCAGCGAGTTCGATTCGGGCGCCTGCCGCAGGCGGTGCTTCGGGACATCCTCCGCGCCGAGGGAGCGAGCGAAGATTGCATCGCCCCAGCCATCGCGCTGAGCGGAGGCCGAGCCGATGTCGCATTGGCACTGGCAAGCGACGGCGCGGTCGGGGCGCTGAGCGAGCTAGTATTCTCGATCGACCGTGCAATTCGCGGCTCGGGTCCCGGCGCTCTGGTCGAGCTTGCCGAACAGTTGGCGCGGCGGGACGACCTCGAGCTCGCATTGCTCACCCTTCAAAGCTTCTATCGTGATCTCGCAGTGAGCTCACTCGGCCTTCCCGCCGCATGGTTGGGGTTCTCCGAAAGCGGTGAGGCATTGCTGGAACGAGCGTCCTCGGTTTCAGCGACCTCTGCGGCCGCACGTGTCTCTCTCATTCACCAATGCGTGCGATCCATGCAGAAGAACGCCAACAAGCAGGTTGCGCTCGACTCCTTGCTCTTTGGTCTTCGAGATCTGCGCTAGCTGGCGTCTCGGCCGATATTGGCTAGTCTCGGGCGCGAAATGGCTCGTCCCTTCTACGTCACCACGCCGATCTACTACGTCAACGATCGGCCCCACATCGGGCACGCGTATTCCACCGTCGCCGCGGACGTGGTGTCGAAGTACCAGCGCCTGCGGGGCAAGCCGACCTATTTCCTGACCGGCTTGGACGAGCACGGTCTCAAGATCGAACGGCGCGCCCAAGAAGAAGGGCTCGCGCCGCGGGACTTCGTGAACCGAATGGCCGCGCCGTTTCGGCTTGCCTGGGAAGAGCTCGGCTGCGCCCACGACGGTTTCATCCGGACGACTTCCCCGCAGCACCGGGAGAATGTCCAGGCGCTCTGGAAGCGGATGGCCGCGCGCGGGGATATCTACCTCGACGACTACGAAGATTGGTACTGCGTCGGCTGCGAGTCTTTCAAGACCGAGAAAGAGCTCCTCGAAGGAAATCTGTGCCCGATTCATCAAAAGCCAGTGGAGCGCATCAAGGAGCGCAGCTACTTCTTTCGCTTGAGCAAGTACACTCAGCCTCTGCTCGACTACTACGAGGCAAACCCCGAGTTCGTTCGGCCCGAAGCACGCTTCAACGAGGTCAAGTCCTTCGTGAAGGAGGGGCTACGCGACTTGTCGATCTCTCGCACTAGCTTCCGTTGGGGCGTGCCCGTGCCGGATGATTCGGAGCACGTCGTCTACGTCTGGCTCGACGCATTGATGAACTACGTGAGTGCGCTCGGCGGCCCCGCCGAAGAGGGTGTGGCTCCGCTCTACGACGAGTTCTGGCAATCGTCCGAGGCGATCATCCACATCGTCGGCAAAGACATCCTTCGCTTCCACACGGTGTACTGGCCCGCGTTCTTGATGAGCGCCGGCATCCGGCTTCCGACGCAGATTTGGGCGCACGGATGGCTAACGGTCAACGGCGAAAAGATGTCCAAGTCTCTGGGCAACTTTCTTCCGCCCGGTCCGCTGGTCGAAGCGGTGGGCGCAGACGTGTTGCGCTACTACTTCATGCGCGAGGTCGGCTTTGGGCAGGACGGCGACTTCAGCCACCAGAATTTGCTCAACCGCTACAACGGCGAGCTCGCCAACGGCCTCGGCAATCTGATGAACCGAATCGTCGCTAGCATTCTCAGAAAGCACCTCGACGGTCGGGTGCCCGAAGTCGACCTGGAGGACCTCGATTCGGCCGATCGACGACTGATCGACAAGGCCGAGGAGGCGTCCGGCAAGGCGGCCGAGTATTTCGAGGCGCTCGCGTTTCACCGCGCGCTCGACACGATTTGGGACCTCGTTTCAGCCGCTAACAAGTACGTCGACTCGACCGAACCGTGGCGACTTGCCAAGCAGGACGACAAAACCCGACTCGCGCAGGTTTGTTACACCGTGCTCGAAACGCTGCGATGGCTTTCGATCATGCTCTTCCCGGTGATGCCCGAAAAGTGCAACGAGCTGCGTGCCCAGCTCGGGATGCCTCCGCTTCTACCCACCGAGCAGGTCGACCTTTGGCCGAGTGCCTGGGGCGGGCTCAGGCCTGGCACACAGACGCAAACCGCCACGCCACTGTTCCCCCGGTTCGACGAGGCCCAGGAGCGCTCGATCTTGGAACGCCTTGGTGTGGAGGCTCCCAAAGCAGATGAGAAAAAGGCAGCAGCGATGACACAGACCGAGCAAGCCAACGACGACCTCATCGAGTTTGACGACTTCATGAAGGTCGACCTTCGGGTGGCCCTGGTGAAAGAAGCGGAAAAGGTAGCGAAGAGCAAGAAGCTCATCCGGCTCGTCGTCGACGCCGGCGAGGCGGAGCCACGCCAAATTCTGGCCGGCATCGCCGAACACTACCGGCCCGAAGACCTGATTGGCCGCCGGGTCGTCATCGTCGCCAACCTCAAACCCCGAAAGCTGATGGGCCTGGAGTCGCAGGGAATGGTGCTCGCCGCAAGCGACGCAAGCGGTCTGTCTCTGATCGGCGTCGACAACGACGTCGAACCCGGATCGCCCGCCAAGTGATCCCACCGCTCACACCGACGTTCGACGCAGCGGTCCGGGACGTGAGAGCGCAGCAGCCTCGATTCCGCAGCGCGGCGGCTTCGCGGCTTGCCGATCCTCCGGCCGAGCGACGAGACGAGGCCGTGGAAGGCCTCCTCAGTCTCTGTGAGGATCAGGTGGGCGCCGTTCGTGAGGCGGCATATGAATCACTTGGCGCGCTCGGGGCCGGTAAAGCGTTGAGCAGACTGCTCGAGGCCTTCGACGACGAGCACATGGGCGCCCGCCAAACGGCCGTGCTGGCGGTCGGACGCATTGCCCCAGAGGCGGGCGTCGAGGCGATTGCCGCGCTGCTCGACGATTCGCGCCCGGAGATGCGGTTTTCGGCGATCTGGACCTTGTCCTACCTGGGCGCAGAGCATGCCGATCGCATCGCCAAGGCGCTCGACGATCGAGATGCGGAGGTGCGCACACTGGCGATGCAATGCCTTGGTGAGCTCGGCGCAACCGGAAGCGTCGATGCGATCGCGCGCGCACTCGACGACCCATCTGATTCGGTCCGCTTCGCCGCGGCAGCCAGCCTTGCAACCCTAGGCGACGCGAGGGGCGCAGCAAACCTTCGCGCGTCCCTGAGCGAGCCGGATCGCGCCTTTGTAGCTGCGGTCGGCCTAGGCGACCTCGCCGACCAAGAGTCCCTCCCCGCCTTGACCAAGCTTGCGAAGCATCGCTGGCGCTCTCCCATCCTGCGGGCCGCAGCGGCGCGTGCCCTCGTCCGTCTAGGCGATCCGGCCGGGGCCGAAGTCATTCGAAAAATCGTGCGGAGCTGGCGGATCGAAGCTCGGCAATATGGCGTAGAGCTCGTGGGGGAGCTCGGCCTGGCTTCGCTGCTCCCGGACTTGACCCGCGCGCTCCGCAAGAGCCGAAAGGCCGAACGGCCGGTGTACGAAACCACGCTAGAGCAGCTCGCACCGAAGAGCGCAGAGGCGACGGCCTTGCTTGCTTCCCTCCGTCGGACGGACCACCTTCCCTAGTGAACCGCGTCATGCTCTTCGACACGCATTGCCACCTCGACGATCCGCGCCTCTTCGACAATCTCGATTCGGTGCTCGAACGTGCCGACGCAGCAGGGGTTCGGCGGATCACGAGCATCGGCTGTGCGAGTGACACGGCTTCGGTGCGATCGGCGATCGAAATTGCCCGTCGATATCCCGACCGAATCTCGGCAACGGTCGGCGTGCACCCGCACGATGCCAAGCATCTCGATGACACGCTCTGCGATGCGATACGCGACGCCGGCAGCGACCCATCGGTGGTTGCGATCGGCGAGACCGGTCTCGACTTCCACTACGACCACTCCCCGCACGCTTCGCAAGAGGAAGCGTTTCGAAGACAGATCGCGATCGCCAAGCAGCTCAAAAAACCGCTGGTCATTCACACTCGGTCGGCCCCGGAGGACACCCTCCGAATCTTGCGCGAAGAGAATGCAAAAGACGTTGGCGGGATCATCCATTGCTTCAGCGAGGACGCCCCCTTCGCGAAAGCGGCGCTCGATCTGGGTTTCGTGTCGTCGTTCAGCGGAATCGTGACCTTCAGCAAGGCGGTCGCCGTGCAACGAGCGGCCGTCCAGCAGCCTGCCGACGCGCTGCTAATCGAGACGGATGCGCCTTACCTGGCTCCGATTCCGAAGCGCGGAAAACTCAATGAACCCGCGTATGTAGCCTATACGGCAGCCCGGATCGCCGAGCTTCGCGGCGAGGAGCCGGAGGCCCTGGCGCAAACGAGCTACGAAAACGCCGTTCGAATCTTCGGAATTGACGAGTGATTGGGGGCGTCTCGCGGCCGAGCGCATCCGCCTTGACTCGCTCTGACGCATCACTATCTTTGCGGCCCTTTTTCCGGCGAGAACTTTTGTGAATACGAATCCCGGCCTCATCGGCACCAAGCTTGGCAACACCCAAATCTTCCTCGACGACGGGGAGGTTCGCCGCGTCACTGCGATCAAGGCGGGGCCCTGCGTGGTCGTTGGCAAGCGTACCCCCGCCAAAGACGGATACTCTGCGCTCCGGCTTGGCTTCGGAAGCCGCCGAGAAGCGAGGGTGAACAAGCCCGAGGCCGGCGCCTTCAAGAAGGCCGGTGTCGACCCGCAGCGCGTCGTGCGCGAGTTTCGGATCGACGAGTCGCTCCTCGAGCGTTTCGAGGTCGGGCAGACCCTCGGCGCGGCTGACATCTTTCAAGACGGCCAGTTCGTCGATGTCTCTGCCACGAGCAAAGGCCGTGGTTTCACGGGCGTCATGAGACGACACAACTTCGCCGGCGCTGGCACCGTGGGTCACGGCACGCACGAGGCCAAGCGAGGTGGCGGCTCGGTCGGCATGGCGACGACCCCTGGCCGTACCCCTCGGGGGCAAAAAATGGCCGGTCAGCACGGGAATAAAAAAGCGACGATCTTGAATCTTCGCGTCGCGAGAGTGCTACCGGACGAGAACATCGTCCTGGTCGAAGGCGGCGTTCCGGGTCCGCGCAACGGGGTCCTTACCCTGAAGGGCGCCATCAAGAAGGCAGCGGTCCCGCTTCCCGAGCGCCCAGTCCAAGACGAGGCCTCGGCAGAGGCTCCGGAAGCCACCGACGAGGGCTGAGCTGCGCCGCCGCCGCCAGCAGGATCACCACGGGCGTCGCGCGCGGCGTGAAGGCTACCCTGCTCGGTCGGTCTACAAGCTGCAGGAGATCGACCGCCGGGTCGGTCTGTTCGCAAAAGGCCAACGCATTCTCGATCTCGGAGCCAGTCCCGGATCCTGGACACTTTACGCAGCGGAAAAGGTCGGCCCGAGCGGTCACGTGCTCGGGATCGACCTCAGCGACCCCGATCTCGCACTGCCAGCCCACGCGGAGATTCGTGTGCTCGACGCTTTCGAAGCCGACCCGCAGAGTCTGGGAGGCCCGTTCGACCTGGTCATCAGCGACATGGCGCCCAAGACGAGCGGACAGCGCCATGCCGACCAGTTTCGAAGCTACGAGCTCGTGATCCGCGCGCTCGAGCTTGCCAAGGCCGTGCTCGAACCGGGGGGCGGCTTCGTCGCGAAGATTTTTCAAGGCGCGGAGTTCGAGGACGCACGCAGCGCGATGCGGGAAGTGTTCAGCAAAGTGCGGACCATCCGTCCAAACGCAACACGCGACGAAAGCTACGAGCTTTTCTTGGTCGGCCTGGGATTCAAACCACTCAATTGCTGAGCGCTTCGAGCCGCGCGCGAGCGCGCTCCGCGTAGGGCCCATCCGGATCGAGCTTTGCCGCGCGCCTCAGATGGGCGCGCGCCTTCCCTAGCTGTCCCTGTCTTGCCAGGATGGAGCCATACGCGTACTGAAGCGCTGGGTCGCGGTCGCTCTGTCCAACCGCACGGCGCATCGTCGCTTCGGCCGCGTCGAGATCCCCGGTCGCGTACTGCGCCAAGGCAAGCTCAGCGAGCAGCTCTGTCGGAGGCGGCTCAGGCGCCTGCCGCAGCGCGGTCTGCAGAACCGGCAATGCCTCTGCCGGTAGTCCAGCCCGACGCAGACCCTCTCCAACCGCAATCGAGAGTAAGACGTCGCCGCGGACCATGGACCGGACGGCGCGGAGCTGCGCCGCTGCTTCGTCTGGCCGTGCAGCATCAAGCAGCATCATCGCGAAATTGATTCGCGGAATCGGATCGTCCGGGAGCTGCTCGATCGTTGCCAGATATTCACGTTCGGCATCCGCGAGTTTCCCGATCTCTTCGTACGAGAGCGCGAGGTTGAACCGCGCGGCGGTGAGCAAGGGATCCAGGGCGACCGCCCGTTCGAGCGCGGCCGCTGCCTCTACGAGCTTGCCCGCCTCGCGCAAGAGCACACCGAGGTTGTTGAACGCCTCTGCGAACTTCGGGTCGATGGAGGCTGCGCGCCGGTACGCCTTTTCGGCGGAGGCCCAATCGCCGGTCTCCTCATGCACGAGACCCCAATCGAGCCAGGCCCGTGCGTCGTCCGGGTCAGCGGCGAGTGCCT
>CAJIBW010000330.1_pt1 | contig 12544 bp, 10 predicted proteins | sample 9199441 | NCBI WGS metagenome assembly CAJIBW01 (sample SAMEA7708313, study PRJEB35096) | sediment metagenome | biome: marine neritic benthic zone biome [ENVO:01000025]; feature: sediment [ENVO:00002007]; material: shallow marine sediment [ENVO:03000034] sea grass bed [ENVO_01000059] ... | reverse complement strand
TCTTCGGTCTTGTCGCCCCAGGGGAGCGCGAGCACCCAGTCGATGTAGTTGCGGATGACCGTCGCCTCCGCGCTCATCGGCTGCATCATCTTGAGCTTCTTCAGCTCTTTGCGCGCTTTGAGGTGCGCCTCTTTGCTCAGCTTCTTTTGCTTGAGCTGCGCTTCGAGCTCTTGAATCTCGCTCTTGAATTCGTCGCGCTCGCCGAGCTCTTTCTGAATGGCCTGCATCTGCTCATTCAGGTAGTACTCCTTCTGCGTCTTCTCCATTTGCTTCTTGACGCGGGAGCGGATCTTCTTCTCGACTTGGAGAATCTCGATTTCGGCGTTCATCAATTGGAACAAGCGCTCGAGACGCTTGGCCGGGTCGACGGTTTCCAAAATCTCCTGGCGGTCCGAGAGCTTGATGCTCGTCAGGTGCACCACCACCGTGTCTGCGAGCTTCGACGGGTCGTCGATGGTCTGCACGGTCATCAGCATTTCGGGCGCGATCCGTTTATTGAGCTTGGCGTAGACATCGAACGCCGACTGCACGGAGCGAATCAAGGCTTCAATCTCGACGTTGGCCGAATAGATCTCTTCGACCGGCTCGACGTTGCAGAGGAAGAACTCCTCGTGTGGCACGAATTCCGTAATGCGCGCCCGACGCTTTCCCTCGACCAGGACTTTCACCGTGCCGTCTGGCAGGCGCAGGAGCTGGATGATGGTGCCGATGGTCCCCACTTCGAAGATGTCCTCCGGAGCCGGATCGTTCGTCTTCGCTCTCTTTTGCGCGGCGAGAAGGATTTCCTTGTGCTGGCTCATCGCTTCTTCGAGCGCGTTGATCGACTTCTCGCGACCTACGAAGAGCGGCACGACCATGTGGGGGAAGACGATGATGTCCCGCAGCGGCAGCAGGGGAAAGCTTTCGCCGCCCGGCTCACCGGTGCCCGGCTTTGGATCGTCGTTATCGTTTCGGTGAAAGAACATCGGTCTATGACGCGCCGCGCACGGCGGGGGTGGACGAGCAAGGTCGCACTAAGCGAGCTCCGCCTCTTCCTTTTCGTAGACGATGAGAGGCTTCTCACCCGAGACGATGACCTCCTCGCTCACGGCGACCTCACGGATGTCCGCCTGGGAAGGTACCTCGTACATGATGTCCAGCATGGACTTCTCCATGATGGCGCGAAGGCCACGGGCCCCTGCGTTCCGCTTCAGCGCCTCGCGGGCCACCGCGTGCAGTGCGCCCTGTGCGAACTTGAGCTTCACGCCGTCCATCTCGAAAAGCTTTTGGTACTGCTTGACCAGGGCGTTCTTCGGCTTGGTCAGGATGTCGACGAGCGCCTCTTCGTTCAGCTCGTGCAGGGTGGCAATCACCGGCAAGCGGCCGATGAACTCGGGAATCAGGCCGGCGCGGAGCAAGTCCTCGGGTTCGATCTGTTCGAGAAGCTCGCCGATTTTCTTCTCTTTGCGGGACGGGATGTCGGCGCCGAAGCCGAGCTTGCGCTCGCCGATGCGCCGCTCGATGACGTCGTCGAGGCCGACGAACGCGCCGCCGCAAATGAACAGGATGTTCCCCGTGTCGATTTGCAGGAAGTCTTGCTGTGGGTGCTTGCGCCCGCCCTTCGGAGGCACGTTGGCAACGGTGCCTTCGATGATCTTCAACAGCGCTTGCTGCACGCCTTCGCCGCTCACGTCGCGGGTGATGGAGGGATTGTCGCCCTTGCGCGCGACCTTGTCGATTTCGTCGATGTAGACGATGCCGCGCTGCGCCCGCTCGACGTCGTGATCGGCGTTCTGCAGAAGCTGGACGATGATGTTTTCAACGTCCTCACCGACGTATCCCGCCTCGGTCAGAGTGGTGGCATCAGCGATCGCGAAAGGAACATTGAGAATGCGCGCTAGCGTCTGCGCGAGCAGGGTCTTGCCCGAACCGGTCGGACCCAGCAAAAGGATGTTCGACTTCTGAAGCTCGACGTCGTCGGCGGCGATCTTCGAATCGATGCGCTTGTAGTGATTGTGCACCGCAACCGAGAGGATTTTCTTCGCGCGCTCTTGCCCGATGACGTACTCATCGAGGATGTCTTTGATCTCCGCGGGCTTTGGGAGCGGCGTCGTGGTCGTGAGCGATTCCTCGCGTTCGACCTCCTCTGCGATGATGTCATTGCAGAGCCCAATGCACTCGTCGCAGATGTAAACCGTCGGCCCTGCGATCAGCTTTTTTACTTCCTTCTGTGACTTCCCACAGAAAGAGCATTGAAGATTGCCGTGCCCATCATCTCGCCTGCGATCCACCATATACCTGCTCCAGGGAGTCTAGCGTCCCGCATCTTTTACGGCAAGGACTAGACGGCGCTGGTTGGCAGCGTTTTGCGGGGTCTTAGTCTTCGACCTTAGGCCGGATGACGTCGTCGATGAGACCGTATTCCTTCGCCTCTTCAGCGGAGAGATAGCGATCGCGTTCGGTGTCTTCCTTAATGCGCTCGGTGGTCTGGCCTGTATGCTTGGCCAGGATCGTGTTCATTTGTTCACGAAGTTTCAGAATCTCTCGTGCATGGATTTCGATGTCGGTCGCCTGACCGCGAATCCCTCCGAGCGGCTGGTGAATCATGATGCGGCTATTGGGCAAGCACTTGCGCATTCCGGTCGTGCCAGAGGCCAAAATCCACGCGGCCATCGATGCGGCTTGTCCTAGGCAAACGGTGGACACCGGTGACCGAACGTACTGCATCGTGTCGTAAATCGCGAGCCCTGCTGTAATCGAGCCGCCCGGACTGTTGATGTAGAGCGTGATCTCTTTGTCCGGATCGTCGCTCTCGAGGAAAAGCATTTGCGCGATGATCGCGTTGGAGACGTCGTCGTTGACTTCGGTGCCGAGGAAGATGATGCGGTCCTTCATGAGCCGGCTGAAGATGTCCCACTGCCGTTCGCCGCGGTGCGTCGTTTCGACGACCCAGGGCATGTACATCTGCGCGGTCGTAGGTTCGCTCATGACTCTTCCCCTTCGTCTTCGGCCGATTCGGCCTTTTGGGCCTCTGGTTGGACATCGGGCTCGGGCCGCTCTCCCTCGTTGATGTTCGCGCGCTCGGTCAGCAGCGCCATGACCTTCTCTTCGAGAAGCTGGGATTCGAGCTGGTCGCGCTGGGCTTCTTGGTATTCGGCTCGTACCTTCGCTACGTGCTTGCCGGTCTGTTCGGCGATCTGTTGGAACTTCGCATCCAGATCGGCCTCGGTGACCTCGATGTCCTCCTGGCGGGCCAGCGCTCCGAGCAAGATGCCCGCCTGCACGCGGCGCTGCGCGCGCTCCTCGATCCCCGAGAAGAAGTCCGCGCCCGGCGCCCCTTGCTGCCCTGCCATCTGCATGAACTGAGCCATCTCGTACATCATCATCTGCTGTTGCTGCTGTACCATGGACGGCGGCACGGGGATGTCGTTGTGCTCGATCAAGCTGTCGATCAGCTGGTCTTTGAGCTTGGCGTCGCTCTGCTGCTTGGCGCTGCTCTCGAGTCCCTCCCGAATCTTGAGCCGCAGCTCCAGAAGCGTCTCGTAGTCTCCGCAGTCTTTCGCGAACTCGTCGTCGAGCTCGGGCAGGAGCTTCTCGTGAAGCTGCGTGACCTCGAGATGGAAGACGGCGGTCTTGCCCTGGAGCTCGGTGTTCGGATGATCGTCCTCGAAAGGGATCTCGACCGTCTTCTCTTCGCCCGGCTGCATCCCGAGTAGCCCTTCTTTGAGGGCCGGGAGCAGGTGGTCGTCGTTGATCTCGACTTGACGGCCCTCGGCTCCGAGGTCGTCTTTGGTTTCGCCGTCCACCGAGACCGTGTAGTCGATCGTGATCAGGTCGCCTTCCGTGGCCGCCCGCATCGGGTCCGGAACTTGAATCTCGGCGTGCTGGTTGCGCAGCCCTTCGACTTCGGCGTCCACGTCTTCGTTCGGAATCTCGATCGGTGCCTGCCACGCTTCGAGCTCGTCGATCGCGACCTGCTCGATCTTGGGGCGGACTTCGACCTTGGCCTTGAAGGTGAGCGGCTTGCCTTTTTCGAGCGCAGGCGCCTCGTCCATCTGCGGCTGGGCGACGATGTGCAGCTCGTGCTCCTGCACCGCCTGCATGAGGCCCTGCTCGACGAGGGTGCCGGTCACCTGCGCTGCAGCCTCCCGGCCGTACACCTGCTTGAGGACATCTCTCGGCACCTTCCCGGGACGGAAGCCGCGTACGCGGGCGGTCTTGCCGAGCTCTTTGTAGGTGTCGTTGAGGTCCTTTTGGATGCGGTCCCACGGCACTTCGACCGTGACCTCGACGAGAACGGGGCTTATCTCATGGATTTCAGATTGCATCGGCGTTTATGGGGCCTCGATAGGCGCGGTTCGTACAGCCGGGGCGGAGAGCCGTCAAGGTGCAGCCTTGGGGGTGGCCAACTCACGGTGCAGCTCGACCAGCTCGATGCCCAGCGCCTGTGAGACCTCGAAGATGCGCTCGTCGCGATAGAACTCTTCGAAGATGATCCGCTTGATGCCGACGTTGCAGATGGCCTTGAAGCAGTTCCAACATGGGGACGCGGTGACGTAGATGGAGGCGCCGTCGATGCGGGAGCCGTTCTTGGCGGCTTGGATGATCGCGTTGACCTCGGCGTGAATGGTCCGCACGCAGTGGCCGTCGACCATCATGTGGCCCACCTCGTCGCAGTGCGGCAGGCCGCGCACCGAGCCGTTGTAGCCGGTCGAGAGGATGGTCTTGTCGCGGACGATAACCGAGCCGACGTGCTTGCGGGGGCAGGTCGAGCGCGTGGCCACCACGACGGCGATATCCATGAAGTACTGGTCCCAAGAGGCGCGGCTCATTCGCCTTTCCTAGCTTGGGGCCTTGGGGACGACAACCTCAATAGATGAGACTCGGGCGAACCTCGGGCGGGGGCGGTTGGTTCTTGAGGCGGCGTGCAAACGAGTTGAAGTCGCTCCGCACCGCGCGGTGGAGCCGGTGTGGCAAGCCCCTCACGATCCACACGGCGCGGCCTTTGCGTTCGACCCGAGCGCTCGGGTCCTTGGGCGAGACCGATCGCGCGGCGAGGAAGGCTTCTTGGGCATCGAGCTCGCTATCCCAGGTCGTCCACCAGATCGCGGCGGCCTTTCCGTTGCGTCGATACACCACGAGACGATCCCCTGCCCAGCCGGCAGCTGCCTGCTCATCGGTGCCCGACGGGCGACCCTGCCCGAGGTAGACACCAAGCTCGAGCTCGCCGAGGGTATCTTCTTCGATTCGATCGAAGCCGGCGGCGACAAGCGCGTCGTTCTCTGGCACGCGGACGGCCTCAGCCGGCTCGCGGGCGAAGTACTTCTCCGGGTGGAGCACCTGCTCGCTCGTCGCGGGCGGGCGACGATGCGCGTTGTTCACTGCAGGCCAACCTCCGCGCCCCTGGACGGCCGCCACGAACTGGAGCCCGCGAAGATAGGGCGCGACCAGAGTGACCCGTAGGATCGCCGGAGCGTCGTCGAGCTTCTCGCCGCGCACCAGCGCGTCGAGGTCGACATAGTCGCCCATCTGCTGAATGCCGGCGGTCGCTGCCGATAAGGGAATGCCCTGCTGACGAAGCGCCTCGGCGAGCATCGCTAAAGTAGCGTCGCCCTCGACAACCGCACGAAACGCGTTGTCGGCATCGGCGGTCCGGTCCTTCCGGAACGATTCGCCCAGTCCAAGCCGCTGATCTTGGAGAGCGTGAACCAGCTCGTGGACCAGAACCAGCTCCGCTTCCTGGGCCTGCTCCGGCCCGAAGGACCCGGCCAAGCCGGCCATCACGTCGTCGCGGATGACGAGTCGCCCGGTGTCGGGATCATAGTAGCCGATGACCTGCTCGCCGAGGACGCCTGCAAACATGCTGTGCAAATCCACACCCGCATCGAGCAGCCCCAGCGCGCCGTACACGAGTCTCGCGCGTTCGATCTCTTCTTCTTCGATTTGCGAACGGAGGCTTTGCGCGATCGCCTCGCCGTCCTCGATTTCGATGCGTACCTGCCGCCGAAGCTTGAGCAGTCGCACCGACTCCGCAGCACGGATGAGGTCCGCGACGGCGGCACGCTCCTTCGGAGTTGCCGGCCGCGCGACTCCTGACGGGGCTGCGTCGACCGACGAGGCCTCGGTAGGCGCCGCCATCGCGGGCTCGGAGGAGACGGGCTGTGCGCTCGGCTCCGGTTTGACGTGCCGGTGGCAGCTGCTCAAAACGAGAGCAGCAACCAGCCAGGCGACCCATCGGCTCATGGTTCCCCGTGAACGTCCGCCGTGATCAGCGGGCGTCGCCGATGATTGTGGACCAAGAACCTCCGCGCTGCCTCAATTGCGGCTTCTTCGGCCTCCGCGGCGTCTCCAAAACGCTGACCTTTGAGGCGATTCCGGACCTGCTCCGCGACCTTTCGCTCGACCCTGACTCGTTCCGAGCCGTCCCAGACGCCGCGCGACAGCACGTGCGGCAGCTCCCGAAGCCGTCCTCCTTTGAGGGACAGCACGACGGTGAGCAGTCCGCCCGACGCCATTGCGCGCCTTTCGGCCATGACCTCGGGGCTCAGCGCTCGCATTCCGTCGATGTAGACGCGGCCCGTGGGTACGGTATCGACGACCCCGAGCGCGTCCTTGGTGACTTCGAGCACGTTTCCGTTCTCGACGAGCTGTGTCTGCACAATCCCCTCCTCGTGGGCCAGCTCGAGATGGCGGCTCCTGTGGTGGTGCGTGCCGTGCACGGGGACGAATGCCTCGGGTCGGAGCAGCTGAATCATGGCGCGCTGCTCTTCCCGGCTTCCGTGCCCGCTCGCGTGGACCTCCGGATGCCGCGCGCGAGTGATGACCTCGAGGCCGCGCCGCTCGAATCGGTTGACGAGGTCGAAGACACCGAGCTCGTTGCCGGGAATGGCGCGCGACGAGAAGATCACCGTATCGCCTGCTTCGAGGTGAACATGCGCGTGTTCGTCGCGTCCTAGTCGTGCGAGGGCCGAGGCGGGCTCACCCTGGGTGCCGCCTGCGAGAATCAGAGCTTGGTCGCGGGGCAAGCCATCGACTTCGTCGGGCGCGATCAACAGGTCGTCGAGTGATGGAAGCAAGCCGAGCGCTCGAGCGGTTTCGGTGTGCTTCTGGACGGACATGCCGAGCAGGCAAACCTTGCGACCGCATTCTCGCGCGATACGCAAGACAGCGCGCAGGCGAAAGGCATTCGAGGAGAAGGTCGCGACGACCACCCGATGGGGAGAGCGGCGGATCCATGCCTCGAGGGCGGTTTCGGCGTCGCGCTCGATCCTTGCGCGTCCGTCGACATCGGCGCCGGTCGAATCGCTCAGCAGCAGGCGCACCCCGTCGCGCGCCACCTGCTCGAGCCGGTCACGATCGAAGCGCTGGCCCTCGCAGGGATCGGACTCGATCTTGAAGTCACCGGTATGGACCACGGTTCCGACCGGTGTATCCAGAATGAGCCCGGTCGCATCGGCAATCGAATGATGCACGGCGAAGCGCTCCACGGAGATGGAACCGATCTGCTCGTGGCTCCCCGCCGGACTCACCCGCAGGTCGACGTTTCGCAGGCGGTGCTCCCGCAGCCGGTCCTCGATCAGCGCGGCGGCGTACGGCGGCGCGAAGACCGGGACCCGGAGCTGCTTGAGAAAGTAGGGGAGGGCGCCGATGTGGTCCTCGTGCCCGTGGGTGATGACGATCGCTTCGAGGTTTCGGTGCTGCTGCAGAAGCCAGCCGAAGTCCGCGTGGACGAGCTCGGCACCATGCTCATCGGTGAATCCGATGCCGCAGTCGATGACGATGCTGGTGTCGCCGCAGCTCAGCGCAGCGCAGTTCATTCCAATCTCGTTGAGCCCGCCGAGCGGTATGAAGTGCAAACGATTCGTCATGGAAGTGCCGGCAGCGGGACTTACGGCCCTGTTGGCTTGGGTCAAGGCAGCGATTGCCCCGTTGACCCGCGTGATCCCGGCGTGCTACGCCCCGGACCGCACGCGTTCAATGCACCGGTTTTTGGCGATTATTGGGGTACTTTCTCTGGGGGCAACGTCGGCTGCGGCCCAGGGGTCGATCGATGCGACGACCCAGGGGGCGCGCGGAGCGGCGAGCACCGAGGAAGAGGAGGCCCTGTCCGCGGAGGAGGAAGCCTCCCCCGAGCCGAGCCGTGAGGAAGACCTGCCTCCGCAGCTTCGGGCGCCCACCGTCGAGGGGCTCGAATTGCCGACTGCGCCTGCGAGCGATGCCGATGCAGACGACGAGTTCGACGAGAGCGCCTTCGACGAGGACGAGATGGCGGCCGACGACGCGAAGCTCCTCGGGATGGCCGAGCCGCCGGCCTCTGATCCGACGCTGGCGAGCTGGACCAACCCCCGACCCGTGTTCTCCCTTGCGGGCTATTTTCGGGTGCGAGGCAACTACATCGACAATTTCTCGCTTCGCCGGATTCCGCTCGACCGATTGCCTGGAGATCCGTTCGCGCGATGGATCCCCGTCGACAACTCGGTCACCACGGGCGGCAACGGCGTGCTGCCCCAGGGCGGCTGCAAAGGCGAGCCGTCCTCGCCCGCGAGTCAGGAGCAGCGCTGCGACGGCAGCGCGACCCTCCGCTTCGCAAACATGCGCCTGCGCCTGCAGCCAACGCTCTCGCTCAGCGACAACATCCGCGTCCACATGATGCTCGACGTCTTCGACAACTTGGTCTTGGGCTCGACGCCAGACGTGAAGACGGTCAACCGCTTGGGACAGATCCCAGGCCGCGTCCCGGGTGTTCCCTTCGACAGCTTGACCCAAACTCTCCCGCCCCCTGAATCGTTCCGAAATACGGTGGGCGACAACATCTATGTCCGGCGCGCTTGGGGCGAGGTCACCAACAGCACGATCGGCCAGCTTCGCTTCGGCCGGATGGGGCATCAGTGGGGTCTCGGGATGCTTTGGAACGCGGGCAACGGGACCAACCCGCTCGACACGGTTCTCGACTCCGACTTCCAGTCTGAAATCGATCGCATTCAGCTCATCGGCAAGTTCAAAGGCATCTTCTTCGGCGTGTCTTGGGACTTCGCGAGCAAGGGCTACATCTTCGACCCCGTTTCGGAGATTCAGACGATTCCAATCGATGCGAGCCGCTTGGACGACACACGGCAGTGGAGCTTCTTGGTCGCGCGGCGCATGGACCCGCTCGCGCAGGCGAAGCGACTCGCCCGCGGCAAGTGGGTCGTCAACGGTGGCGCGTACTTCATCTATCGCTCGCAGTTTCTCTCGACGGTCGGCGCGCCGCTGCTCGGGACTCTCACCGACGTCGAGAACTCCTTCGTACGCCGAGACGCCAAGGTCTACATCCCCGACGGCTGGATACAGGTGCTTTGGAAAGACCTGCGCCTCGAGCTGGAGTTCGCAGGTGTCTTCGGACAGGTCCAGAACATCGCGCCGACGGAGTTTCCGCCCGCGGCCGAGGGCGCCAGGTTCAAGCTGCGCCAGTGGGGCTTTGCGTTCGAAGGCGAGTACCGTTTCCTCGGAAAGAAGCTCGGTGTCTTTCTCAAGGGCGGCGCGGCTTCGGGCGACCCCGATGTGGTTGGGCTTTCGCAGTACGAGGATCTCGCGACCCAGCCGGTCGGACAAAAGACGGTGTCGAATTTTGGATTTCACCCGGACTACCGCGTCGACCTGATTCTTTGGCGACGCATCATGGGGCGCATTGCTGGAGCATATTACTTAGCGCCGGCCATCAGCTACGACATCATCCGAACCGACTTCGGCAGGGTGCTCGGCGCGCGGTTCGATTTCATCTACAGCCGCGCGATGTACCAGCAGCAGACCTACTCCTCCGAGCCGAACCTGGGGGCGGAGATCGACCTCTCGATCTACTATCGGACCGAGGACGGGCCGAAGTTCACCGATGGCTTTTTCGCCGCTTTCGAGTTTGGGATTCTGTTTCCCCTCAACGGGCTCCGGTACCTCGAGGTCGATGGGATCCGTGAGCCGGGCACCGAGGGCCTCAACATCAGCCGCGCGCTGACCCTGCGCCTCATCCTCGGCATCGAGTTCTGAGGCAGGCGTTCGCTACTCTTGAAGGAGGGCTTCCGCTTTGGCGGCAAGGCGCCTGCGACGACAGCCTTCGGCCAGCACGATGCCCCGGAGCTCGGCCAGCGCGCGCTGCAGCTCGTCGTTGACGATCATGTAGTCGAAGAACGGATAGTGCCCGATCTCCTCTCTGGCCTTGTCGAAGCGGCGCTGGCGCGATTCCGCGTCGTCGGAGCCGCGACCATCGAGCCGGCGTCGAAGCTCGGCCATCGAGGGCGGCAAGATGAAGACGCCGATCGCGTCAGGGAACTTCTCCTTGATTTGGCGGGCGCCCTGGTAGTCGACATCGAAGAGCACGCCGATCTTGCCCGCAGCCCTCGCGATGTCGATCTCGCTGACGCAGGTGCCGTAGAGATTGCCGTGGACTTCGGCCCATTCGGCAAAGCCCTTGTCGGCGATGATGGCGCGAAAGGCTTCCTCGCTGACGAAGTGGTAGTCCTGGCCGGCTACCTCGTTCGCACGGGGCTCGCGGGTGGTGTGTGAGACGCTGAACCGCAGCTCAGGGAACTCTTGGAGCAGCCGTCGGGTCAAGGTGGTCTTTCCCGCGCCTGACGGTGAGCTGATGATCAGCAGGATGAGATCTGGGTCCATCGACGCTGCGGCACTCATGGAACTCCCCCTCCTTTGCAATCCGTATCGCGTCAGCGCGGCCGGTCAAAGCACGTTCTGCGCTTGCTCCCTCATTTGCTCGATGCAGGCCTTCAATGCAATCACGTGCGATGTCATCGACCCGTCCTGCACCTTAGACCCGATCGTGTTGGCCTCGCGCGCCATTTCCTGCAGCAGGAAGTCGATGCGTTTCCCGACCGCTTTGTTCGAATTCTCGATCAGCTCGAGCATTTGGTCGCGGTGGCTATCGAGGCGCACCAGCTCCTCGGCAATGTCGGAGCGATCCGCCAACAGGGCGATCTCCTGCTCCAGTCGGGACGGCTCGAGCTCGACGTCGACGCCGGCGAGGAGAGCTTCGAGGCGATCACGAAGACGCGTCCTGCGGACTTCGAGGAGCTCCGGCGCCGCGGTCCTGATGGCTGCGACGCTGCTGCCGAGCTCGCCAAGCCGCGCTCTGAGCTCTGCGGCGAGCGCGGCGCCTTCGCTCTCACGCATCGCCATGACGGTGTGGCAGGCCTCCGAGGCGGCTTGTTCGAGCGCTCGCTCCAACTCTTTTTCGTCCAGCCTGCGGTTGACGACGAAGAGGTCCGGCACCGAGGAAAGCAGCGCGAGTGGCAAGGGTTCTTCGGGGTTGAGCGCATCGCGCAGCGCCACGAGCTCTTCATAGACGGCGCGCGCGCGATCGACGTCGAGCGTCGGCTCCGGAAGCGTCTGCCCTTCGAACCGCGCGCTCACGTCGACACGGCCTCGTTCGAGCTGCGCCCGGATCACGCGCTCGACGTTCGGGGTACGGCTCTGGATACGTGAAGGCAGGCGCACACGCACGTCGAGGAAGCGATGGTTCACCGTGCGGATGTCGAGCACGACCTGTCCTTCGCCAAGCGCTGCGCGCCCGCTTCCGTATCCGGTCATGCTCCGCATCCGATGCCTATTCGAGCCCGCGCTTGTGCTTGAGCTGGTCCATCACTTTGGCGTACTCCACTTCGAAGGCGGACGTGCCCTCCTGGAGGTTTTTGATCTTCGAGCGGACTTCGGCGTCGAGGCCCGTGTCGACCTCCATGTGACGGCGCAAGATGGGCGTCATCTTTTTTCGCAAGGTCGCGTCGTCGGCGTAAATCTCGACGACGTTGGAGCTGTGGAAGAGCATGTTGAGTAGCTGGTCGACCAGGTAAGGGAGGACTTCATCCTGCTGGGGGAAGCCCATCTCTTTTGCGACTCGCTGCCGCATCCGGCCGAGCTTCGAATAGCCGAGCCCTTCGCGCTCCATGCGATCTTTGGCCTCGTTGATCGTCTGGCGCTCGCGCCGGACGTACTCCTTGAGCACGGCTTCGAGGTCGAGTCGGACCTCGGCCACTTCCTCGACCTCGATGTCTTCGCCCGCGGTGAGCTCCCGCACGAGGTCGTCGACCATCGGGCCAATTTTTCCTGAATAAAGTCGCATGGTTATGACGCCGGCCCGGGACCTCGGGCGAATCGTGCCCGACTGCCGCGACACTAGCTAAGCCCGCCGTTTTGGTCAATACGAAGGAAAAAATGAGTAATGAAGCTATTTTGTGAAGCTACGTCTTGACGGTAATCCTGTATTCATGCACCATACCGTTAAGGCTGTAAGTATGGATTCTAACGCTCCTGCACTGCAAAACGGCTCCGGCGCACGACGACTGCGGACGACGGAAGAACGCCGAACGAGGGTTCTCTCCCGTTGCAGGATTTTCGAGACGCTGAGGCCCGCGCTTCGGGAGCAGATCTTGAGCGGGAGCGCGCTGGTCGACGCCGATCGCCGCGAATCTCTCTGCATGCCTAACGACCCGGCGATCTTCGCGATCGGCAGCGGTCGAGTTCGGCGCGTGCGCCGTACACCGGAACGAGAGCTGACGCTGGGCTACTACGGCCCAGGGGATCT
>CAJIBW010000209.1_pt1 | contig 12604 bp, 8 predicted proteins | sample 9199441 | NCBI WGS metagenome assembly CAJIBW01 (sample SAMEA7708313, study PRJEB35096) | sediment metagenome | biome: marine neritic benthic zone biome [ENVO:01000025]; feature: sediment [ENVO:00002007]; material: shallow marine sediment [ENVO:03000034] sea grass bed [ENVO_01000059] ... | reverse complement strand
GTGCTTGCGCTGGTCGCGCGTCCCGGCCTGACCCACCTGATCGTGGCGCTCGCAGTCAACGGCTGGGTGCTCTATGCCCGACTGGCGCGTGCCGAGACCCTGACGCTCAGAGAGCGCGAGTTCGTCGAAGCAGCGCGCGCGCTCGGCATTCCGACGCACGAAGTCCTGCTTCGCCATGTGATTCCAAACCTGCTCGGTCCGCTCGTCATTCAGGCGACGACCGGCCTGGGCGTGGTGATCTTGGCCGAATCGACGCTCTCGTTTCTCGGCCTTGGGCCTGGAAAAGCCGTTTCCTGGGGTGCATTGCTCGACCAGGGGACGAGCGTGCTGCTGCGCTTTCCCCACGTCGCACTATTCTCGGGCGGTGCGATCGCGCTAACCGTGCTGGGATTCAATCTGACCGGCGACTGGCTGCGAGACCGGCTCGACCCGCGGTTCCGATAGCGATGCCCGAGCTGCCCGACGTCGAGCTCTACCTTCACGCGTTGCGGCCGCGCCTGATCGACAAGGCTCTGAAGGACGTGCGGATCGCATCCCCGTTCGTGCTGCGGACGGTAGAGCCGTCGCTCGAGCAAGTGAAAGGGAAACGCGTGCTCGACCTGCAGCGGCTCGGTAAGCGCGTCGTACTCGGCCTCGAGGACGAGCTCTACATCGTCATTCACCTGATGATCGCGGGCCGTTTTCGATGGAGAAAGCCGGGGTGCAAGATCCCCGGTCGGCTCGGGCTCGCCGCTTTCGACTTCGAAGCCGGCACGCTGCTGCTGACGGAGGCGAGCAAGAAGAAGCGCGCAGCTCTGCACCTGTGCCGAGGCACAGATACGCTGCGCGAGCACGACCCGGGCGGGATCGAACCGCTCGAGGTCGACCTCGCGCGGTTCAGCGCAGCGCTCAGAGAGCGAAATCACACGGTGAAGCGCGCTTTGACCGACCCCCGCATTCTGAGTGGAATCGGAAACGCGTACTCGGATGAAATTCTGCACCGCGCCAAGCTCTCGCCTCTGATTTGGACGACACGAATGAACGAAGAGCAGCTCGGACGCCTGCACGCAGCCACGCGCGAGGTGCTCTCGGAATGGCTGGCGCGTTTGATCGAGCAACATGGCGAAGCGTTCCCCGAAAAGGTGACCGCGTTCCGCCCGGAGATGGCCGCGCACGGCAAGTACGGCGAACCGTGCCCGACCTGCGGCGACCCGATTCAGCGAATCGTCTTTGCGCAGCGCGAGACCAACTACTGCGCGACGTGTCAAACGGGCGGGAAGCTGCTGGCTGACCGCGCGCTTTCGAAGCTTCTCAAAGGAGACTGGCCGCGCTCGCTGGAGGAGTTGGAAGCGCTGCGCCGTGGCTAGTTCCCTCGTTCCGCGTGCCTATCCCACTAGAAATGTGCACGCGCCCTTTTTGACGGTAGGTTGCGGCTGAAACATGCGCTTTTCCGTTCGCCGAGAGGATCGCCGAAACCTAGCCGTTGGCTTCATCGGCTTGCTGTCGATCATGGCTGCGCACTCGGTCATGGAGACGGCTCGCGATACGCTCTTCTTGACGAACCTGCCGGCGGACCATCTGCCCCGCGCTTACCTCGCCATTGCCGTGCTCGCGATCCTGGAGCTGAAAATCCATGAGCAGGTGCTGCGCCACGTGCGGGATCGAAGGCTGCTCTTGTCGGCCTCGCTCGCGTTTGGCTCGATCGTAACGCTTGGCTTTTGGGCGCTCCTGGAAGAGCTGGGTCCCTTTGCGCCCTTCGGCTTTTACGTCTGGACCGGATTGCTGATCACCGTCGTCCTGATCGAGTTCTGGCTCTTGCTCGACGACGCGGTGACCGTCACGCAGGCAAAACGGATCTTTCCTGCGATTGCTGCAGGCGGCGTCATCGGTGCGACGCTCGGATCCCTTCTTTCAGAGGGCGTGCTCCGCCTCGCCCCGCCGATTGCGCTGGTCTTCACCGCCGCGATGGTCCTGGCGCTCGCCGCGTCCACAGCGTTTTTGTGGCGAGATTCGAGCAGTACCGCGGCAGCGCCAGCGAGGGCCGAGTCTCCTCCTTCGCTTCGCTGGCTTCTTCGCGACAGCTACCTGACGCGGGTTCTGACGTTTGTCCTGATGGGAACCATTGCGCTCACAATCGTCGACTTCATCTTCAAGAGCACGGTAGCCTCTCAACTCGCTCCGGATCGTCTCGGTGCCTTTTTCGCTCGCTTCTACCTCGGTTTGAACAGCGTGGCCTTGCTCGTTCAGCTCATCGGTGCGGGCTGGCTCCTGCGTGCCTTCGGGGCCCATCGGAGCTCCGCGCTGCTGCCTGTGTTGATTTTCGGCGGCGCGCTGGGTTTGGCAGTCGGGCCGATTCTCCCGTTTGCCGTCGCCGTCAAGGCCGTGGATGGAAGCTTGCGCCATACGCTCTATCGAAGCGCAGTCGAAGTGCTCTACCTGCCCCTCGACAGCAGGCGGCGGGAGCGGGCTAAGGGGCTCATCGAGGTGTTTGGGCATCGTGTCGGCCAAGCGATGGCCTCGTTGCTGATCATCGGGGCCGTGGGCGTCGGCCTGACGACGCGGCAGCTCGCTCTTTCGCTCTTGCTTCTCGTCCTCGGCTGGCTTTTGGCGATCATGTCGACCCGTGGTCGGTACGTCGAGCAGTTCCGCGCTCGCCTTCGGCACGGCGTCATCGATACGCGGCTCGAGCTCGAAGAGCTGGATCGGCATTCGCTGGACGTTCTGCTCAGCGCTTTGAACAGCGATCAGGACGCCGAAGTGCTCGCCGCCATCGACATCTTCGATCGTCATGGGCGAACCGACGCGATGCCCGTGCTGCTCCTCTATCACCCCTCGGTCGAAGTTCGGAGCCGAGCGCTCGAAGCATTCGCCGAGGCCTCTGATCGCCGATTCATTCCGGTCGCACGTCGCATGCTCTCAGATGAGGAACCGGACATTCGGGCAGCAGCGCTGCGCGCGCTGACGGCGGCCGATCCCGATCGAAAGCTCCTCGAAGAAAAACTCGACCTCGAAGCCTCGATCGTTCGAGCCACAGCCCTGGTGGGGCTGCTCGGCTTGAACGATGGCGCGGGAAACGGCAGCGGCGTGTCCGCGGCGAAGTTGGACGAATGGATCGGCGTCGGAAGCCCCCAGACGCAGTCATCGTTGGCCCGTGCGATTCGACGCGAGGGCGGCTCCGTTTTCCATGAGACCCTCATCAAGCTCATTGCGAGTGACGACGATTCGGTGAGGATCGAGACCCTCCGTGCCATGGAGGGAAGCCCCGACCCGAGATACCTGCCGCACCTCTTGCCCCTCTTGGGGAGCTCGGATCTGCGTGCATATGCGCGTCAGGCGGTGCTCGCGATCGGCCCGGAGGCTTTGGTGGCGCTCCGAGAGGCCCTCGCGGACCCATCGACTCCCCGAAAGGTACGCCGTCGAATTCCGCATACGATCATCCTTTTCGATCCGGAGGAGGCTGCGGACATTTTGCTTCGGCAGTTGGCGATGGAGCGCGAAGGAGGCCTGCGTTTGAGAATCCTTCGCGCACTCGGCCGCCTGCAAGCAAGCCATCCGTCGACGGTACTCGACGACGATCTCTTGGAGGAACAGCTGCGCGCCAGCCTGGTGCGAGTCGTTCAGCTGCTTCAATGGCGCTCGACGATCGAAGGTGACGGCATTGCAGAAGCACCGGACGCCGAGCTTCTCCGCGTCGCCCTCGAGGACAAGGAACGGGCGACGCTAGAGCGCGCGTTCTCGCTGATGGGCCTGAGGCATCCCAAGGAGAACTTTGCCTTGGTCTGGCGCGGAGTGACCAGCGGGAACCGGAGGCTACAGGCGGCGAGCCACGAGGTCCTGGAAGCGACGTTGCCGAGCGCCTTCCGTGAAGCAGTGCTCGTGATCGTCGACGATGGAGAGCCGATTGCACGGCGGGCCCGGCTCGCGGCGGCGGCGCTCGGGGCAAGCATGCCTCCCACGTCGCATGAAGAAGCGGTCGCAGAGATGATGCAGGATCCGAGCGAGATCATCCGAGGGATTGCAACCCATCACGCCGCAGAGCTCGGCGATCGCATCGCTTCGGGCGCAGCGGAGGAGGCGCAGACCCTTGCCTGAAGATAAGCTCCAAGAGCAGCAAATGGACCGTTTTCAGCGCTTTTTGTTCCTTCGAACGATGCCTGCGCTTGCGGAAGTCCCTGCAGAGGTCGCACAGGTCGTCGCGGCCAACACCCATGAGCGTTTCTTCGCCAAGGGCGAACACCTCTACCAAGCAGGCGTCCCCGCAATGGAGATTCAATATGTAGTGAGCGGCGAGTGCGAAATCGTCCGCAATGGGAGGGCGGTACGCCGCTTGGGCGCGCGTAGCGTAGTCGGGGGAGTGAGCGCACTTGCAGGCGATGAGCTCGGGTACGATTGCGTGGCGCTCGAGGACATGGTGACGCTCGCCATTGCGGTCGAAGACTCGCAGGAGATCTTCGAGGATCATTTCGTCTTGTTGAAGCGCGTGCTTCGAGGAACGAGTCGTGAGGTGCTCGAGGCGAGACGCAAGCTGGGTAAGGCGGCGGGCTTTGGGCCCGTTGCTGAGCCATTTGCTTTTCCGGACCGGCCTTTTGATCTGGTCGAGCGAATGGCGTTTCTGCGAAAGACGTTTTCGTTCGGCGACAGCGAAATCGATGCAATCGCCGACCTCGCTCGTGACGTGCAGGAGGTTCACCTTCCCAAAGGCGAAGTTCTCTGGAACGTCGGAGATCGAAGCAATTATTTTCTGCTTCCGCTCCGCGGCATCGTGGACTGCCGCGCGACAGATCCAGATCAGCAGTTCCAGCTGGGTCCGGGCGACTCCGTAGGCGCGATCGACGCGATGGCCGACGAGCGCCGCTGGTTTCGAGCCGAAGTTGCCGAGGACCTGGTCGCCTTCCGCATCGATTTGGAGCTCCTGCTCGAGGTCTTGGAGGACCACTTCGCCATGGCCATGTCCTTCCTCCGAGGTCTCGCCACCGGCATCCTGCACCTCTACGACCAGGGGCACTCTCTACCTCCGTAAGCACTCGAGCAAACAGGGCCTCGCAGCTGAGGATCGCGGCACTGGATTGCGCTCTTTCCTTTTATTTTCAGATAGTTGGAAGAGCAGAGCGTATCTCTCTTGCCACTGTTATTTTGTTCAGTATACTGGGTGGTCCCATGGCTTTTGGGACTGTCATCGATTTCGAGGCGCGTCATGTTCGTGCCAAAGCTTTGCCGCTCTCGGAGCTCTTGCCCCGGGGTCGACTGGTCGAGGTTTCCGGGCGGCATGCCTGTGCACGAACGACGACAGCTGTATCCTGCGTGATCCAAGCGCAGGCGCGTGCCGAACTGGTCGCCTGGGTACAGCCCAAAGACGGCGCCTTGTTTCCTCCCGATCTCGCCGCAGCGGGTGTTGACCTCGATTCGTTGATCGTAGTTCACGTGCCGCGTCATGCAGGTTCGTTTGCATTGCTTCGCGCTGCCGAGTGGCTCGCGCGCTCCGGCGCATTTGGTTTGACGGTCATCGACCTGAGCGATGCTCTCCTCCCAGGGTCTTCCGTCAACTGGCAGGGTCGTCTTCAAGGCCTCCTGCGTCAGCGCGACGGACGCATTCTCTTGCTCACCTCGAACGCATGTGAAGAACCTTCTTCGGGTCCTTTGGTCGGCTTACGCATCGAACCTCGGCGCGGTCCTCTTCACGCCGATCGTTTCGAAGTTCGTACACGTATTCTCAAAGACAAAGTCGGAATCGCCGCCGAGCTTTCGTCTGTCAACCCAGTCGCTCCATCCGGTCTGCGAGGCACGACATGAAGCGAGTGAGTTGTGTCGTATTGCCGATGCTGCCTCTGCAGATTCTATTGCGCAAAAAGCCAAACTGGAGCGCTGCGCCTGTTGCCGTCGTCGACGACGAAGGCCCGAGCGGCCGCATCACCCACCTCAACGTGCTTGCAAAGAAAAGCCGGCTTCGCATCGGCATGCGTCAAACTGTCGCGCGCGATCTCGTTCCGAATTTGCGCACTGCCATCGTCTTGCCCGAACGAGTCTCGGAAGTCAGCCGCGAGCTGATCGAAGCGCTTCAGACTTTCTCGCCCCGAGTCGAAGCGCTCGATCGAGACGGTACGTTTCAGCTCGATCCAGAAGGCCTCCGGCGGCTTTATGGTGGCTATCACAACTGGGCAAGCTCCATTCATCGATATTTGCGAGCCCGGCACTGGCGCAACTCGGTGACCGTAGGCTTTCATCGCCAGCGGGCACTGGCGGTTGCAATGGTGCAGGCCGGGGTCTGGGTCTCGAAGAGTGCCGATGAAGAGCGCGAACGTTCGAACAAAACCGAGCTGCGTGAATTCAATCTGCCCGGAGAGCTCTGCGAAAGCCTTGGCGCACTGGGCATCGAAACGCTCGGCGATTTTCTCTCCGTGCCTGCCGGAGAGCTGCTGAGCCGTTTTGGCACACGAGCAAGCGCTTTTCACGACTCGTTTGCAGACGACATGCAGCTGCCAATCCAGCCACAGATCTTCGATGAGCCAGCACGCATTTCTTTTCAAGTCGATCCACCCGACGAAGATCAAACCCGTCTCTTGTTTGCAATCAAAGGTGCTTTGCACTCTTTGCTGCATCAAGTGAGCGCACGAGGAGAATCGATTCAAGCTCTCGAGCTTTCACTTCATTTGGAACGTGCACCCCTGCATCAAGAGCAAATCGAGCCTGCCTCACCAACCTTGGATTTGATGTTGCTGCTCGAGCTCATTCGTCTTCGTCTAGGAGAGCGATGCTTGCAAGGCGCCGTCGAAGAAGTAGAAGTCTTTGCAAGGACGGCGCGTACGGAGTCGGAGCAAGTTGCGCTCCCCGGCCATCAGCCCCGTCGCGACATGCGAGCCGCACATCGAGCGCTCGACCGGGTTCGTGCAACGTACGGCGAACAGTCGGTGACCAAGGCACGCCTTCGCGAAGCGCACCTGCCGGAGGCCTCCTTTCTCTGGGAGCCAATTCAGCATGCACGGCTTGGCGATCAATCGGGGGCAACGCCCATTTCATCCATGGTTCGAAGGGTTTACGCGCGTCCCAAGCCGCTTCCTCCACGTGTGCCAAAAGAGCCCCAGGCCGGTCCTTCGCTCGCAGAAGACCATGCCATCGAGCACATGTATGGGCCGTACCGTGTGAGCGGCGGCTGGTGGAAGCGCCTCGTCGAACGCGACTACTACTATGCCGAAACCGATCACGGTGACTTGCTCTGGCTCTTCTACGACCGTCCGAGGAAGCGCTGGTTCTTGCACGGAGTGCTCGATTGAATGAGCACGTACGTTCCGTTGTGGGTCAAGAGCAACCACAGCTTTTTGGAAGGCGCATCTTTCCCTGAAGAGCTCGTCGAACGGGCACATGCGCTTGGTCTTCCCGCAGTTGCAATTACCGATCGCGACGGAGTGTACGGTATCGTGCGCGCGCAGATGCGTGCCAAAGAGCTTGGCGTTCGCGTCGTCACTGGCGCCCAGCTCATGGTCGATTTCGAAGGCGATGCACAGCACGTCGTGGCTCTCGCCAAAACGCGAAGCGGTTACGCGAATCTCTGCAGAGTTTTGTCTCTCGGCCACGCCCGCTGCGAGAAAGGAAGCTCTCTCATTCACGGCGAAGAGCTCGACTCGCTGCACGATTTGTTTTTTCTTTCTTCGAGCCCTGAAGCGTTACATGCCTTGCATGCGAGTCATGGCCCTTCGTCGGTCTTTGCACTTTGTGCTCGTCACTTGAGCGATCACGAAAAGCCGAAAGAGAAAGTCTTGCGCTCCGTGGCAAGAGAGCTTGCCGTGCAGACAGTAGGCGCCAACGAAGTCCTCTATCACGACAAGCTGAGGCGCCCTCTACAAGACGTTTTGGCTTGTATTCGCAAGGGAAAAGTGCTCTCCCAAGCTGGACATGCAATCTGTGCAAACGCAGAGCACGATCTCAAACCCAGCCAAGAGATCGAACGTCTCTTTGCGGACGACCCCGCATGCCTTCGTCGTACGCTCGAGATCGCCGAACAGTGCACGTTCAGTCTCGACGATCTTCGCTATCGATATCCCGAGGAAAATCTTCCCTCGGGACACAGTGAGCAGGGTTGGTTGCGCGACCTCACGTTCCGAGGCGCGCGCAGACGTTATCGGGGCAAGGTGCCTTCGAACGTTCGCACACAGATCGAACGTGAGCTTCAGATCATTCGCAAGCTGGACTACGGCGGATACTTCCTCACGATGTACGAGATCGTTCAGTACTGCCGCCAGCAGGGCATCCTGTGCCAGGGTCGTGGCAGTGCGGCGAACAGCGCCGTGTGTTTCTGTCTCGGTATCACGGCAATTGATCCCGTACGGATGGATCTTTTGTTCGAGCGTTTTTTGAGCGTCGAGCGAGCCGAGCCTCCGGACATCGATCTCGACATCGAGCACGAGCGCCGCGAAGAGGTCATCCAACACGTTTACGAAAAGTACGGGCGCCGTCATGCGGCGATGGTCGCAAACATCATTCGCTATCGAATCCGTTCTGCGGTTCGCGATGTCGGAAAGGTGCTTGGCTTGGCCCGAACGGACCTGGAAGCCGCGACACGGCTGCTGAGGCACCGGGACGACGCCTTCAACCCCGAGCTGCTTCGTGAGGCTGGGCTCGACGCGGACGCGCCGGCCACTCGGCTGCTCTGGTCATTGGCGAGCGAAGTGCTCGATTTTCCTAGACATTTATCGATTCATCCAGGCGGTTTTTTACTCGGCCACCGGCCGGTGGACGAGATCGTCCCCATCGAGCCGGCAAGCATGGAGGCCCGCACCGTCATCCAGTGGGACAAGTACGACGTCGACAATCTGGCTCTGTTCAAGGTCGATCTCTTGGGCCTAGGAGTCCTCAGCTGCATCCATCGGGCGTTTGATCTGCTGCGCGAGCACAAAGGCGAAGTCCTCGAGATCGCAACCGTCCCTGCCGAAGATGAAGCCACGTACGCGATGGTCTCGAAAGGCGACACGGTCGGCGTCTTTCAAATCGAAAGCCGCGCACAGATGGCGATGCTGCCACGGCTTCAGCCGCGTACCTTTTACGATTTGGTCATCGAGGTTGCGCTCGTACGTCCCGGTCCGATTCAAGGCGACATGGTGCATCCATACCTGCGCCGGCGTAAGGGTGAGGAAGAAGTCGACTATCCGCATCCGAAGTTGGAGCGCATCTTGAAGAAGACCCTCGGCGTTCCAATCTTCCAAGAGCAGGTCATGAAGCTGGCCGTCGAGGCAGCAGGCTACACCGCGGGCGAAGCCGATCAGTTACGCCGTGACATGGCTGCATGGCGCAAGTCCGGTCGCATCGAGAAGCACCGCTCGCGCATGGTCCCACGGATGCTCGAAGAGGGAATCCCCGAGGAGTTTGCGGAGCGTGTGTTTTCGCAGATTCGTGGTTTTGGTGAATACGGCTTTCCCGAAAGCCACGCCGCGTCGTTTGCCTTGCTGGCCTACGTCACCGCCTGGCTCCGGCGCCACCACCACGAGGCGTTTACCTGTGCGATTCTCAATGCGCAGCCGATGGGATTCTACAGCCCGGCCACCCTGGTCGAAGACGCCAAACGGCACGGGGTCGAAGTTAGGCCGATCGACATCAACAAAAGCCAATGGGACTGCACCCTATTCCCAATAGCCAGCAAGACCGGGCAAAGCCCCGTGGACGGCGCGAAGCGGCGTCTTTACGGGGTGCAGATGGGGCTGCGATACGTGAAGGGGCTCGGAGCACGCGAGCGCGAACGGGTCGAGGCGACGGATCGGCCATTGCCAAACCTCGCGACCTTCGTTCGCCAGGCCGGGCTCAACAAGAAGGCCTTGCACGCGCTGGCCGAGGCAGGCGCCTTCGAGTGCTTCGGGCTCAACCGGCGCGACGCGATTTGGCAGGTCCGGAGCCTGTCACGTTTCTCCCAGGATTCCCTGCCGCTCGAACCGGCGTCGAGTCAGATTTCCTTTGCCTCCTTGGCCCGCGAAGACGAGGTCATCTGGGACTACCGTTCGAGTCATCACAGCACGCGCGGCCATCCCATGCGAGGGCTTCGCGACGCGCTTCGTTCACGAGGCATCCCCGAGGCAAGCCGAGTTCATGGCTGCGGGCACGGATCGGAGCTCGACTATGTCGGCATGGTGATCTGCCGCCAGCGTCCGGGCACCGCGTCGGGCGTCACCTTCTTTACGCTCGAAGACGAAACCGGCTTCGTCAACGTGGTCGTCTGGAAGCAGGTCTTCGCCCGCCACGCGCTGCTCGCCAAGACCGCCCCTCTGCTTGGCGTGACCGGTGAGATTCAAAGAGCCAACGGTGTCATTCACCTGATCGCAAAGTCGCTATGGGCGCCGGACGTTTCACTCGCAGAGCAAACCCACCGCTCGCGCGACTTTCACTGACTAGGGGCTAAGCGAAGCCCAGCAAGCCAAATTGAACGACCCAGTAGGCCTCGACTCCCAGTTGGACGAGGAGAAGAAGCGCGCGAAGGGAGACGGCCATCTCGCTCGTCGAGATGAGATGCACGGTCGACTGTGCCACACGCGCGACGAGCACCCAGCGCGCCAGCGGATCGGTGATGTCCGTGTGCCCGGTCGCCAGCGCGAGCAGAATCAGCGCCGCGAACGCTGGCAGGTTCTCGTAGCAATTGGCCTGAGCGCGGCAAAGACGATTCGAAAATGGAGAAACGTCTTCGCCACTCGGAAGGAAGTCGTTCGCAGCGCGTTCCTTTTTGAGCACTAGCGCCGTGCGATAGAACACGATCGTCGATGCCAAAAGAATCGTCCAAGCTACGTAGCCGACGAGCGCAAGTGCTGAGGGGGACATCATCCTTCTCCTAGTTACGGTGGGCCGGGCGAACTATACCCAAACGACCGCGCCGCGAATAGAGCTTCGAGGAGGCCGAGCTGATGAAAACACGGGTGCTGACGAGATCCGAGGTCGAACGACTTGCAACGATGGAGGTCGCCGTCTCCTCGGTGGAGCGCGCATTCGCTGCCTTCGGGCGCGGCGAGGCGAGCATGCCTCCCAAAGTCTACCTTCCGATCCCTGACCACGATGGCGACTTTCGAGCGATGCCTTCACGACTCGGCGCCTCCGCCGGCATCAAATGGGTGAACGTTCACGCCCAGAATCGAAAGCGATTTGGGCTCCCCACCGTGATGGCGGTCTACGTGCTGAGCGACCCTGCAAACGCGTTCCCCCTGGCAGTCATGGACGGCACGCTTCTCACGGCGCTGCGGACCGGCGCGGCAGCCGCGGTCGCATCCAAGTACCTCGCGCAGCCCATTCCAAAGACGATCGCTTTCATCGGCTGCGGCGTGCAGGCCCATACGCTTCACGGCACGCACCAGGTGGTTTTCGACGACTTCGAAAGCCTCGCCTATGACCGCAACGACAGCACCGCAGCGGCCTTTGCCGAGCGGGTTGGCGGGCGCGCGGTCGCCTTGGAGGAAGCTGCCGCGGCCGATATCGTGTGCACGGCGACGCCTTCGCGAACGCCCTTCGTCGAGGCGAGCTGGGTTCGACGGGGCGCGCACATCAACGCAATGGGGGCGGACGCACCGGGCAAGCAGGAGCTTGCCACCGACCTGCTGCAGAGCTCGGCGGTCTACATCGACGACATTCATCAGGCGACGGGAAGCGGGGAGATCAACGTCCCCCTCGCAGCCGGCGATATCGAGCTCAGCCAAGTGGCGGGCACCCTCGGCGAGGTCGTCGCCGGCCTAATGCCGAAGCCGGACGTCTCGACGACGACCATCTTCGACTCGACCGGCCTCGCCATCCAGGACCTCGCGCTGGCTCGCGCGATTTTCGAAGCGGCGCAGCGTCAATCGATCGGCCGTGAGATCGACCTCCTCGGCCTCGACGCCGCCATGAGCGACTAGCCTCGAACGGGTCGCCAGGCAGATTTCGAGCGAAAAATATGGGTTTAGGGACGGCCGGCAGTAGGCTCCCGAACGTGCGGCAGCTAGCCCCCGTCCTTCTTTTCCTGGTTCTCCTCTGGCCCACGCCCGGGGCGGCAGAGGACGAGCGCGCTGCCTTTCTCGGACATCCGGATCGCGAGCGAATCGAGGCTCTGCGGACCGCTGAGATTGCCGAAGTGAGCAAAGGCAGGGGCGGTCGCAGCTTGGCGTTCCAGATCACCCTGACCGACGGGACGCGAGGCTACTTCAAGCCCAAGCAAACCTTTTCCGCAGCACACTGGTACTCTGAGCTCGCCGCCTACTACCTGGATCGTGAGCTCGGCATGGGCCGCGTGCCTCCAACGACCGGTCGCAGATTTCGCTGGAGCGAGCTTCGAGCCGCGGCGGGTGCGGACTCGCGGGTGAGCGAGCTCGGCATCGACAAGGACGGCACGGTCAAGGGGGCCTTCATCTGGTGGATCCCTGAGCGCCTGGAGCGCGTCCGCATGGGCCGCGGCTGGGAACGTTGGGTGCGAGTCCAGAAGTCGCTGCCCATTACGCCGTATCAGCGGCCGGTCGACTATCGCGCCGACCTCAATCGCCGCCCCGGGATCCGGGAAGCGACCGATCCAAGTCGGCCGGTCGCCCGGGCCCCCGACATCGATGCGCGACCTGCCGAGCTCTCCGATCTGATCGTCTTCGACTACCTCACCCAGAACGTGGATCGCTGGGGTGGTGACTTCACCAACGTGAGG
>CAJIBW010000004.1_pt1 | contig 12619 bp, 7 predicted proteins | sample 9199441 | NCBI WGS metagenome assembly CAJIBW01 (sample SAMEA7708313, study PRJEB35096) | sediment metagenome | biome: marine neritic benthic zone biome [ENVO:01000025]; feature: sediment [ENVO:00002007]; material: shallow marine sediment [ENVO:03000034] sea grass bed [ENVO_01000059] ... | reverse complement strand
CTCGAAGCGCTTCTCGAAATCGTCCAGCAGACCGGCCCTTGCGTCGCTCTCGTGAGTCCCTCGGCTTTCACGTGCGACCAGACGATCCAGAATCACTGCTCGAGGGGCACTGCACTCGACCAGCACGAATGGCACGCCGCGCTCGTTCGCCAAGTCGCGGACGGCCTCGCGCAGCGCTCTGGTGCGAAAAGAGGCGTCGAGCACGACGGGACGCCCTGACGCGAGCACCACGTCGGCAAGCCTCATGAGCTCTTCGTAGACGGCTTCGGTAACGCTTGGCGAGTATGCGCCGGACCAGGCGTCGCCTGGAAGCCGTTCGCTGGGCTTCCGGTCCATGAGCTGCTTTCGCGTCCGGTCTGAGCTGAGCACCGGCGCGGCCAGCAAGTCGCCGATCGTCGCCGATGTCCGGCTCTTCCCGGCGGCGATCAATCCCCCGACCGCGACGACCTGGGGCGGCACCAGCGGGGGTCGCTCGAACGCCAATGCCAGAAGGAAGTAGCGCCTGGCCTCCCGTCGCGCCCGCTGCCTTGCTTCGAGTGATGCCTCGACGTCCGAGGCTAGCAGTGACGCGACCTTGCCGCGCACGAATGCGCGATAGCTTTCGTAGAAGTTGACCACCGAATAGAGCCCGTAGTCCTTCGATTCGCGCGCGTAGCGGGCGAGAAAGCGTTCGGCGAAGTCCACCCGCCCGTGCCAGGCGAGGTCCATCGACAAGAAGGCGATGTCCGCGCAAACGTCTGCGTATCGAAAGCGATCGTTGAACTCGATACAGTCGATGATCGAAATCGAGCCGTCGGACTCGAAGTACACGTGCTCGAGCCTCAGATCGCCGTGTCCGTCTCGGACACGCCCTGCGGCGACTCTCGCGACGAAGGGGGCGTCATCGCGGAGGGCTTGGACCTGCCAAGCCTCGATTTCCCGAGCTTCCTTCGGCGTCAGATAGTCGCCGATCGACGCCCTGGTCTGCTCGAAGTTCTCCTCTACGTTTTTGCGAATCGCCCGGGCGTCGCCGTGCTTCGACGTTTCGGAGTCGCAGCGCGCGCTCTCGTGAAACTGCGCGATCTGGGCGGCGAGGGTGTCGATGTTCGCGGGGGTCAACCGACCGTCTCGCAAGAGCACGTCGGCCCGCGTCTCGATGGCGAGGCGACGCATTCGAACGGCCCATTCGACCGTGCTGCCTTCGCCCGCGATCCGATGAAGGCCCGAAGCGTCGACCGTGATTGGAACCACATCGAGATACACCGTCGGCGCAAGCCGCCGATTGAGCCGCAGCTCTGCATCGCACGCGGCTCGGCGCTTCTCGAGGCTGGTGAAATCGAGGAAGCCCAGCTCGACCGGTCGCTTGACCTTGAACACCTCTTCCGGACCCAAGAAGACCCACGAGACATGTGTCTCGATCAGCTCGAAACCAGCGGCTTCGAGATCCGCTTTCAGCTTTCCCATCAAGTGCCTCGAGGCGAGGCCGCCAGTATACCCACCCAGGCACGCCCGCCCACACGCTCGGCCCGGGGGCACACGCAATTCTGTCGCCAGGTCGGCAATTGGCGCATCGTTTGCGTCACTCGACCCAAATGACCGCCTAAGCGGCCGACTTCGTTGGGCACGGGGCTTGCTACCTATCGGGAAGCAGCACCGGAGGCAACGATGACGACACGAAAGCTAGAGAGCTCGGAGTGGCAGGCGTACTTCGACGAAGTTTCGAAGCATCTCCCCACGATGCGGGTCGGGATTTCGATCATGGGGGAAAACATCGGCGTCCAGCCAGAGAGCGAAGACAGCGTCTTGGTTGGGATTAGCTATGACTCGAACGACGAGGTGTTCGTAGTCGATGCTGCCAATCTCTCGCATACGGTGCCCAAGCCCGAGGAAATCTTCGTTCGCGAACAAGGTGGAAGGCTTTCGAGCATCGAGGTCATTGCACAGGACGGAACAAAGCAGATCATCGAGCTCCAGCCGCTCCCCTCGTTGCCTGCTTCCTGACTTGCAGCTACGGAGGATGAACGATGGGCAACACGTGGATTTTGGTGGCACACGAGGCCGGCGCGCGCGTTTTCGCAAATGACGGGATCGGCAACGGCTTGGCGCTCGTCGAATCGATCGACCACCCCATGGGGCGGGCGCGTGACCGAGACATCGCCTCCGATCGTCCTGGCCGATCCTTTCGCAAGAACAGCGGGGACACTCGACGCGCGTCGATGGGACAGAACGAGAGCCCGCACGATAGAGTGGTTTCCGACTTCTCGAGACAGCTAGCCGACACGCTTCGGCAGGCCCGCGTGCAGAACCAGTTCGACCAGCTGGTTCTCATCGCGCCCCCGCGATTTTTAGGGCTGCTTCGTTCCTCGCTCGATGGACCGACTTCGCAGCTCGTGATCGGCACCATTCACAAGGACCTCGCGTCTAGCAACGAGGCTGAGCTCATCCGACATCTCAGTGAAGTGATTGTCATTTGACTTCGCACTCGTTCATCGACTGGATGTCCACACAAGGAATATGAGATGGCCAAGTTCGAAATGCCCGTGACCGACTACATGACGAGCCCCGTCGAGACGATTCGCGTTGGCGAAAGCCTCGTTGCCGCCGACGCGATGTTTACGAAGCAAGGCGTGTCGGCGCTCGGCGTGGTTGACGACAGCGGTGAGCTGAAGGGCGTCGTGTCGCGAACGGACCTTCTGCATGCGGCGGTTTCCGATCAGGGAGTGACTTTTCGCGTACCGGATCGCCCGGTTGAGGAAATCATGCAGTCTCCGGCGCTTCAGGTTGCGACCGATGCGCCGGTCGCGGCGGCCGCCAAGCTGATGCTGAAAAAGCACGTTCACCGAATCTTCGTGACCAGCGCGAGCAAGCCCAACGGCGTAATCTCTACACGCGACCTCATGCGAGCCGTCGGCGAGAAGCGCATCAAGACGCCGATTTCCGAGATCGCCTCTGGCTCCGTCATCAAAATCAGGGCCGAAGATCCAATCGCGATGGCGGTCGATCGACTCGAGCTATCCAACAAGCATGGCCTGGTCGTAGTCGAAGGGGACTTCCCCGTTGGGATTTTCGATCAGGCCTGCGCTCTGCAAGCGCGCCGCCTGAGCCCGACCACCGCGGTCGAAAACGTGATGAACGTGCGCATTCTAATCCTTCCCGACGCGATGGGTCTCGGCCGGGCGGCGGTGCAGGCCTTGGCGATGAACGTCCGCCGCATCCTCATCGAGCACGATCGAGGGGTGGCCGGAATCGTTGGCGGGCTCGACTTCGCCCGCGTGATGAAATGACCTGCCCATGTGCGCGTCAGCGACCTAGCTTGGTCACAGCCACTTCTGGATGTGCATGCCGAGTGCCCCTGGCCGCACATGGCTTCGTTCTCTCGGTCGGACTCGAAATCGCAGCTCGTGCCCCCCGCTCGCGCGCACGGTGAACGCGCCCCGCCAGGTGCTCCTCTCTTCTCCGTCCTCCGATTCGAACGGGACGACGATTCTCGACGAGGGGTCGTGCAGGCGGCTGCCGTAGGTCACGACCGCCTCGACCAGCAGGTCTCGTACGTCGAGCCCCGGATGGCGGAGCGAAAGCTCGCTCGAGACGGTCGTGCCAACGACCAGCTCGCCGCCGCTCAAACCGCCGAAGCGAACGCTTTCCATTGCGATCTCGCTCCAGTGAGCTCGGATCTCCTCGGCCAGGTCTGCTAGGTCGAACAGAGGACGGTAGTTCGCGTCGCGCAGGGCGACCGCATCTTGCATCGCCGGCTCGTAGAAGTTGTCGGCATAGTCGGTGACCATCCTGCGAGCAGAGAACCGCGGAATGATGCTCGACATGCTCGCCTTCATTCGGTCGACCCAGGCCACCGGCACGCCGTCCGCTCTGCGATCGTGGTATGTCGGTATGATCTCACCTTCGAGGAGTGCCATCGCCACCGCGCGGTCGTACGCGCTCGGGTCGTGAATCGAGGTGGCCGGCAGGTCGATCACCCAGCCGTTGTTCTGCTCGTAGCCTTCGATCCACCAGCCATCGTCGACGCTGAGGTTGAGGCAGCCGTTCATCGCCGCCTTCATGCCGGACGTTCCGCTCGCTTCGAGCGGCCGCGTCGGGGTGTTCAACCAGACGTCACAGCCGGCGAGCATTCGGCGTGCCGAATCGATCGCGTAGCCTTCCATGAAGATGACCCGGCCTGCGAGGTCGGGGTGCTTGGTTGCCTGGTAGACCCGCTGCAAGAGCGCCTGTCCGTGACCGTCGGCCGGATGGGCCTTGCCGGCATAGATGATGGTCGCGCCCGGCGTTCCGTTGAGCAATTTCGAGAGGCGCTCCGGTTCGGTCAGGAGCAAGTCGGCGCGCTTGTAGGGCGCAAAGCGCCGCGCAAAACCGATGAGCATGCGATCTTCGTCGAGCCTCCCGAGGATGTCGCGCAGCAGGGAGAGGTCTTCGCGACGTCGGGTCCAAGTCTCAGTGAGATGTTCTTTGAGCCAATCGATGTAGTCCGCGCGCAGCTCGCGATGCGTCGACCAGATTTCGGCTGGGTCGTGGTCGCGCAGCCATCGCCAGCTTTCTGTATCCTCGATCTGGTCTCGCCAATCGTGTCCCATTTGCCGTTCCATGAGCCGTTGCCACCGTGGCGCGAGCCAGGTCGAGACGTGCACTCCATTGGTGATGCTGGTGCAGGGGACGTCGTCGGCGTCTTCAAAATCCGGATAAAACTGGAGGAACATGTCGCGCGCGACTTCGCCGTGCTTTGCACTAACGCCATTGATGCGTCCGGTGTTGCGGACCGCGAGCGCCGTGGTCCCGAACTCGTTGGCCGCACTGTCCGGCGTGTGGCCGATCGCCACGAGACGCTGCCAATCCATGCGAAGCACATGCTCGAAGCGCGACAGGTACGGGCGTATCATCTCCTCGGGGAAATGATCGTGTCCGGCAGGCACGGGCGTGTGCGTGGTGAAGACGGTCGTATTGCGAATGTACTCGAAAGCCTCTTGCGAACGGAGGCCGTGCCTCTTGATCAAATGGGCTGCGCGCGCGAGGAGCAGGAACGCGCTGTGGCCTTCGTTCATGTGGAAGACATCTGGGTCGATGTCGAGCTCGGTGAGCAGCTGGTAGCCTCCGACGCCTAGGACCATCTCCTGTCGGAGACGGTGCGCGGTGTCTCCACCGTACAAGCGATTCGTGATCGCGCGATCTTCGGGTCTGTTCTCCGGCAGGTTGGTGTCGAGGAGGAAGAGCGGCACCCTGCCGACATTGAGTTGCCAAGCCTGGACTTGTACCGGGCCGGTCGGCAGCGGCACCGTCACGCGCAGCGGCGAGTACTGCCCAACCATGACGGGCTCGAACGGTGGGTTTTCAAAATCGTTGGTGTCGCCCAGGTGCTCTTGGTGTCCGTCGCGATCGATGATCTGACGAAAGTACCCGTCGTGGTAGGCGAGGCCCACCGCGCATAGGGGCAGGTTCAAATCGCTTGCCGCCTTGAGGTGGTCGCCTGCAAGGATTCCAAGTCCCCCAGAGTAGAGCTTCAAGAAGCCAGCAAGCCCGAATTCCATGCAGAAATATGCGATTCTCGGGTCCTGCGATTGCGTCGACTCGAGCATCTCTTGATGGAGCCTCTCGACGTCGGCCACGTAGGGCACGTCGTCTGCGGCCGCCATGAGCCGACCGGGCTTCACCTGATCGAGAAGTGCATGCGGGTTCTCGTCGACCTTGAACCAGAGGTCCGGATCGATTCGTTTGAAGAGCGCCGCGACCTCAGGATGCCAACGCCACCAGAGATTGGACGCGATCTCTTTCAGACCCTTGAGCTCGACGGGAAGCGCATTCGCCACGACGAAGGTTCGGGTGTAGGCTGCCGCCTCTTCGCCTTCCTTGACGGGAGGCTTGACGAACAGGCCGAAGACCCCGGAAGAATCGGAGGACCGCGCCGGCATCGAAGGAACGCTCAGCCGCTCCATCGGCAGCTCCTTGCGTCGCGCGGCGCCCGCTTCGAGGGCTCGACGGTGCGCCTCCTCGTAGTGCTCCATGAAGTTGGACCAATCGGTCAGGGCAGCTGTTCTCAAACAGGCCTCGCCGAGGGCTGAACGGTCGCGCTCCGAGAGATCGACGAACTCGAGCAGCGCCGAGGTGAGTGATTTGGTGACCTCCTGGGTAGGCACGCCCTCGCGTTTGAGCACGCGCACGCCCGTGTGCTCCCCATCGCCCTGCGCGGCGACCCAGCGGCCGAATCCTGCGCGGTCCGTGGTCACGGCAGGAACGCCGAACGCAACCGCTTCGAGCGGCGTATACCCCCATGGCTCGTAGAACGAGGGAAAAACCCCGAGGTCGGTGCCGGGAAGCAGGTCCCAGTACTTGTGGCGGATCAGTGGGTCGGTTCCATCGAGGTAGATGGGCACGTGAACGACGTGGACCCTCGCCCCCGGAGCGTTGACGAGCCCGAGCGAATTGAGCTGGTTGGTGATCGGGTCGTTGGCCTCGTCCACCAGGTCGTGCGTACATCGCAGCGGCGGTCCGGTGAACGTGCCATGCGAGCGGTCCCAGAGCTGACGCTTCGGTTCGGCGTGACCTGCCGGCAGCATCGCGTAGACGAGCACTCGCTTCCCGTCGCGTGATTTCAGCCCTTCGTCTAAGGCGGCCGCGGCGTCGAGGTACACGTCGACGCCCTTGTTGATGTACTCGTAGCGGCCGGCAAGTGCGAAGATCAGTGTATTGTCGCGATCGTACCTGTCGCCGGTGGTGAGCTCGGCGAGCTTGAAAAGCTCCTCGCGAGCGCGCTGCCGTTGGTCGGGCGTCACCGGCCTGGCGCCGAATCCATTGAGCAAGGTGACGTCCGGTTTTCTGCCCAAAAGACATTCACACTCCATGGCGGCGATTTCGCTCACCGTGGTGAAGACATCGGCCTGATGAGCCGCAACCGACTCCATCGAGTGCTTCGACGATACGTTCAGCTCCTTGGCCGCAGCCTCGGGATCGATGCTCGGCAGCGATTGGTAGAGGTTCGGATCGGCGCGCTGGCCCGCGAGCGAGCGGCCGAGCATCGTGGCGTGCGTCGTGAATACCGTGCCGATTTCAGGCGCAGCGGTCTGGAGGTGCAGGATGGCGCCGGCCGACATCCATTCGTGCGCTTGAACGACCGCGTTCTGCCGTGCGGGCAGAAGGAACTGATCGCGAATGTGCTCGATGACCATCCCCGCGCCGTGCCCGAACAAAACAGGATCGTAATAGTCCCAGGCGCCGAACAAAGAATCGAGCTCGTACCGCTCCCAGTACCCCCCGAGAATTTCATCCTTACGCTCGTAAAGTCGCGAATGGTTGATTAGCAGGCAACGCGGCTCTCCCGGAACCAACCAGCGTCCCATCTCGACGCCGACCTCGAAGTCCTGGAGTGAGTCCGCCAACTCACGATCCCAGATGTCCCGCCGAAACTCGGGTGTGAAGTCGTCGCCGCGCGGGATGTCCGGCCCGATCGTGACGTATCCGTCCTCGCCGTGACGCTCCTGGACCTCGCGGACGCGGCTCGCGAGGACCGTGTGGATACCGCCCACCATGTTGCAGACCTCCCACGAGATCTCGAAGAACACAGCTTTGCTCATAGCTGAATCTGTTTCTCTGCCCTGGCCAGTACCGAAAGATTCAAGTCTTTCATGACGTTCATGTAGTGGATGAAGGCGTCATAAGGCCCCTCGTAAGGACTGAAATAGTCATGCACCGCCGCATCGAAATTCGATTTCGTAGCCATATAGTAGAAATGGTCTGAGGTTTGCAAGCGCCGCCACAGGGCGAGCAAGTGAGAATTATTACGCCTCCGAACGGCGCCGCCCAGTGAATAGATCTCAGCTAGGGCCCGCTGCTGCATGGCGTTGCCCTGCCAGGCGCTCACGTCGCGCGCCTCATCGGCCCACGAGACCGTTCTTTGGCAGGGAAGCTCGCCAAGCGCCGGATAGCGATCGACGACCTGGCTCGGGGTTAGGATGTCCCATTGCGGATGCGTGAACAGCAGGTCCGGCAATTGTTCGAGGAAATCGAAAATCCCCGTTTCCTTCCACTGATGCTCGCCGAAGGTCTCGTAGTCCATGAAGAGGTTGACCACATCGCCCGCTCCGCTGCGCCCATGGATCCAGCCTGCGAATTTCTCGGCGGTCAGCGGATAATCGCTCCAGTCCTTGTTCGAAAAACGAAAGGCGATGTCGTCCGAGAGCTTGTAGTTCTTTGCGAGCAACTTCATGTCGCGGCCGGCGACGCGATACACGAAGTTGGGGCTTCGCCAATCGAGGACGTCGTCGGCACCCTCGATGATCATCGCGTTGAAGCCCTCGTCCGCGATGAGCTGGCCGATCTCGTCGTTGTAGATGAGCTCGGTGTTTCGGAAGACGCGCGGCACTTGCCCGAACTCCGACTCGATGAGCTTCATCTCCATGTCGATCTGGTCCCGGTACTCGTCCTTGTCGTAGAGGGCGGCGAGGGTGTGATAATAGGTTTCTGCAATCAGCTCGACTGCACCTGTCTTGGCGAGACGCACGAAGCTGTCGAGCACCTCCGGTGCATAGAGCTTCATCTGTTCGATCACCACGCCGGTCAATGCGTAGGAGACGCGGAACCGGCCGTCCGTCCGGTCGATCATGCGAAGCATGGCCTCGTTGGCTGGCAAGTAGCAGGTGTTCGCAACCTTGCGGAGGACCTCGGCGTTCAGCTTCTCATCGAAGTAGTCGTGGTCACGGCCTACCTGCAGCGCACCGTAAGGTTTCAGACGAAAAGGCTGATGCACTTCGAAATAAAAACAGACCGACGGCATGGCTCACCTCATCCGCGCAGAATGGACTGGTACACTGGAATGAGGGTTTCAGCGGCAGCATCCCAGTGAATGTGTCGGATTTCTTCCCGAGCTCGTTCGACGATGACCCCTCGTAGCTCCTGGAGCTCCAAGAGGGCTACGATTTGACTGGCCATCTTATCGACGTCCCAGAAGTCGACCTTGAGTGCGTTGCGCAGCACCTCGGACACGCCGGACTGCTTCGACACGATGACGGGTCGGTCGTAGCTCATTGCTTCGAGCGGCGCGATGCCAAACGGCTCCGAGACCGAGGGCATGACGTACACGTCGGCGGTCGAGAAGGTGCGTTCGAGCTCTGCGCCACGGACGAACCCTGGGAAACGGAACGATTTGGTGATGCCAAGCTCTTCGACCATCGCCTTCATGCGCGGAAGCATGTCTCCTGAGCCCGCCATGACGAACACTGCATCCGGGACGTGCTCTAGAACGCGCGCGGCCGCTTGGACGAAATACTCCGGCCCCTTTTGAAACGTGACACGACCCAGGAAAAGCACGACGGGCCCCTTGGAGCTGCGCTGTTCAGTGTATGCCTCAACCGTCTCGCGGGTGTACACACCGTTGTGCACGACCGAGATCTTGTCGAGCGGTGTGCCGTGGACTTGGTTGATGAGGTTACGCGTGTAGTAGCTCACCGCGATGACTCGTGTCGCGGCCTCGAGTCCTTGGTGTTCCACCGAGACGATGTTCCGATCGGCGCCGTGCCCGGCCCGATCATATTCGAGGCTGTGCACGTGAACGAGCAGCGGGGCCCCAGCGCGGCGCGCGATTTCGATTCCCGCGGGGAACGTCATCCAGTCGTGGGCGTGTACCAGATCGTATTGGCGTCCCTGAACCCGACGCGTGGCCGACATGGCGTATCGAGCCACCTCGGAAAAGAGGTCGTCGCCGTAGTGCGCCCCGCCCGACGACGGATCGGAATACGTGAAGTCTGCGCCGGGGACGTGGGCATGCTCGAGCCCCGTCATTTGTCCGGGAGGGCCGGGCAGTGGATGCGAGATCTCCGCCGCAAGAATTCGTGCCATCGCGGTTTTGTCGAGGGCGCCCGACGCGATGAGCTCCTTGTACGTCTTTTGGTCCAGGTAGGGCTTCAGCATCGCCGGCACCCGGATCGTGTTCACGCCGGGTTCGCCCGCCGCCGCAAGTTCAGCGCCTGCTGCCTGTGCCGCGGCGGTGAAGATGGGGTCCGTGGCGAGCGCGGGCTCTGCGGCGACCAACTGACTGAGCCGATCGGGCCCGCTCGGCGGACCCTGGCCCTGCGTCCGGGCGGTCGTCGGAGTTGGAGTATCGGCGATTGGCTCCGAGGACGCCGCACCCAAAATCTGCATGTGCGGTGCGTCTTCCTCGCCGTATAGCCTTGGCACGAGGAAGTCGATTTCGATATCTCGTTCCGCGAGGGCACTCGTGAGCCCTTCGCACGCGGTCCCGAGCCCGCCGCTAATATGGGGGGGATACTCCCAGCCCAGCATCAAGATCTTCATGGACTTGCCTTCTTAGCGATTCTCAAAACTTCTGCCACGCTCCAGGCCTGAGCAGGCGCGCCGCCCGGGCGATGCGGCGCGTCTCCATCAAACACCTCGCTGATTTGCCCAATGCAGCCTTCGGTCCGTAGGTGCGCGGAGAGTGCCGCGAGCACGGGCATCAGCTCCTCGGTGACCGCCCGCGGCCCCTCGACCGCCTCGACCGAATCGGCGTAGAGGCCGAGAAGCCAGGGCCAGACGGTCCCCTGATGGTAAGCCCGGTCTCGCCCCGCCTGCCCGCCCCGATAGAACGGCTGATACGCCGGGTCGTCCGGAGAGAGGGTTCGAAGGCCAACGGGAGTGAGCAGCTTTTCGCGCACCGTAGCGAGAGCTCGCCTCTTGTGGGCCTTGTCGATGGGCACGCCGGGCAGAGAAAGGGCCCAGAGCTGATTGGGCCGGAGCCGCGCGTCCGGATGGTTTCCATCATGGGTGTCAGTCAAGAAGCCCTCATCTTGAAGCCAAAATTTTTCCTCGAAATGATCGGAGAGTTTCTTCGCGGTTTCGCCCCACTTTTCGGCGAACGCCGGACGCAGCTTCTTCGCCCAGCGAACCGTGGTCGCGAGGCCGGAGAGCCACAGGGCGTTGAGGTCGACCGCGTAGCCCTGACGCGGGGTAACCGGAGAGCCATCTACTATGGCATCCATCCAGGTGAGCGCCCAGGGCCCCGGATCGACGAAGAGAAATCCTTGTGCATCTACGTGCACGCGCGGATCCGCGCCCTCGCCGATTCGCTCGACCAGGTCGAGGCAGACCTCTTGGAGGGCGGCGATGCGCCGGCTGCGCGTTCGTTTGGACGTGAGGCCGGTCGCTCGGATGAAAAGGAGCGAGGCGTCGATCGACTCTGCGTTCGCCGGGATGTCGCCGCTTTTTGGAAGATTGGGAACCAGGCCGTTCACGAGGCGATCGGCCAGCGACTCTAGAATCGCAAGCGCCTTATCGACATCGTTGCGGGCCAAGCAGAGGCCGGGAAGGGCGATCAGGGAGTCTCGACCCCATTCGCCAAACCAGGGATAGCCGGCGATGATTCCCGTTCGACCCCCCGAAAGCTGGACCGGGTACGCGTCGGCCGCGTCCTCGAGCTCTTGAATGAACGAACGGCGCGAGCTCAGCACTGAGCTGAGCACCTGGGGCTCATGGCTGGCTGCTGGCGTCGTCCCCAGCCGAACGCAGAACGCACCGTCTCGCTTCAGCTCGAGGCGGAACTCGCCCGGTGTGAAGAGGTCTTCTGCATCCTCGTACCCGCGCTCACGTTCCCAATCATAGTGAACGCCCTCGTACCAGTGGCCGTCCGGGTGGAAGAGGCCGGCAGCCCCATGCAGGCTCGTGATCAGGGCGGGTACGTCCTTGTAGGGGTGCATCGTCACGCGAAGCGACTGAGCGTCTTCCATGTCGAGCTCTCCGTTCAGGAACGGGTTCGCCAAGGTCAGCGCGTGAATCGGGCGGCAGCGAATCAGCGGACGCAGATGCAGCTTGGCCGGCTCGCTGAGTCCTTCGATCGTGTATCGAATCCAAACCGCGTCGGCCTCGTCTTCTAGCCAGAGCTCGCGCGTTAATGAGACCCCGGCAAACGCATAGGTCCAGCTTGGCATGGGCTCGAAGCGGGTCAGGTAATCGATGCCTTTCGGCTCGACGGCGTTGCCCCAGTTGTAGCTGTGCAGCGCGACTGTTTCATCGCCGACTTTTAGCCACTCTTCGACCTCCGCGACCATGTTCAGAGGCTCGCCGACCCCCGGCTCCCGGACCGTGAGGAGCCCGTGGTATTTCCGGCGAGGGCACCGATCGATCGTCCCCATTGCAAACGAACCCCGTGAATTGACGCTGAGCCACTCCGCGTCCGGCGTGGTCGCAGCGCTTTCGACGGTTTCTTGGTCGCTTCCCCGTGCCTTTGTGAGGAGGCGCAGCCCCGAGGCGCTGTCGGAGCGAGATGGGAACCAGCTTGGCAGAATCACGGAAATCCCCTTAGACCCAATTGCGAGTAGGGTCGAAAGCAGCTCCTAAGCAGGAGGTATGCCAAAGATGGGCCCGCAGGCAGGCCTCTTTTCGTCACAACTCGTCAACATTCGTCGTGCGACGGCGCAACTTCTGCGGGCGTAGGCTTCGCCAGCGCAACGGCTGCGCCTTCGGGTCATGCTCGGGTCTCGCGCCATGCCCGCTGTAGGCTCTCTTGGTCGTCGGGATGCGCGATGGAGATGAGCAGCTGAGCGCGTTCGTTCAAGGTCTTCCCGTACAGGTCGACCGCTCCGTTCTCCGTGATGATGAACCGAACGTGCGCCCGCGTGGTCACCACGCCGGCTCCTGGTCGAAGGGTCGG
>CAJIBW010000325.1_pt1 | contig 12835 bp, 8 predicted proteins | sample 9199441 | NCBI WGS metagenome assembly CAJIBW01 (sample SAMEA7708313, study PRJEB35096) | sediment metagenome | biome: marine neritic benthic zone biome [ENVO:01000025]; feature: sediment [ENVO:00002007]; material: shallow marine sediment [ENVO:03000034] sea grass bed [ENVO_01000059] ... | reverse complement strand
GGCCGGGTTTGTCCTGTCACCTTATCGAGGGGCGCGGAAAAAACGCGTCATGGGGTGGAGTCGACGTGTGAGTGACAATCGGCAAGACAGCAATCACCTCCGATTGGCGCGAGCTCCGAGGGGCGGCGTGCGTGGCCTCAGGCCTCAGGCCCTTCCGGCCACCTTTGCAGGCCGCCCCGTCCGTCGAACCCTCGCGTCGTGTTCGCCGGCGCCCCGGTTAGTTATCCATGAACGAGCGAAGCTGCTTCGAACGACTCGGGTGGCGCAGCTTGCGCAGGGCCTTGGCCTCGATTTGGCGGATACGCTCTCGGGTCACTTCGAAATCCTGGCCGACTTCCTCGAGCGTGTGGTCGCTCTTTTCGCCGATGCCGAAGCGCATGCGGAGGACCTTCTCTTCACGAGGGGTCAAGGTCTTGAGGACACGGCGGGTCTGGTCTTCCAGGTTACCCCCGATGACGGCTTCCACGGGGGAGACGGCATTTTTGTCTTCGATGAAGTCGCCGAGGTGGCTGTCTTCCTCTTCGCCAATCGGAGTCTCGAGGCTGATCGGCTCTTTGGCGATCTTCAGGACCTTCCGAACCTTTTCCAATGGCATTTCCATCCGCTCAGCGATCTCTTCCGGATCGGGCTCACGGCCTAGCTCCTGCACGAGGTAGCGCGAGGTGCGAATCAGCTTGTTGATCGTTTCGATCATATGGACCGGAATTCGGATCGTTCGGGCCTGATCGGCGATCGCCCGGGTGATGGCCTGACGGATCCACCAAGTCGCGTAGGTTGAGAACTTGTAGCCGCGCCTGTACTCGAACTTGTCGACGGCCTTCATCAAGCCGATGTTGCCTTCCTGAATCAGGTCGAGGAACTGCAAGCCTCGGTTGGTGTACTTCTTGGCAATCGAGACCACCAAACGCAGGTTGGCTTCGACCAGCTCGGCCTTTGCGCGCTCCGATTGACGCTCACCTGCCGCAAGCGCGCGATACGTCTCACGCAAGCGCTCGACGGGCTGCCCCATGGACTCTTCGACATCGCCGATGGCCTTTTGAGCGTCACGGATGTGCTCCTCCGAGAGAAGAATCTGTTCCTCGGAACCGTACTTTCGCTGAACCCGCTTCTCGACCGCCTTGCTCTCTTGCATGTCGCGCAGCACGCGCTTCATGTCTTTGAAGCGAAGGCCTCCCACGCGCGCCTCGGCTTCGTTCATCTCACGTTCCGCTCGCTCGACGCGGCGCGTGTAGGCCTTGATCGCTGCAACGACGCGGTCGATCTGCTTCTTGGTGAGGTTGAGCTCCCGCAGGAGCGCGATCCGCTCCCCGAGATGCTTCTCGAGCTGCGCGGTTTGCTGCTTCCTGCTCCGCTCGGAGACCTTCTGCTGGCTCTCCAGCTCGCTGCGAACCTTCGTCATCGACGACTCGATGCGCCTGACCTTGTCGAAGACCTTCAGGGCGCGAACCTTCGCTGCCTCGAAGTCGACTTCCTCTTCCTTGTCCAAATCGCGGACGACGTCCTTGATGCGGAGCTTGCCCTTCCTCAGGGCTTCGCCGATTTCGAGGATCTCGCATACACCGACGCGGGAGTTGAGAATTACCTGGAAAATCTTGCTCTCGCCATCTTCGATTCGCTTGGCGATTTCAACCTCGCCCTCCCGAGTGAGCAGCGAAACCGAGCCCATCTTGCGCAAGTACATCCGAACCGGGTCATTCGACTTCTGCGTGTAGCTGTCATCGGCGGGAGGCGGAATCGTGGATGCGCGGCGAGCCGAGCTTCGCGTTGCGGCGACGGGAACCTCGCTCGTTCGGCTCTGGCCTTCAGGCGCACCGTCGACCACGTCGATGTCTTCACTCTTGAGCCAAACCATGAGGTCGTCGATTTGGTCCGAGGTCACCATGTCCGGCGGCAACGCCTCGTTCAGCTCGTCGTAGGTCAAGTGCCCTTGCATTCGCCCGCGCTCCAGAAGCAACTGCACTTCTTTGCGTTCGCGCCCTTTGAGCTTCGGCACTACGCGCGAAACAGGTTCAGAGTCGAACTTCGATGCAGTCGATTCCTCGGTCCGTACTGAGCTCTTGCTCGCCATCTTCACCTCTGCTTTGTGTTCGACTTGAGCTTGTGTGCGCTGCGCGTCAGCTCCACAAACTCTCGAGTCAGCCCGGCCGCCAGCGCGTCGTCGCCAACTCGGCGCGCTTCAACGATGCGTTGCTGCAAACGGGGCAACTCCTGTTCGATGTTTTTTCGTTCGAGAAGTGGAAGGCCGTCGTCTAAAATCTGACGCGCTTCTTCGAGGTCGTGCTCCTGCACGGCCAACTTCGCCTCTAACCACGGCCTGAGCTGATTGTCGGTCAGCTCATCGAGCAAAGCCGTTGGGGTTAGCGATCCCTGCCTGTCCACCATCCGCAAGATAGAATCAAAGATGGCTTGAAGATCAGGGCTCGTCAAAAGCTTCGGGAGCTTATGCACCCCTTCGTGGTGAACCAAGCTCGGCTGGTCGATCAGCAACGAAATCAACTTCAACTGTAACTCCGACACTGGCGTTGCAATCGACTGCTGCACTGCGTCACGATCAGGCATGCTCCGATCGGTCCGACGACCGAGCCCACGACGCAACTCGCGACGCACCAAGCTCAAGTCGGTGATCCCAAATTTCCGGGCAACGCGCTCAACGTAGAGCCCGCGCTCGATCGGACTTTCAACCTTGGCAAGAATCGGACCAAGTTTGGCGATCGATTCAGCCTTCGCGTGCGGATTGGATTCAGAGCTCGTTGCCGCGTCGTCGATTAAATACTCGATTATGGTGGGCGCGCTCACGATTCGAATTCGCAATGCCTCCGCTCCGTGCTCTCGAAGGAAGCTATCGGGGTCAGCGCCCTGCGGGAGCGTCACGACGTGCGCGTCGAGCCCGGCTTTGGCCACGACCGTGTAGGCTTCGCGAACGGCTTTGCGGCCGGCCTTGTCGCCGTCGAAGAGCAAGACCACCTTCTGTGCGAAGCGTTTGAGCAGCCTAGCGTGTGCTTCGGTAAACGCCGTCCCCATGGGCGCGATGGAGTTTTCGAAGCCGGCCTGATGCAGCGCCACCAAATCGAAATTGCCTTCGCACAACACGCTCGCGTCTTCGCGGCGGATTTCCACGCGCCCCGCGTGCAATCCGTAGAGCACCTCTCCTTTGTGGTAGAGCTGGTTTTCCGGGCTGTTGAGGTACTTCGCGGGGGGCTCGTCCTGCTCTTTCATCGATGGCGCCGGTGCCAGCGCACGGCCGCTGAACGCGACGACCTTGCCGTGTACGTCGGCAATCGGAAACATCAAACGATGGCGGAACCGATCGTAGTGGCCGCGCCCCGACCGGCGCGGCACGATGAGGCCAACCGCTTCCGCGTCGGCCGGCGATGCACCTGCCCGCTCTAGAAATCGCACGAGCGAATCCCATCCGTGAGGCGCATAGCCAAGGCGGAACTTGCGGCTGAACTCCTCGCTGATTCCGCGGTCCTCGAGCTCTTTGCGTGCGATGCCGCCGTCCGGATGTTCGAGAAGCTGTGCGCAATAGAACTCGGTCGCCTGCTCCATCATCGAAACGAGGCGCTCGCTCTGCTTCTTGTTGCGTTGGTGCTCGGCCTCGCGCTGTGGATCGTAGACCGGCAGCTGAACGCCGGTTTGCTCTGCTAGATCGCGTGCGACTTCTGGGAATGTTTTGCCTTCGACGTGCATCAAAAACGAGAAGATGTCGCCCGATGCTTTGCAGCCGAAGCAGTGGTAGAAGCCGCGGCTCGGATGCACGTAAAAGGACGGCGTCTTTTCGTTGTGGAAGGGGCAGAGGCCCTTGAGGCTGCTCCCCGACTTCTTGAGAGCGACGTAATTGCCGATGACCTCTGCAATGGGCGCGCGGTCGCGGATCTCAGCAATCTTGTCTTCGGAAATCACCGCCGCGTCTCGCCCATGCTCGCTTTCTGCGAAGAGGGAGGAGTGTAGGCTTCACCTGGTTCTTGGCAAGCGCCGCAGGCCGCTGTACTTGTGGCGCGATGGTTCCAGCGCGCACTAGCCTCCGGCGAGTCCTTTCGAACTACGTCTTGGTCTGCGCGGCGGTCTTCGCGGTTACCCGGCTCGAGCCGGTCGCCGTGCTTGGTCGTTACGTCCATCTCGCCGTCGCGGCGATCTTCCTCGTGAGCTCCATTCGCCTGACGCGGAGTGACCCGTCCCACTTCGGGATGGCGCTGGGGGGGATGCTCGAACCGCCGGTCGACGACCGCGCATTAGGTCCACTCGGGCTTTTCGATCTCGGCCGCGCGATTCGCCGAGCGCTGCCCTCGGCGCTGGTAGAGCTCGGCGTGGCATTGGGAATCGCAGCCATCGTATTTCCGCTCTATGCCGTCGGCTTCTACTGGTGGACCGAGCCTGTGAGCGGTTTCACGCTCACGCTCCCGCCAAACGCGGCGAGCTTCGTCCTGGCGCAGCTCATCGTAGTTGGCTTACCCGAGGAGGCTTTCTTTCGCGGCTACGCGCAGACCGCTCTGAGCGACCTCGAAGAGAGGCGCCTGACCGTGCTGGGCGTGAAGCTAGCCCCGCGCGCGTGGGTCTTGCAGGCGGCCTTGTTTGCCGCGATCCACTTCATCGTCGACCCCCAGCCCGCGCGTCTGGCGGTCTTCTTTCCCGCTCTCCTGTTCGGGTGGGTGCGCGGATGGCGCGGCGGAATCGGCGCCGCGCTGACGCTCCACGCCATGAGCAACGTTTATTCCGAGATTCTGGCGCGGAGTTGGCTATAACGGCGCTATGCAGGTCGCTCCGCCGGCACCCACCATCCTCAGCGAAACGGTTCGTCGTGCGCTTTGCGAAGATATCGACCGTGGAGACCTGACCAGCCAGGCATGTGTCGAATCGAGCACGGTCGGCGAGGCCAAGCTCAACTCCCGCGAACCCATCATCGTTTGTGGGCTTCCGATGCTCGACGAGGTGTACGCGCAGATCGACGTCCTGGTCGATGTCGAATGGAACGTGGCGGACGGCGATCATTGCGATGCGGGCACGACCCTGGCCACGATTTGCGGGCCGGCGACATCGATTCTTCTTGGCGAGCGCGTCGCGCTCAATTTCATGCAACGGCTCACCGGCGTGTCGACTATGACGAAGCGTTTCGTCGACGCTCTACCGCAGGGGTCGTCGACCCGAATCACCGACACTCGGAAAACGACCCCTGGGCTCCGGGCCTTCGAGCGCTACGCGGTTCGCTGCGGCGGCGGCCACAACCATCGCGCGGACCTGGGAGCCGCTGTCCTCATCAAGGACAATCACATCGCTGCGGCTGGGGGCGTTCGTGCTGCGATCGAGCGGGCACGGGCCTTTGCACCCCACACCTGCCGCATCGAGTGCGAAGTCGACACCTCGGTGCAGCTGCGAGAAGCGCTTTCCGCGGGAGTCGACATCGTCATGCTGGACAATTTCGACGACGAGCAGGTACGTGACGCGGTGGCGCTGGTGAACGGAGCGGCTCTGGTCGAGGTGTCAGGCGGCATCAACCTCGATCGCGTCGCTCGACTGGGCGCCCTCGGGGTCGACGTGATTAGCGTCGGCGCACTCACCCACTCGTCGCCTTCCTGCGATCTCGGTCTGGATTGGAGCTAGGTCGTGATCGACGACGTGCAGGCCGAGGGAGTCGATCCGTTGATCCGTGGCGACTGGGGCCGGTCGATGATGATCAAGGAGAGCACCGCCTCGACGATGGACGATGCGCACTTGGCGGCATCCGGGGGTGTGGCCGATGGGCACGTCGTGCTTGCCGACGAACAAACGCGTGGGCGCGGAGCGCATGGACGGCACTGGGTCTCGCCGCCAGGCTCTGACCTCTATTTCTCGGTAGTCGCCCGCCCGAAGGTCGAACCCGCATCGACAGCCTTGGTCACGCTCGCAGCTGGGCTCGGTGTGCGCGAAGCGGCGGCGAGCCTTTTGCCAGGCCGCGTCGTCCAAGTGAAGTGGCCGAACGACATCTGGGTCGAGCGGCGCAAATGTGCGGGCATCCTCGTCGAAAGCCGAACGCTCGGGAGTCGCATCGAGTCGGCGATCATCGGGGTGGGCCTCAACGTGAACCGGATGCACTGGCCCGAGGAGCTCGAAGGCATGGCCACCTCACTGCGAGCGGAGGCGCCAGGCCACGAGACCATCGACCGCGCCGAGGTGCTCGCCGCGGTGCTGTTCCACATGGAGCAATGGGTAAGCAGACTCGCCGGCAACGGCGCGGCCGTCGTGGTGAACGCCCTTCGACCAAACCTGGCTCTGCTCGGCGAACGAATTCGCTTCGAAGAGGGTCGAGGGGTCTTCGAGGGAATCGACCAAGACGGCGCAGCCCTCGTGCGAACCGAGAGCGGCCTTCGAGCCCTTCACGCTGCCCATATCGAGCCCCTCGAGCGCTGAGCTCGGCGCTTGCCTGGACGCGGCTTGCGCACCATGACTGGCGTGATGGTTCAAGCACACGAGCTCGCATGGTTGGAGCAATCCGTAGGCGTTCTTGAGCTCGAGGACCGAGCAATCATCTCGGTCGGCGGCGATGACGCGCACGATTGGCTGCAGGGGCAGGTGACCAACCAGCTCAAAGACGTGGAACCCGGGAGCTCGGTGTACGGCTTCGTGCTCAGCTTGAAGGGGCGAATCTTGGCAGACGTATTCGTGCTCCTTCGCGAAGGCGAGCTTTGGCTCGATGTCCCCGCGGTGCAGGTCGACACGCTTCTCGAGCGCTTCGATCGATACATCATCATGGAGGACGTCGACCTCGAGCATCGCGTCGACCTCCACGTGATCACAGCCCAGGGCCCACGTTCGAACGAGCTCCGCGGAGACGGATGGCCTTCGGACCGGCTGGGCCTGGGAGGTAAGGAGTGGGTCGTTCCAGCCGCCAAGCTCGAGTCCGAGCTCACGGGCCTGACCGCGCGCAGCCGCGAGCTTGGTGGCGGCGCCGTTGGCAGCCAGGCCTGGGCACAGGCTCACGTTCTTTCCGGACGGCCGCGTTTCGGTGTGGATTTCGGAGAATGGACCTATCCGCAGGAAAGTGGCCTGAACCCGCTCGCGGTCTCGTTCACAAAGGGCTGCTACATCGGACAAGAGACCGTCGTCATGTTGGAGAACCGGGGCAAGGCCCCGAAGCTCCTTTGGCGTTGGGCCATCGAAGGCTCCGAGGTTCCCGTCGCCCAGAGCCCCATCACGCTGAACGAAGCAGTGGTCGGGGAGGTCACGTCGGCGGCCCTGGGCCCAAACGGGGTGCGTGCTCTCGGGTTCCTGAAACGGGGAAAACAGTCACATGACGCGGAAACCTTCCGAATCGACGGGCTCGTCGCACGCGCGCTCGGACCCGTGGACACAGGGCCGGCCGTGAGCCCCAGAGCTCGGTGACGATACGGCATGGTGCGTGCTGGCGCGATCCGCTCCCCGACCTTATAGTGGCTCTCAAAGGAGCCGCATGCTGACCCTCACCCCCCGCGCCGCAGACAAAGTCAAAGAAATCCGAGACGCCGAAGGCCTGGTCGAACAGGGGCTTCGCGTACGCGTCATCGGGGGCGGATGTGCCGGTTTTTCCTACGATTTGTTCTTCGAGAACGAAACGTCCGACTTGGATCAGACCTTCAACTCGCACGGCATCCCCATCTACGTGGACATGATGAGCGCGCAGTACGTGGAAGGCACCGAGATCGATTATGTCGAGGGCCTACAGGGCGCTGGGTTCAAGTTCCAGAACCCACAGGCGAGCCAAACCTGCGGCTGCGGCTCCAGTTTCGCCACCTGATTCGCTCGTGATTCCAGGTAGATGTGCGCCTAGGGCGATTTTCGCTCAACTATTTACTTGCGTCTGTCTCACTTTTGTCTAAGTTATGTCCGTAAGAGCTGGACACTACCTAGACATGGCCGGCTCGCGACTGACGTAACGTAACGGTATAGAGCGCATATAGGAAATCACCATGCAGTCATCCGCATCCCTCGATCGATACATTCAGCAAGTCCGCGCCATTCCGAAGCTCTCCCGCGAAGCTGAGCACGAGCTCGCGCTTCGGGCCGGTGAAGGCGACCAAGACGCGACCGACCGGTTGGTAGAAGCGAATCTGCGCTACGTCGTCGCAATCGCACTTCAGTACCGGCGCTATGGAGTGACGCTCGGCGACCTCATCGCCGAAGGGAGCGTGGGTCTGGTCACGGCCGTCCGGAAGTTCGATCCGCACCGGGGCACGCGCTTCGTGACCTACGCGGGCTACTGGATTCGGGCGTTCGTCCTGGAAGCCGTCGTCCGGTCCAGCACGATGATCGGCGCCGGCTCTGGGCCGTTCCGATCGAAGCTGTTCTTTCGACTTCGCCGCGAACGGGCCCGCCTGTCCAACGTGATCGCAGACCCAGACGAGCTGATTGCTACTCTGGCGTCGGACTTCGACACCACCCCCGCGAAAATGCGAGAGCTGCTTCGCCGTCTCGACCAGCGGGAAATCTCGCTCGATGCGCCGGCGTACCACGACTCCGATTCAACGCTGGTGGAAATGCTGCCCGGCAGTGCCGAGCCGCAGGACCAGATCGTCGCCCGCGAACGGAGGCAGAGTGGGATTCAGGTGCGCCTCGCGGGCGCGCTCTCCGTCCTCGACGAACGCGAGCGGCTGATCGTCGAAAAGCGCATCCTCAGCGACGACTCGGCCTCCCTTGCCTCGCTCGGTCGCGAGCTGGGTGTGAGCCGCGAGCGCGCGCGGCAACTCGAGGCGAGGGCCAAAAAGAAGCTGGCAGAGGAGCTCAGGGACCTCGCACCCGCCGCGTAACGTACCTGCTCAAATGTAGGGTGTTCGCGCACCTGATCGCCATCGATGCGCTCTTGGCTGGGCCGGAGTAGCATGTAAGCCACGATGGCGTTCGAGGATGGGGACAATACGGCGCTCAGGCGAGAGGTGACGCAGGCGCTCGGGCAAGACGATCTCGTCGACGAGCCCGACGCTGCCCGACCTCCCGCCCTCCCCGGCCGACAGCCCGCCGTCACGACCCGTCCACCGCTCTCGGAGACCGATCGCTTCCGGCGCGCTCGGGATTGGATCGCGGAATGCGAGCGGGAGTTGGCGGAGCAACCCGACGAGCGCCGCGCGGCTCGGCTCTACTTCGAGATGGGCCGCAGCTGCGAAGGGCCGCTCAAAGATACGCGTCGCGCGCTCGAGTATTACCAGGCCACCCTGGAGCGAGCGCCCGACTACGTGCCGGCCATTCGTGCGGCCCGGCGCCTCCTTCTCGGCGCGCGAATGTTCAGCGACGCGCTCCCGCTCTTCGATGCCGAGGCCCGCGTAACACGGCGGCCGAGCGACAAAGCGACACTGTACTTGTTCAAGGGACGTCTACTCGAGGATACGCTCGGTAATCGAGAAGCGGCGGAGGAAGCATACCAAACGGCACGGGCGCTGGACCGTTCGCACGCGGCGATCCTCAGAGCGACCGAGCAGCGCTCATTTGCCCAACAGCGATGGCCGGATGTGGACCGCAACCTCGCGGAGCTCGCCAATGCCGCCACGTCCGATGACGCTCACCGCGCCGCGTTGATCATCCGGCGCGCGCAATTGCTCGAAAGCCGGCAACAGCGCCCCGATCAAGCGGCCGAGCTCTACGAGACGGCGTTGCATCTCGATCCAACGGCCGTGGTCGCCGTGCAAGCACTCAAACGGCTGTACTACGGGCAACGTCGCTGGCGCGACCTGATCCGCACGCTCGAAGCCGAAGCTCAGCTTGCAACCGAGCCCGCGCTCAAGGCTTCGTCGCTCTACCGCTCCGCGCGTATCCACGCAGAGCTGCTCGGGAATCGCGACGATGCGATTCAGGCTCTAGAGCAGGCGCGAAGTCTGCGGCCAGGCGATCCGTTGATCCTCGCTGAGCTCGCCCGCCACTACGAAGCGGGGCAACGGCTCCAGGCTCTGGTCGAAACACTCGAAGCACTGACTGAGGCAACCAGTGACGAAGCAGAGAAGCTCACCTATACGCAACGCATTGCCCGTCTCTACGAAGAGGAGCTCCGCGACGTGGACCAGGCGATCACCTGGCACGAGCAGGCGGTCGAGCTCGACCCGACTTCGCTTTCGAGCCTGCAAGCATTGAGCCTGCTCTATCGCATTCGCGGGGCCTGGCCGAAACTCGTGGAGATGTGTCTTCAAGAGGCACGATACACGACCGATGCGGAGCGCCGAGCGGACGCACATGCGCGTGCCGCCGAAATCTACGAGACGAGGCTCGACGCCATCGATGACGCGATCGAGCACTATCATCGCTCGCTCAATGCGATGCCGGACCACCCGACGTCGTTCAAGGCTTTGGCGCGACTTCTTTCGGACGTGCAGAAGCCCAAAGACCTCATTCAGCTCTACGAAAACGCGCTGGACCGAGCGAGCGGATCCAGATCGGTGTCCTACCTGCTCAAGATCGCACAAATCTACGAGGACGCGCTCGATGAACCTGCGCTCGCGGCTCAGACCTACAAGCGGGTCCTGCAGCAGGACTCGGCGCACCTGACGGCGGTCCAAGCGTGGCAACGGACCGCCGCGCGAGCGCATCGGCCGCGCGAGCTTCTCGAGGCGCTCGACTACGAGATCGACCTCACCGTAGAACGGGATCGATTGGTAGCGCTCTTGCACCGGGCGGGAGAGGTGCTGGACGAACAGCTGGATGACCGCGATGCCGCCATTGCCCGCTACCGCAGCGCCCTGGACAAAGACCCCCGTCACGTTCCGACCCTGGCGAGCCTCGGACGACTCTATTATGCGGCGGGGCGCTGGAACGACCTGCTCGACGTTTACGGTCAGGAGCTCAGGCTCGCCCCGAGCAAGCAGCGTCGTGTGGCCCTCCTGCAAAAGATGGCCGAGATCTCGCGCGATCGCTTGGGAAGCGACGATGACGCCCTCCGATATCACCGCGAAGCAATCAAGGTCGATCCTGCGCATGCGCCGTCACTTCAAGAGCTTGCGCGTCAGCTTCGGGAGCGAGGCGACTGGACGGACTTGGTGGACGTCTTGGAGCTCCAGCTGCGCAACTCGAACGCCGTTCGGATCCGAGCGCGAGCGGCCTTCTTGCTCGGACAGGTCTATGAAGAGCACCTCGACGATCGACCCAAAGCGATGACCGCATACGAGGCCGCGATCACCGCGGATGCAAGCTACAGGCCGGCCGTCGACGCGCTCGCACGGGTTCGCGCGGAAGAGCATGACTGGACTCGCCTGCTTGCTGACCTCGAGCGCGAGCTCAAGCTCAGCGAGCAAGCGGAGCAGCGCATCGCCCTGTTCGCCCGCAAAGCTCAGGTCTTGGAGCGTCAAGACAAGCACCGGCAAGCGATTCAGGCCTGGGAACAGGTGCTCGAGATCGAGCCGTCGAATCTCGGAGCGCTCTTGGCGCTGGAGCAGCTGTACCGGCAGGTTGGCGCGTGGCAATCGCTGTGCGTCGTGTACTCTACGCAAGCCGAGGTGCTCGAAGACCCGAGCGGTCGCGTTGCGGCTCTCTACGAGCTTGCTCGCCTTCTCGAACATCAAGGGCTCGGCGAGTACGACGATGTCGTCGGGGCTTATCGGAAGGTTCTAGACGTTTCTCCATCAGACCTGGGCGCTTTGCTCGAGCTCGAGCGCCTCGCCTTGAGCGGCGGAGATGTCGAGCTCCTGCGCGAGGTCGACTCCCTGGTGGCGCGTTCCGCCCAGGACCCGGCCGTCGCGGCCGCGCACCGCGCGCGCCTCGCTGAGCGAGTCGAGGGGCAGCAAGACACCCAGGCGATCGAGCAGTTTCGTGCCGCCTCCCTTGCAGACCCGTATCACATCGGAGCGGCTCGGGGTCTCACCCGCGTCGCGGAGGAGACCGATGATCCGACCGCGCTCGTCGACGCGCTCCGCCGGGAAGCGGAGGCGGAGCGGGACGCCAAGGCGGCATCGGAGCTGTACGTGCAAAGCGCAATGGTTCGCCTGGAGCGCGTCGGAGACCACGACGGCGCAAGACGCGACTTCGAGCAGGCGCTCGAGCTTTGGCCTGATTCGGTGGAAGCTGCCGAAGGTCTCGTCGACGTGCTTACAATCGACGCCGCGTGGTCGTCACTGGTCGACCGGCTTTCGCAGGCCGCCTCGAGTGCACGGTCGGTGGATCGAGCCAGCGCGCTCTGGTTGACCGTTGCGCAGGTGCAGAGCAGCGAGCTCGACGAGCTGCCGGCGGCCATCCGCACGCTGCAGCGCGTTCTCAAGGTCCAGCCCCGCAACCTCGATGCCTTGGAGCACCTCGCACGGCATTTCGCAGCCAACCAGTCGTGGCACGAGGCGGCGGCGACGATGGAGCAACTCCTCGCCGCCGCTCCGGAGAACCGCCGCTTGCGAAAGACCGTGCTCGACCTCGCGCGTTTGTACCGAGAGCGTTTGAACATGCCCGACAAGGCCCTGGTTCACGTCGAAACCGCGTTGACCACGGAGCCGGGCAACGTCGATGCGCTGCGAGAGCTATCCTTGATTCACGAAGCGCAAGGGCAGTTGCCCCAGGCGCTGGAGGTCACCCGACACCTGCTCGACGTGAGCGAGGGAAGTGAACGAGGCGACGCGCTCGTTCGTCTCGGCCAGCTCGAGCACGCCACCGGTAACTCCGAAAACGCAAAGGTGGCGCTTCAGCGCGCCGTCGTTTTCGAAGGACCGGGAAGTGACGCTGCGCAGACGCTCGAATCCCTCTGTGCCAGTCCGAGCGACTGGCGGGCCTTAGCGGACGCTTTGACCGAGCATCAGGCCGAAGATGAGCTGGGTCGGGTGACCAGCACCCTCGAAGTCGCCCGAATCCTTTCGGATCATTGCAGGGACGAGCTTGCGGCCATCGATGCGCTTCGAGGCGGTCTCCAAGACGGTGCCGGGAACGC
>CAJIBW010000364.1_pt1 | contig 12887 bp, 11 predicted proteins | sample 9199441 | NCBI WGS metagenome assembly CAJIBW01 (sample SAMEA7708313, study PRJEB35096) | sediment metagenome | biome: marine neritic benthic zone biome [ENVO:01000025]; feature: sediment [ENVO:00002007]; material: shallow marine sediment [ENVO:03000034] sea grass bed [ENVO_01000059] ... | reverse complement strand
GTGGAACGCTGGGCGCGCACGCCCATCGAGGCCATCGAAACCGCCATTGTTTCCGCGGCGGAGGAGGCACCCGAGCCGCCGTCGCCGCCAGCCTTCGCGAGCAGCGTTCCTCCGGAGCTCCCAACCCGCGACCGAAGGGCCACGGTGCTGGCCGCCAGCGTTCTTCTCGCCGTCCTAACGGCCATCGGCGCCTGGCTGCTCCTGCGCCCCTGACGTTCAGTCGACCGATTCGAGCAGGCTACCGCGCACCCTGTAGAGCTGCGGCGGCTTGGCGGGGGTGCGCGCCGACGAGAACGCGCCCATCGATGTCACCGAGGTCAACGACGCGCCGCTTTCGAGCGCCTCGCCGAGTGCCTCTCGTGTTTGGTTCCCTTGGCGGAGCGTGTTGGAGATCAAGCGATACGCATCGTAGCCGTAGGCCGCGAACACCTGGGGAGCAGTGCCGTATCGGGTTTCGTAGGCCGTCCGGAAGTGCTGATTGAGGCTCGCCTCGGACGACTCATAGAACGGCAGCGCAACGAGCGCGCCCTGAAGATAGCGCTGCGCGCGGCCCAGAAGCTTGGCCGACCAACTCGGGCTCGGCAGCAGGAAGTGCACTTCTCGTTCGGCGTGCTCGGGCAGCGCGCGGTCACCGAGGCTCCAGGCGCCCTCGGCCGCAAATGTGGGCGCGATGAGGGCGACCTGGTCGGCTACGTCAGCGAAGAGGATCACGTCGCAGCTCGTTTCGAGCACCGTCCGCACGTAGTCGACGAAGGACTTCGTTCCAGGCGGGTATGCCACTCCCTCGCAGTAGACTCCGCCGGCGGCAGCGACCTCTTGATCGAACAGGCGCTCCATGGTGCGGCCGTACCCATGGTCGGGGTACAGGACGATGAACCGCGAAAGGCCACGCGCCCGTGCCCGGCCGACCAGCGCTGCGAGCTCGTCGCGAGGACTGTAGAGAAATCGAAATACGTGCTCACTCGCACTGGTCACACTTTCGGACGCGGAGAAGCTCAGCAGAGGAACCATTGAACGCACGGCGGAGCGAGCTGCGGCCTCGGTCGTGCGACTGCCGACCGGGCCGAGGACGGCGACCACGCGCTGGTCGGTGATGAGCGACTCGACCGCGGCGCTGGTCTGGGCCGCGTCGCCGGCGGTGTCCTCGACGATGAGCTCGGGACCGCCTTCGTCCAGCGCAGCCAGCTGCATGCCTTGCAGGAGCTGACGGCCCACCTCGCGTCCGCGCCCGCTGAGCGGAAGCAGCGCGCCAACCACGTACGGGTTGCCGTGTAGGAACTCGTCCGCGCGCGCGAGCAAAATCGCCACCTCAGGATTCGCTGCATCCTGCGCCGAACGCAGGGACTCGGCGCTACGAGCAACCAGATCCGAGTCCTGGGTTTCCAGCCCGTGGCGAAGGATTCGCATTGAAACGAAGACTCGGGGTGGGGCGCCCGGTCGAAGCTCGCCGAGGAGCGCCGTGGTCTCTTCGATGGTCAGCTTCTCGACCAGCAAGGCGACGGCGGCATCGGCGCGTGTGGGGTCGGGCGCAGGCCCACCGCGCTCGATCAGCGCATCGAGGACGCGCAGGCCAAGACCGGCGCTCGTCGTTTGCTCCGCGGCGATCACTGCCGTGTCCCAAAGAAGCGCTTGCTCCTCCGGCGAAAAGCGCTCTCCGGCGAGCGGCCCCACTGTCTCGAGCGCCCGCTCCGGATCGCCGAGCTTCAGCTGACACGAGCCCAAATGAAGCGCAGCGCGGAGGGCAATCGCTTGGTCCGCGCTCTGCTGGGCCTGCTCGAAATGAGGGATCGCGCTCTCGCATCGACCGACGTCGGAGCTCAACACACCCAGCTCGAGCCGCGCCAGATCGGCTTCATCGGTGCCCTGATGGTCGATGATGAAAGCCTCGTAGGCGCGCTGCGCCCCGCCGACGTCCCCGTCCGACGCGAGCGAACGAGCTCGCGAGATTTCGGACGGAGGTGCCTTTTCGAGCGGACTCTCAACCTTCTTTGGCGCGCAGCTCCCGAGGAGCAGCAGGGCCACACAGCAAGACGCGCTTCTCCACATGCGGGCGCACGATACATGCCTCGACGCCACCGGTCACACACCCGCATCCCAGCATTGGGTCAGCCGGGCAAACTCCTCGACCGAAAGCGTCTCCCCGCGGCGCCCTGGATCGATGTCCGCCTCGCTCAGCGCGCGCGACGACCGGCCCGCATCGCCAAGGGCCCGAAGGGCGTTGTGAAGCGTTTTTCGGCGCATCTGAAACGCAGCGCGAACCACTTGCCGAAACGACTCGGTCTCTTCGGCGAGGGGTTCGGCCCACGGCGTGAACCGCACAACGGCGCTGTCCACCTTTGGCGGCGGATAGAACGAGCCTGGACGCAGCCGGCGCACGGTTTCGACCTCGAACGCTGCGCGCGTGAACACGGTGAGCGCGCCGTATTCCTTGGTCGCCGGGGGTGCGATCAACCGATCCCTCACCTCCTTCTGCACCATCAGGACCGCGCCCTCGAGGACCGCACGCTGGGCGACGACCCGTCGGATGATCGCTCCCGTCGCCTGGTAGGGGAGGTTTCCCGTGACCACGAGCTTTGCCCCACAAACTTGTGAATACGCTTCGAGATCGAGGTCGACTGCATCGCCCAGTCGGACTTCCAGGCGATCCCGATTCGCGAATTCCGCGTCGAGCACACGGACCATGTCGCGATCGAGCTCCACGGCGAGAACCCGCGCGCCGCGCTCGAGGAGAGCGTGGGTCAGAGCGCCCAGACCGGGGCCGAGCTCGACGACCTGATCCCCCATCGCCAGCGCCGCGTCCGCGATTTTCGCGATGGCGTCCGGCTGGATGAGGAAGTTTTGAGAAAAGGAGCGTTTGGGCTGCAGCTCGTATTTGCTAAGCAGATCCCTGGTATCGGGCGGCGCGCTTCGATCGCCCGTCATCGGCTCAAGTCTCTAAGATCATGGATATTTTCGTACAAAGGCGGCACCGGATTTCCAGCTGTGGCACAGGCGTTGTCAGGGGTGAAGGCGTTATTATATTGGTCTCTCGTACAGATTGACCTAGGTTAAAGACAGAGGAAACAATGCTTCCAGGCTTCATCATCGACCAGATTCGTCAGCGTGAGGAAGAAGAGCAGGCAAAACGCCAAAGTCCTCAGATTCAGCTGCCTGTTCCATTGCCCGAGGGCTCCAAAGCTCCGAAGCGCAAAGACGATTCCGACCGCGGCGTGGTGATTATCGACCTGGGCGCAGATTGATAATCCGCTAAACTGCGGGTGTGTCATACCGTGCCGTAGTGAGCCTGGACGCGCTGACTGTCTCCGTCTGGGAGCACGCCGAGCGGGGCGAGCTGGGCGAAGCGTTCCGGCTCCTCTGGGAGGCCGACGAGCTCCCCGGGCGAGCCGCAGGTCAGCAGCGAATCCGCGCCGAGCTCCAGGCGTACTGCGGGAACGAGAGCGCGGCCCTCGCGCTCGTGGCTGACTTGGCCGACGGGAACGGTTCTTGTGCCATCGTTCGAGCACGGGTTGCCGCGGCCCGCGGTGACTGGGAGCGTGCCCTCGAGCATTCGCTTCAGGCCCCCGACGGCACCCACTGCCGCGTTCGCGCGCTTCTCCTGGCGGCCCGCGCGGGCGTCGAGCTGCAACGCACAGAAAAGGCGCGCGAGCTGCTCGACCGGATCGAGCCGGATGCGCCCACTACGGACTTGGCAATCGCTGCGCTGCGTGCGCGGCTCTCGAACGATGACCCTGTGGCCGCCTTGACGCCGATCATCGAGCGGGCGCAGGCTCTCGGCGCCGACCGAATCCGCGCAGAGGCCTGGGCCGACCTGAGCGAGCTGCACCACGTTCGAGGAGAAACCGAGGAAGCTCGAGCATCGGCACTCCGCGCCGTCGAGCTCTGGGACGACATGGCGACCTCGCTGCCACCTCCTCTTCGTGCCGGCTTTTGGTGCGACGCGAAGCGGCAATCGATGCGCGCCCGCTGCAAGCGAGAGAGGGCCGAGCCACGGCCGTCTTCGAAAAACGGGCTCGCGCCCCTGCTCGCCAATCTGCGGCGCCTGGCGAGCGAGCGGGATCTCCCGAAGCTCCTCTCCATCATCACCGACGGTGCCGTCGCGCTGAGCGGCGCCGAGCGTGGATTCGTGCTGCTGGTCGACGAACGCGGGGCCCTCGAAGCAAAGACGATCCGCGGCGCCCAGGACCAGCTGGGCGAGCAGACCGCAGCGTTCAGCCGTTCGATCGCAGAGACGGTCCTCATCGACGGAGACCCTGTGGTCACCGTCGATGCAAGCCATGACGCCCGCGTTCAGGACTACATGTCGGTCCATCAGTTGATGCTCAAGTCGGTCGCCTGTCTTCCGATCGAGTCGAGAGAACGAACCTGGGGTGTCCTGTACCTGGAACATCGGAGCGCCAGTGGGAGGTTTTCCGGCACGGACATGACCGTGCTCCGGGCGTACGCCGACCAGGCGGCCATCGCGATGGAGACCTCACAGCTGTTCGAGCGCATCGAGGCCCAGAAGAAGGAGCTCGAGCGCGCCAACATCGCCCTGCGGGACGCGAACGCACATCTCGAGCAACGCCTTCACGGCCAAACCGAGGCGCTTCAGCGAACGCAGCGCGAGATCGCATCGCTTCAGGTTTCGACATCGGGAGGCGAGCGCTGGGGCCTCGTAGGGGCCAGCGAGGGCATGCGCGCGGTGTACGCGTTGCTCGATCGCATCGCTGGCAGCGAGGTGCCCGTCGTCGTCACCGGGGAAAGCGGCACGGGCAAAGAGCTGATTGCGCGCGCCATCCATCGAGGAAGCCTGCGGGCCGAGGGCCCGTGGGTGTCGCTCAACTGCGGCGCGATCCCCGAGGGCATCCTCGAGAGCGAGCTCTTCGGTCACGTGCCCGGCGCGTTCACCGGAGCCGCTGCCGGACGCGAGGGGGTGTTCGTGCAGGCCGATGGTGGAACGCTGTTCTTGGATGAAATCGAAGAGATGCCGGCGCGCATGCAGCTCGACTTGCTGCGGGTGCTTCAGGAGCGCCGCGTGCGCCCGGTGGGTGGAGCAGAGGAAAAGCGCGTCGATGTCCGTCTCGTCACGGCATCGAAGCGCCCGCTGCGAGAGCTGGTCGACGAAGGCACGCTTCGCGAGGACCTCTACTACCGACTCGCCGTGGTCGAGCTGGATTTGCCGCCGCTCCGCGAAAGACGAGCCGACATTCCGCTCCTTTGCGATCATTTCTTGCGGCACATTGCCGAAGAGAGGGCGGAGCCCATGAAGCGCCTGAGTCGCGAAGCCGTAGAGCGCCTCTGCGCCCACGACTACCCCGGCAACGTTCGCGAGCTGGAGCACCTCTTGGTCAACGCCACCATCTTCGCCGCGTCCAGCTGTATCGAGGCCGACGAGCTTGCGATCGAGCCGAGCCGAGCGTCGGCGCCGTCGGACGGAGACCCGAGCAACTACGCCTCATTCAAGGAGGCCGAGCGCGATCGAATCCTCGCGTCGCTCAACATGCATGGCTGGAACCGCGCCAAGGCGGCCCGTGCGCTTGGAATGGCGAGGCGGACCTTCTACCGACGGCTCAAGGAGCACCAAATCGTGCTCCCGCAGGGGAAGGGCAGCAAGGACGAGGCGACACAACCCTAGAGCTTGGCGCGCGAGACCGCGCTCGAAGCTCCCGCATCGTATTTCTCAGGGGACTCGCCGGGGGGCAGATACAGAGGCGGCTCGCCGGGACGCGACCAATCGACCCAGTAAACCGCCTTCGAGCGAACATCGATGTGGACGAAGCTGCTGCGCGGGTAGTAGCCCACCCCGACCTTGTTGAGCGTGAGGCAGTAGTCGCGCAGCACTTCATTCGGCACGCCTTCGACGCGGATGTCGATCGCTTCGCCCGTCGTATGCCGGCTCGCGCCGCTCTCGTCGCCTTTCTGGGAGCGGTAGGCGCTGACCACGACGATGGTCCTACCGTTGAAATGATCCGCGAGATACGCCAGCGCGCGCATCAGCCGCGGAGGCGGGCGTTTCGCCTCATCCGTTTCACGGTCGCGCAGAAATCGCGCGAGCCGTTGTCGAGCCTTTGGGTCGAGTTTCCCGCTCTTTTCGAAAAGGCGAACCCGCAGCGTCTCTTGGCTGGCGGGACGCTCGAGGGTCACCATCCCCGACAGGATCGCGTTCCGCGCCTTGCTCGCCTTGGCGCTCTGGCTGTAGCCGGGGAGCTCGAGGCGCTGCCCGACTCGAAGGGTGGCATCGGGGTTGAGACGATTGGCCTTGGCCAAGGCCTTGACGTTCACCTTGTTGAGCTGAGCGATGCCGGTGAGCGTCTGACCCGGGTAGACGTAGATCACGCCTTTGGGCGGAATGCGCAGGACCTGGCCCACACGAAGGTTCGACGTCTTCTTCAGGCGGTTCGCAGCCGCCAGATTCGTGACGGAAACCCGGTACCGCTGCCCAATCGCACCGAGCGTCTGCCCCTGCTGGACGATGTGCTTCCGCTGCGCATGCGCAGGCGAGTGCAGCATAAAGACCAAAAACACCACGGCGACCGCGCGCCACGCCCCATGCCAGCTGATCACGACCCCGCGAGTATTGTCGAGTCCCCGTTCGGGGCAACTAAGCGACGAGGATCCCGGTTTTTTTGCCTTCGGCGTCGAGCGTTGCGACCATGAATTCAGACACCTTCGTTCGTTGACATTCGGTGGGTTCGCGCGTCGAGCACAAGCAGTGCGCGACGATCGCGGATGTCTGTGTTCCGCTCTCTAGGTTCACCTAATTTAGAGGTAATTAGTACATAATTTAGTGCTAAATTTTCCTAAGTTGCTTGACCCTAGGGTGGTTCGGTCATAGCTTGGTTGAGGAATGGCGCGATGCTCGTGCCTCTCCGGGGAGCCAAATCATGACCTACGACCCAGAGGCAAACGAAGCGATGCAGAAGCCAAACGCATTGGCTCCGTCGGCCTCTGATGCGAGCGAGCGAGAAGGGGCTGACAAGCCCAAGGCGAACAAGAAGAGCGGCAACAAGCCGAACAATGTTCGCAAGATTCGGATCGAACGCATGATGTCCAAGGCTGAGTTGGCTCGACGCGCGAACCTATCGGTGTTGACGATTGATCGTGTCGAGAAGGGTTTTGGATGTCGGATGGACACAAAACGAAAGATTCTCGAAGCTTTGGGTCTGAGGCTCGCCGATCGGGTGCGTGTGTTCGGCGAGGAGGAGTAACGTGCCTACATGGCGTCTGAGGGGAAGAACTTAATCGGCGTCGACATCGGTTCGAGCGCGATTAAAGTCTGTGAAATCAAAGAGGGGCGACGGGGAGCTCGAACCATCACCAGGTTCGGTTATCACCCTCTTCCTGCCGAAACCATCGTCGATGGCCACATCATCAACTCCAGCGCGGTCGTGGAGGGGCTGGAGAAGCTGTTTGCGGGCAGCAAGCGGCGAAACGTCGCGCTTCGGGCGAGCGGCCACAGTGTGATCATCAAGAAGATCTCGATGCCATTGATGACACCGGCCGAGTTGTCCGAACAGATCAACTGGGAAGCCGAACAGCACATCCCGTTCGACCTCGAAGAGGTGCACGTGGACTACGAAGTGCTGGAGGAGCGGGCCGATCATGGTCAGATGGACGTGCTGCTCGTTGCGGCGAAGAAGGAAGAAATCACTGATTTGACGAACCTGGCGATGGAAGCTCGACTTCGCCCGATGGTCGTCGATTTGGACGCGTTCACCATTCAAAACGTCTTCGAGGTCGGCTATGGCGCCGCGGCAGCGGACGAAACGACCGTGCTCGTGCACTGTGGAGCGTCCACGACGACCGTGAACATCCTCGCTGGCTCCACGACGGCCTTCACCCGAGACATCGCAAACGGTGGAAACTCGATCACCGAGGAAATTCAGCGGCAGCTCGGTATCGGTCGCGACGAGGCGGAGTCGTACAAATGTGGCGGGGAAGGTCGCGGGATCGTTCCACGCGAGGTGCCCGAAATCGTCAATCAGGCGGTCGAGCAGCTCGCCGGCGAGATTCAGCGCTCACTCGATTTCTATCTTGCGACCAGCGGCGACCGCGAGCTGAGCCGCATCTGCTTGTCCGGCGGAACCGCCAACATCCAGTCCCTTCTCGATATCCTTCAAGAACGCGCGCAGGTGTCCGTCGAGGCGCTCGACCCCACGCGCGTGGCTGATGTAGACGAGCGGGCCGTGGCAGAGCTGCAGGGCAGAGCTTCGCAAGCCGTGGTCAGCATTGGCCTGGCTCTGCGCAAAGAGCGGGAGCGTCACTAATGATTCGCATCAACCTGCTGCCGACCGACAAGAAGAAGCGCACACGCCGCCGCATGGCGCCGTCGCCCCTCCCGACGGGGGATCTCAATCTGGGCACCTGGGGAATGGTCTATGGGGGCGCAATCGCCGTCTGGCTGGTCGTGCTCGGTGTCCTGTACTTCGCGCAAAGCGGGGAAATGGATACGATCGCCCAAGAGAACAAGACACTCGAGGCTCGCCGCGACGAGCTCACTCGGAAGACCAAAGGGTTGGCGGAGGTCGAAGGTCGGCTCGAAAAGAGCCGACGCCTCGAAAAAGTCGTCCAAGACCTCGAGCGGGCGCGACGCGGGCCTACGCGGGCGGTCATGGAGCTCTCGCGGGTGCTGAGCAGCCCCGGCGGACCGACGATCAATCCGGCTGAGCTCGAGCGAATGCGGCTAGAAAACCCACTTGCCGGGTTCAACGAGTCCTGGGATGTGCGCCGGCTCTGGATCTCTCGCTTCGAGGAAATCGAACGCGATTGCAAGATTACGGGAATGGGGCGCTCCAACGAGGACGTTGCCGAGTTCTTGCGTCGACTGACGCTTAGCGAGATCTATGACGGCGTGACGCTCCAGAGGACACGCGCCGCGACCGACTCGCAAACCGGCCTCACCATGGTGGGCTTCGATATTACCTGCAAGGTGAAGTACTGATGCCTAGTCTCGAAGATCGATTTGTCGCCATACCGGGTTGGGGCAAGGCGCTCGTGCTCGTCGGCCTGCTCGTCCTGCTCAGCATCGGGTACTACGCGCTCGTCTACAGCAGCATTTCTGGTGACGTTCAGCGTGCCCGTCAGACGCAGACCCAGCTTCAGGATCAGATTCGCGATGCCGAACGTCGCGAGAAGCAATACCTCCAACTCACGCAGGAGCTCTCCAACCGCGAGGTCGCCGACCGGCAGAACCGTCGCATCCTGCCCGAGAACGCCGAGATTGCGGCATTCCTTCAAGATCTCAACCGCGTCGCCGAGCTCAGCGGTCTGACCATTCGGCTCGTCGAGCCTCGCCCCGAGCAACGCGAAGAGCTCTACGCGAAGATACCGGTGGTGCTGGCGCTAACGGGCCGATTCCACCAGATGGGGAAGTTCTTCTACAACGTGAGCAAGCTGGACCGGGCGATCAGCCTGGAGAACATCCAGATGACGCAGCCGAAGCTGATGCCATCTGGGGAAGTGCTCATCGAAGTCGATGTGCGCGCGACCACCTACCGGCGTCCGCCAGCCGAAGGGAAGAAGTAGGCAGCCATGAGCTCCAAGATTCGAGTTTTCGCATGTGTCCTTCTCGTCGCCAGCGTGGCCGTAGCGGGCTGCGGCGGCGATGAGGACGAGTTCGGCACTGGATTCGGACTCGGCAAAGGCGCGGATGGCAGCGCCGACGAAGGCAAGTCGGCGAAGGGCGACGAAGAGGCGGCCCGGGTCGAATTGGATTCTGGCCCGATCGTCTACACCGATGACGATTTCGCCGAGCGCGACATCGAGAATCGCGATCCGTTCCGTTCCTACGCCAAGGCGTTTCAGGCGCAATCGGCCGCGCCCGCGCAGCGACGCGTCCTCTTGCCGAGCACTAGCTTGGACGAGATGAATCTCATCGCGATTGTGACGGGCATCGCCACGCCGCGGGCGATGCTCACCGATACCGCGAAAGTCGGACACGTCATCCGTCGAGGTGATTACATCGGTCGTCCCGAAGTGGTACAGACCGGAGGTTCAGAGGGTATGCCAGTCACACTGAACTGGCGTGTGGATCGCATCCGTCCAGGTTCGGTCGTTCTGACCCGTGAAGACCCCACTGCGCCCGACAAGCCGCCGTTGACCCGCGTGATGCCGCTGCACGAAGGCGGCGAAGCGCCGCAGTTCACGACACCCTAGTCGCCGAAAACTTTCCGCGCAGAAAATCGGTCGTTTTCTTGCCCCGGCCATCGCTGGCGTTCGATGATTAACATCAGCTGGCAGAGGAGTCAGGAATGCGTATTCATTGGGGTCTTGCAATCGCCTTGGGAGCAACTTTCGTGTGGGTCGATCCGGCCCAGGCGGCAGGGCCGAAAATCGACAGTGTCCGTATCGACGGCGCGCGTGACGAAGCACAGGTTTCGATCGACGGTGCGTTCGACAATCCGAAGTATGCGGTTCGCACGCGGGACGATGGTCGGCTCATCATCATCGACATCGAAGACGCGGCGTTACCGCCCGGTGGGATCACGAGCACAGGAAGCACTTCGCTCGTGGCGCGCACCATCGCGAGCAACACGGCACAGGGCGCTCGAATCGAGCTGATGCTCACTGGCAAAGCGACGTACCGGGCTCGCTCCACCGGAAGAGGCATCCAAGTAAAGCTTCAACGGGGTGAGGGTTCCACCGCGGCCAAGTCGAAGAGGTCGAAGTCCTCCGCGGGGCCGAAGGTCGAAGCCATTCGCCTGGAGCAAAAGGATGGTCGCGACCGCGTGGTGGTCGAGCTTGCAGGTGCACCGGAGTTCCGTGTTTCGACTCGGGCAGGCGCGCCTCCTCGACTGGAGGTGCTTGGTGCCCGCATCGATTCCCGCGCGAACCGGCGGATCGAAGCGCCTCGGGGCTCACTCATCGGATCCGTCGAGTTGGAACAGAAGGGCGACCGTGCAGTGATCGAGGTCCACGGCTCGGAAGGGGCCGCCGGGACCGCGATTCGCTCGGGCAGCCAGATCGTTTGGATGTTCTCCCCAACCAAGAGCGACACGCGGCCGCACACGCGGACCATCGCGAGGGAGAAGGACTACGCGGCGGAGGTAGACGGTCCCGAGGTGGCGGGCTTCCTCAGTAAGATGCCGATGCAGGCTGGTGGCAAGTCCAGCCGACGCTACTCCGGTCGTCGGATCGACCTCGACTTCAAGGACGCCGACATCCACAACATCTTGCGGCTGCTCTCGGAGGTCGGTGGGGTGAACGTCGTTACCGCGGACAACGTAGGTGGCACGGTGACGATTCGAATGCGGGACGTCCCCTGGGATCAGGCGCTCGACGTCGTCTTGCAGGCGAAGTCCCTCGGCATGATTCGCCAAGGCAACCTGCTCCGCGTCGCACCTCTTGCTCAGCTGGAGCAAGAGCGTGAGGCGGCCATCGCGCGCCAGAAGCAGCAGCAGCAGCTGGCCCCGCTCGAGACGCGCCTCGTACCGGTGAGCTATGCGACTGCAACCGAGCTTCAACCGCGTGTTCGTGAGCTGCTCACGGAGCGCGGCACGGTGTCTGTCGACAGCCGTACCAACATGCTGATCGTGCGCGACATCGTCGGCCAGCTCGACGACGTGGAAGACCTGGTCCGAAGCCTGGACACGCAAACACCGCAGGTTCTGATCGAGTCCCGCATCGTCGAAGCGAGCAGCACGTACTCGCGAGACATCGGTATTCAGTGGGGTGGCAACGCCGTCATGAGCAGCGCCACCGGCAACCCAACGGGCCTTCGTTTCCCGTCTGACATCGGCATCGCGGGCGGTGCTCCCGTCGGCGAAGCGCCTACCGCAGGGCTTTCCCCGTTCAACCCAGCGGTGTCCAATCCAAACTTCGCGGTCAACCTGCCGGCGGTCACTGGCGCCGGTTCCGGTGGTGCCCTCGGCTTAGCCCTCGGCAGCCTGAGCGGCGCCGTGAACCTCAACGTTCGCCTGAGCGCTGCCGAGGCGGCGGGCTCCGTCCGCATCATCAGCTCTCCTCGCGTCCTGACCTTGGACAACAACGAGGCGTCGATCTCGCAGGGTACCTTGATTCCGTTCTCGCAGGTCAGCGCTCAGGGCGTCAACACGGCCTTTCAGGAGGCCAAGCTCGAGCTCAACGTCACACCGCACGTGACGAGCGACGGCTCGGTGGCCATGGATGTCAAGATCACGCGTAACGAGCCGGACTTCGGTCGAACCGGCGCCAACGGCGACCCCACGATTCTCGAACGAGAGGCGCAAACGCAGCTCCTCGTCGACGATGGCGACACCGCGGTCATCGGCGGTATCTACACGCGAAACACAGGCCGAAACGTCGACCAAGTGCCGTTCTTTGGCGACATCCCAGTGCTCGGGGTCTTCTTCAAGCGCCGACGCTTCCGCGAGGATCGAAATGAGCTCCTGATCTTCCTCACGCCGAGGATCGTGAATCGGGCGCTCGCGCTGCCAGAATAAGGCCACCGCCCCGTACCGACGCCTGAGCGCGTCGTCCACTGGGCTTCGCCCCAGGGTTCGTGACTGCGGACGGGGAGGGCCGTATGCTTCCTTCGATGCGCGTCTACCTGTCAGGGCCCATGGGGGCTGGGAAGTCGACCGTGGCGGCTCTGGTTGCCAGGCAGCTCGGCACCCGTGCGCTCGATTTGGATGCAAGGGTCACAGAGCGGGCAGGGCGTTCGATTCCCGAGATCTTTTCGGAGCGGGGAGAAGCTGCGTTTCGGGCGCTCGAAAAAGAAGCGCTCGAGGCCCTCCCTGCCGACGTGGGCGTCGTTTCGCTGGGCGGCGGTACGGTGGTAGACGACGAAACGCGTCAGATGCTTCTGCGCGGTGGGATCCTCGTCACCTTGACCGCTGAACCTACCGTGCTTGCCGAACGGGTGGGTGCCGGTCAGGGACGCCCTCTGATCGGCGAAGATCCTCGAATGGATCTGGAACATCTCTTGAAGG
>CAJIBW010000388.1_pt1 | contig 13006 bp, 11 predicted proteins | sample 9199441 | NCBI WGS metagenome assembly CAJIBW01 (sample SAMEA7708313, study PRJEB35096) | sediment metagenome | biome: marine neritic benthic zone biome [ENVO:01000025]; feature: sediment [ENVO:00002007]; material: shallow marine sediment [ENVO:03000034] sea grass bed [ENVO_01000059] ... | reverse complement strand
TCTGACCCCCCCAACATCCGCGGCAGCACAAGCCAATCGGCGACGGCGCCCCGTTCGACGGAACCCCGTGACGCGTTTTTTCCGCGCCCCGGTATCCTCGGCAGCAAGCCCGTCGCACCGCTTTCGCCCCCCGTGCGGTGTTGAGCTTCGACGACACGCTGCCACTGCCGTTCACGCTGTGGTAAGCACCGCAATCGTGACCTCGTCGGATACGCGTCAGACCTACGTGGTTTCATCTTGGCTCTTCGCGCGTGTCCTTGGCGCGCTGCTCTTGATCGCCTTCGTGTCGTTGGGTGTACAAGCGAAGGGGCTCTTTGGGTCCACCGGGGTCATGCCCATCTCGATCCTGGTCGAGCAAGCGAAGGGCGCCGGTCATGGCTTCTGGCAGCATCCGAGCGCGCTCTGGTGGGGGAGCGGCGACACGATGATCGGCTTAGTCTGGATCGTCGGCGCGATCGCAGCGTTCGCGCTTCTCCTGGGCTTGGTGCCAAAGCTCGCTCTTGCGGTGTCGTGGTTCGCCTACCTCTCCTTCGTCAGCCTTGGTTGGCCGTTCATGTCGTTTCAGTGGGACGTCCTCTTGCTCGAGGTCTCGTTCACGGCCTTCTTCTTCGTGCCTTTGCGTTTCTGGGATCGGCCGAGCGGACATCCCGCTCCCCATCCAATCGCGCGCTGGGCCCTCTGGTGGCTCCTCATTCGACTCGTGTTCCGGTCGGCATGGGTGAAATTCGCCAGTGGCGACGCCACCTGGGCAGATCTCAGCGCGCTCAGCTACCACTATTGGACGCAGCCTTTGCCGACTTCGCTCGCATGGTACGCCAACCTGCTCCCCGAATGGTTTCAAGTCCTCTCCTGCGGCTTGATGTTTGCAGTCGAGCTCGGGGCGCCCGTCCTTCTCTTGCTGCCCTGGGCGCGCCGCAGCGCTGCCGCGGCGATCGCCGCTCTCATGATTTTGATCGCGCTCACGGGCAACTATGGGTTCTTCAACTTGTGCACGATTGCGCTTTGCATTCCGCTCCTCGACGATCGACTCGTCGCTCGCTTCGCTCGAGCCGGATTTGATGCGACGCCCGGGCCTAACCCTCAGACGAAATGGAACGCATGGCCCGGCGTCGCGCCGGCGCTCGTGATCCTCGTTTCCGGTGTGATCTTCGTGTCCGGCACGTTCGGCCCGGGCGCACCGCGCTGGTTGGCGCCGATCTATCCGTTCAGCACCATCAACAACTACGGCCTGTTTGCCGTGATGACGACCGAACGACCGGAGATCGAAATCGAAGGCACTCTCGACGGGCAGAATTGGAAGGCCTACCGATTTCGCTACAAGCCCGGTCCACTCGAGAGGCCGCCAGTTTGGAACAGCCCGCATCAGCCGCGCCTCGACTGGCAAATGTGGTTCGCCGCGCTGGGCGACTACCGCCGCAACGCCTGGCTCGGGAACCTGATGCGGCGGCTATTGCAGGGCGAGCCGACGGTCCTCGGGCTCCTCGACGAGAATCCGTTCGAACCAGAGCCACCCAAGCAGATACGCGCCGTCGTGTATCGCTACGAGTTCACTGACTGGGATGAGCGGAAAGCCGCGGGCCACTGGTGGAAGCGTCGCGACCGGGCGCTCTACGCGCCGGTCCTGGGTGTCGAAATCGCGCCGCCTAGTACTGAAGAGTGAACGAGACGGCGGCCCAGTAGCTTCGCACCCGGTACTTGCCGGGGCAGCCCGTCCGCACGACCTGCTGGTCGGAGCAGAGCAAGGTCGACTGATCTGATCCGGGAATCGCCGTTGGCTCTGTGCGGTCGATGTACTCGTTGCCGAAGGTCTTGCCGGTCGAGGAAAACAGCCCCGCGAGGTCGAGCCGGTACTTGTCCTTGATGCTCGGGTCGTTTCGGTCGTTCCAGTAGAAGCCCAGACCGGCGCTGCCCGTGGAGAAATTGAACGGGGTCGGAGGTGGGGTGAAATACTGCGCGAACTCCCCGGTTGTTGCGCTGTTGGCGATGTTTGTCCCCAGTCTGAGCGCGATGAAGTCTTTCTTGAAGCGATACTCGAAGCCGATCTTGAGGCTCCAGCTGTTCTGCCAGCCGAACGGCACCACGATTGGATCCAAGCCGGTGCCATCGGTGGCGACGGTCTGGTTCTTGTTTCCGGTCTTGTCGGCGGCGTGGAACTGCGCGCGCAGCTCGAAAGCGAGCAACAAATGGCTGTTCGCCTGATACGACACTCCAAAGTGGATCGCGTGGGGGATGAACCAGTCCGCGCTTGCATTGAGGTCGAGCGCAGTGTCACCAAGGATGGTTTCAGTACTGCCCGTCAGCTTGATCTTCGAGTACATACGGTACATCGCGCTGATCCGAACTTTACGGTGCGGTTTGATGGTGAAGCCGAATCGAGGTGACGGGAAGCCCACGCCGCCGATGTTGTTCTTCACGTTCTGATAGCTGACCGAACCGAACACCGCGCCGACGTTCTGATAAAGGTCAGAGACCTGCTTCGAGAAGGGCAGCCGCAGCGCCATCCCCAGCAAGAACTTCTCGTGAACGCGAAAAGAGAACCCCGCGGAGAACTCACCAACGAAGAAGGTCACATCGAGGTTGCGCGGCTCTGGGCTCGTGCAGTTCGGTGGGGTGGATGGAGCGTACTGTGGCCCATCCCCGACCGGATCTCCGTCGACGCACCTGACGTTGCTGAACGAGGAGCCATAGCCGGTTTCAATGTAGATGCCGCCCGCAAAAACGACGCGAGGCGCAATTCTTCCCGCGATGAAGCCCGCGGGAATCGGACCAAATCCGACGCCGGAATCGACCGTCGTGTTGGGGCCCGCGACCGGCGCGCGCTGGTTGGTAAACAGCGCGGTGAAGTTGACGGTGAAGCCGAGCTTGTCGATCCCCTCCAGGTTGGCCGGGTTGAGCACGAGCGCAGCGGGCCGGTCGAGGTAGGTGACCCCGGTGAGGCCCATGCCGATGCTCCGGGAGTCGTAGGCGGTAGGCTCGGGGTTGGCGCTGGCGAGCGCTGGAGTCAGCGTGCCTATTGCGAGGCAAGCTATGAGTAGTTTGTGCTTCATAACGGGGGGGCTCCTCCACCCAACGCGCGGCCCGGGCGTCGGCGCAGGATACATGGAAAGCCCGCGGATAGGTCAACCAAAAAACACCTGGCTGGTGCACAAATAACCAGGTGAAATCCGTCTCTTAGCCGACAGGTCTCAAATCGCAGCGAGCTTCGTGGGGCAACCTACACCGGTGCCGCCTAGCCCGCAGTAGCCGGCTGGGTTCTTTGCGAGGTACTGCTGGTGGTAGTCCTCCGCATAGTAGAACGGCGGCGCGTCGAGGAGCTCGGTCGTGATGCGTCCGTATCCGGCTTCGTCGAGTGCCCGCTGGTAACGCTGCATCGATTCCGTCGCGGCGTCGCGCTGCGCGTCGTCAAAACAATAGATGCCCGACCGATACTGCGTGCCGCGGTCGGCGCCCTGGCGCATCCCCTGCGTCGGGTCGTGGCTCTCCCAGAACAGCGTTAGAAGCGAGTCGTAGTTGACTTCGGTTGGGCGATAGACCACCAGGACGACCTCGTTGTGCCCTGTCAGGCCGGAGCACACCTCTTGATAAGTGGGATTTGGAGTTTGGCCGGCGGCGTAACCGACCGCGGTCGTGAAGACGCCTTTGGTTTCCCAAAACTTCCGTTCGGCTCCCCAGAAGCATCCGAGTCCAAACATCGCTCTCTGCGTGTCCTCGGGAAACGGGCCTTCGAGCGGAGCGTCGAGGACGAAGTGACGGCCCGCGACCGGCATTTTCGCCTCACGCCCTTGGAGAGCCTGCTCGGCCGTGGGCATTTGAAGCTTCTTCCCGGAGTTGAAGAACATGGAAGATACATAGAGAAGGTGCGGCAGAGCGCCAGTGCTGGGGCAGCTCCGGTTGGCGATCCGTCGATAATACGATAACCCAGCTTTATGGACGAGCAGCAGATCTTGGAGATCGCCGAGCGGCTTCGAGGGAGCCGGAGCATCCTGTTCATCACGGGAGCCGGTATTTCCGCCGACTCGGGCTTGCCAACGTACCGAGGAATCGGGGGGCTGTACGAGCAGGAGGAAACCGACGACGGCATTCCCATCGAGGCGGCGCTCTCCGGGGCCATGTTTCAGCGTGATCCGTCGCTCACCTGGAAGTACATCCACCAGATTGAGAGCTCCTGCCGCGATGCAGGGCCGAACCGGGCCCACCACGTGATTGCCGAGCTCGAGCAGCGATTCGATCGTGTATGGACGCTGACCCAGAACGTCGATGGTTTGCACCATGCAGCCGGCAGCGCACAGGTCATCGACATTCACGGCGATGTGCATCGCTTGTTGTGCACACGCTGCGGTCACCGTTGGCGGGTGCGCAGCTACCTAGGCCTCGACATTCCTCCGTCGTGCCCGGAGTGCGCGTCGTTGGTTCGCCCCGAGGTGGTGTTGTTCGGCGAAATGCTGCCATTGGATCGCGCGCGCCTTCTGCAGGAGCAATTGATGCGCGGATTTGATGCCGTGTTCTCCATCGGCACGACCAGCGTGTTTCCGTACATCGCCGAGCCCGTCATCGACGCGCGACGGCGCGGGGCGCTGACCGTGGAAATTAACCCTGGCACCAGCGAAGTTTCACACATCGTAAACCATCGGCTTCGGACGGGAGCCGCTGCGGCGATGGATGCGGTTGTCCGCGCCCTCGATCGTGCCTAGGCTTCCGCTGCCATGGGGGCTCAGGGGAAGGGCTATCGGTACGACGGCTCGTACGAAGAGACCGTTCATCTCTCCGACGGACAGAGGATCAAGCTGCGTCTCATCCGCCCGTCCGATAAGGAGATGCTTCGAGAAGGCTTCGAGCAGCTCTCTGCCGATTCCCGCTACGCGCGGTTCATGACGCCGAAATCCAGGTTGACCGACGCAGAGCTCGCGTACCTGACCGAAGTCGACGGGGTGAACCATTTCGCGATGGGCGCAATTCGGCGTCGCCTGCTCTCGACCGGCGAGGGCATCGGCAGCGCGCGCTTCGTGCGCTTGCCGGCCCAGCCCGACACCGCCGAGCCGGCGGTGACGGTTCTGGATGAGTTCCAGGGCAAAGGCCTGGGCGCGATTCTCTTGCAACGGCTGATCGAGGCCGCCTGGGAGCGAGACATCCGCTGGTTCGTGAGCGAGCTGCTGGCAGAGAACAAGGCCTCGAAGCGCATGATCGAAGCGCTGAGCCCCGAGGTGAAGTTTCGCCATTCGGGAGACGGCGCCCTTGTCGCGACGCTGCCCGTTCCCGAACCGGACCGAACCCCGACGGCGCCAGGTTTCTTTGCAGGGACGTCGGTCCACAAGCTTCTTTCCTACGTAGCTCGATCGAACGTCTCGGTTCGGCCCCGCGTCACGAAGCCACCCGCAGCACCCGACTAGGAAACCTGGACCGGGAACATCATGGGCGCGCGCACTTCGACCATGCGCTGCGCGCTGGTGAGCGTGCCTAGGATCCGCAGAGCAAATGGGAACGCCGTCCCTGGCCCCCGGCTGGTGATCAGCTTGCGATCGGCAACGACCGGATGCTCGCTGTAATCCCCCCAGCCCTCGAGCTCCCCCTTGACGCTTGGATGGCTGGTGAGCTGGTAGTGCTCGAAGACACCGTGTGCCTGAAGCGCAATCGGGGCGGCGCAAATCGCAGCGACCCAGCGCCCAGCTCGCTCTTGCTCACGAAGAAGCTCTCCGACTCTCGAAGAGGCGGCCAAGCGCTTGGCGCCTTCTGCCCCGCCCGGAAGAACCAGCACATCGAATTCACCGTCGACGCTTTCGAGCGCTGCGTCAGGCGTGATCGTCACGCCGCGGCTGCAGCGAACCGGCGCGGCGCCGTCTACCCCTGCGACCGTGACTTCGATTCCGCCGCGGCGCAGCACATCGATGCTGATCACGGCTTCCATCTCTTCGCTGCCCTCTGCGAGCAGCACGAGGGCCGTCGGCTCTTCGCTCATCGCAAATCCTCGCAGTTTCGTGATTTATCGGCTTTGCAGATCTCCGCGATTCGTTCGCGGAGGGCGGTCTCGAGCTTGGTGAGCCCGAGGCTCTTCGCGAGGTCGATCGCTGCGGTAGCGCTGACGCGGTCGACCACGAAGGCCTTCAGGCCGAGCAAGGCGCTCACCCGCTGCCCTGATCTGCAGTGCACGACCGCAGGTAGCGCGTCTTGCTCCTCCAGTGCTCCAGCGAGCGCGCGCGCATTGGCTTCCGTAAGCCCGGCTGGGCCTGGGACGGGGATGGACACGAATTTCATACCTAGGCGCTCGACATACGCCTGCTCGCCCTCGTCGCCGGGCTCGCTTTCAGCACGAAGGGAGATCACGGTCCGGTAGCCGGCCTCTTCAATTCGCTTGAGCTGATTGGGGGACGGCTGACCTCCGATGAGCAGGCCGGTCTTGGTGACCCGGGCATTGGGAATCGGGACCAGCGGCGGAGTCTGGTCGATCGTCTTTGGAGCCGGCGGCTTCTCGGGTCGCCGGTCCGCCGATGCCTGCGACGGAACGCCGAGCAGAGCGCTCCAAGCGAGGAAGAAAACCACTGGAAGTACGCGCGCGAGCATGGGACCCCTCATCCGATGGTATGGCGTTTGAGCGCGCGTCCAATATAGCGGACCTTCTGGCGCAAGGGGAAGCGGCCGAGGTTCACCTTGACCACACCTTGCGTGAATGCGCTCTTTCGCGAGTAATCGATGTTCACGTCGACAATCACCGGCCGCCCTGTGGCAGCGGTCGCAAGCGCTTCGTCGAGGGCTCGATCGATCGCCATGTCGTTCTCCATTCTGATGTATGCCGCGCCAGTCGCAATCGCTACGCCTTCGATCTGCAAATCACCGGTGATGGTGCAGGTCTTGTCCTTCAGCGGAATTGCCTGGAACTGAGAGATTTGCGCGAGCTCACCGTCGTGGAAGACGAAGAAGACCGCCCCCAGCTCGTTCATCGTGGCGGTCAAGATCTCCAGCGCCGTCATCATGAAGGCGCCGTCGCCTACGATGGCGCAGACCTGCTTGTCCGGGTGAGAGAGCTTCACGCCGATGGTGCCGGGCACGCAGTAGCCCATGCAGTTGAAATCGGTCGGCGAAATCAGGTGCTTCGACTCATACACGGCGAACTGCTCGGCCGTGAGGAAGGTATGGTTTCCATCATCCACCACCACGTAAGCGTCCCGATCGAGCTTCTTTCGAAGCTGCCGAAAGAAGATCCCTGGACTGACCTTTTCTTCGTTGACCTTGCGTGTCCAAGTTTCGAAGAACGCTTGTTTGTCCTCTTTGATGCGCCGTGTCAGCGCGCTCCGATCCGGAGAGCGGCGCTGCTCCTTTTTGAGCGCTTCGAGCAGGGCCATCATGAACAGCTCCCCGTCGGACTCGATCGCGACCGTCGCCGGGTAATTCTTGCTGAACACCTCGGGATCGATGTCCGCGTGGATCAGTGTTTCCGGAATGGGCATGCCGTAGCTTCCCGTTGCGAGCTCTGCGAAACGGACGCCGACGGCCAGCAGGCAATCGACGCCCTCAAAGGCCTTGCGCGCCGCCGGTACGGCCGACGGACCGAAGCCGAAGCCCGCGTGCAGAGGGTGGTCATGCGGAAAGACGCTGATCCCCTGAAGCGTGGTGGATACCGGCGCGCCCAGAAGCTCGGCGACCTCGGTGCTCCACTTCGTCGCCTCCCGCGCGCCCCAGCCGAGATACAGGCCCGGCTGCTCCGCCGCGCGGAGAAGCTCGACCGCGCGCGCCAACGACGCGGGGTCTGGCGAAGGCGCTGTGTAGCTGGGCACGAAGTCTGGGACCGCTTCGACCTCAGCGGTGAACATCTGAACGTCGCCCGCGATTTCGACGAACACCGGGCCCGGCAGGCCGGAGGTCGCGATCTCGTACGCGCGGTAGATCGTCGACACCACGTCCTCGTGCTTGTCGACTAGGAACGCCGCCTTGGTGATGCCGTCGAGAACGCGCTGCTGGTCGAGCTGATGCAGCTGGTAGTGGCGACCCGAGTCCCGCCGGATGCCGCCAGAGATGACCAGCAGCGGAACCCCGTCGAGGTAGGCTTCGCCGATGCCGCTCATCGCATGGGTCATACCGGCTGCGGGAACGACGAGCAGACAGCCTATGCTGTCGCTGACGCGACTGAACGCCTCGCCCATGAAGCTGGCGCCCTGCTCATGGGTCACCAGAACGGGGGTGATCTGCTCGCTGCGATTCAACTGGTCGTAGATTTCGGTGTTGTGAACCCCGGGAATGCCAAAGGTGTATCTCACGCCGATCTTCTCGAGCGCCCGCGCCGTCAACCATGCACCGCTCTGCTTCATCCGCTACCTCACACCTCTGCCGGTTTGAATCGCGCGAGCCGCGACGCGTCCCGAATACACGCAGCCACCGAGGAATGATCCTTCGAGCGCCCGCTTCCCGTGCATGCCACCACCGCCGAAGCCACAGGCCTCGCCGACGGCGAACAGATTGGGGATGGCGTTCCCGTGCGTGTCGAGAACCCGCGCGTCGAGGTCGACCTGAATTCCGCCCAAGCTCTTGCGGGTCAGGATTTGCGTTCGAATTGCGATCAGCGGCATCGCTTCCGGGTCGAGGATGGGCGCCATGTTGCAGGTCCGCAGCCGGTCGCCGAGGTACTGGCGCACGTGCGCGATTCGACGAAGTTGGTCGTCGTTCTGGAACTTGGAGCCGCGCGCGATGTTGGCGTCGTAGTCCAAGATCTCTCGTTCCAAGAGCTGGGCGTCGACGTCGTTGCTGCCGGCCAGGGCGTTCATCTGGCTGGCCAGCTCGGGAACGCCCCCTGCCGTCACGAAATCGGGGCAGTGGTCGATGAACTCCTGGACCTGCTCGCCGTTGCCCTGCAAGAGGCGCACGACAAAGGCCACCATTTTCTTCTCGCGAACCGCCTGGTTGAATTCAGCGCCCGAAATGGCGAACTCTTTGTTGGCGATCTTGCGGTTCATCACCTGCCAGGAATACTTCTTCTTCTCCCGACAAATGCGGTCGACCAAGAAGTGCGTGTCGTAAGAACCGACGAGCGGCGGGTCGACGAAGCGGCGCCCCTCGTAGTTGAGCCAGAGCGCCGACTTGCCAGGGACCATGCTCAGGCCGTGGTTGGGGAAGAGCGGTTCCCAGTGCCGGACGCCCGCGGCGTAGTTCCACATCTTTTCGAGGTGCGTCACATGGCCTCCCAGCTCTGCGACGCGCTCGAGGAGCTTTCCATCGGCTTCAGGAATCGAGCCGTTGAGCATTGGGTCCGGCGGCTCGCCCCATTGTTTTCTCGGCCAGACCTCGCGGACCTTGTCGTGGTTGCCGGCGATGCCGCCCGCCGCGACGACGATTGCGTCGCCCAGTGCCTCGAACGAGCCGGCTCCGTGGCTGCCGTGGCAACCCACGACTAGGCCACGCTCGCGAGTCAGGCCGTCGACCCTGTGATCGAAGTGGAGCTCGAGCAGCCCGGCCTTTTCGTGCGCCTCGAGCCTCGCAGTCAATGGCCGGACGATCCCTTCGCCGGTACCCCAGACGATGTGGAACCGCGGCACCGAATTCCCTGGCACGAAGTAGCCACGCTCGGTCCAATTCACCGCGCGAAAAAAGCTCACGTCACGTTCGGCGAGCCAGCCACGGACCTCTTCGGTACAGCGATGGACATAGGCCTGCGCCCAGCGGTAGGGCCAGACGTCGTTTGGGTCGAGCTCGCCGTAACGCACCCAATCCTTCATCGCCAGGTCGACCGAATCCTCAATGCCGTTCTTTCGTTGCTCCGGCGAGTCGACGAAGAAGATGCCTCCGAACGACCAAGCCGCGAGCCCTCCGATGCGATCGCGTGATGCGGCGTCCAACAGGACGACCCGCTTGCCTGCATCGAGCAGCTCGAGCGCCGTCACCAAGCCTGAGAGCCCCGCGCCGATGACCACGACCTCAGCGCTGTATTTGCTTCTTCCGGGCATCGAGGACGCGCGAGCATAACAGATACGCGGTCGGGAAAAAGGAGCCTTCTCCGCCAGAATTCAAAACTCCACGAGCTCGAGTCCCTGAGGGTTGCACGCGCGGCACGGCCTTGTACGGTCCGGCTCGGAGGGCAGATGCGCGAGCTCGATGGAAAAGTTGCGGTCGTCACGGGAGCTGGGCACGGCATTGGGCGAGAGACCGCGCTTGCGCTGGCCGCCAAAGGGTGCCGGCTCGCGATCTGCGATGTGAACGAGGCCGCGCTCGAAGGGGTGCGTCACGAGGTCGAGCTCGGCGGCGCGACCGTTACTGCGCATCGTGTCGACGTCTCCGACCAAGCCCAGATGGAGGCTTTCGCAGCCGAGGTCGTTGCGGCGCACGGCGCGGTCGACATCCTCATCAACAACGCCGGTGTCACGGTCTACGCTTCGTTCGAAGAGCACAGCGTCGAAGACCTCGAGTGGATCCTCGGCGTGAACCTCTGGGGAGTTCTCTACGGTTGCAAGTTCTTTCTCCCGCACCTCAAAGCGGGCGGGGAGGGCCACATCGTCAACCTGTCGAGTGTCTTCGGAATCATCGCGCCGCCTCTTCAGACGAGCTACGTGGCCAGCAAGTTCGCGGTCCGGGGCTTCAGCGAGTCCCTGAGGTCGGAGTTGGCCGACGACCACGTCGGCGTCACCTCGGTCCATCCGGGAGCGATCAAGACCAACATCATTCAAAATGCGCGCTTGGTGACCGACACGCACCAGGAGCTCCGGAACAGTACCCAGGAGCTTTTCGACCGACTTGGCACGACGCCGGATGTCGTCGCCGCGCGGATCGTGAAGGCGATCGAGTACAACTCACCGCGCGTCTTGATCACCAAGGAAGCGCGCGTGGCCGATGCATTGAAGCGCCTCATGCCTGCAACGACCGACGGCATCGTGGCCCGAGTGTTCAAGAGGATCTCTCCGCGGTAGCCGTGCCAGGCGTTCAACGAGAACGTTTTGGGGACTTCAGCGTGCTCCGGCGCGAACCGAGCGGTGCAGAGACGGTCACCGTTCATTTCGCGCACGCAACCGGCTTCAACGCGGAGACCTACGCCATGCTCCTCGAGGGTCTCGACGCGTCGATTGCCGCGTATCTCATGGACGCTAGAGGGCATGGACGTTCGACCGCGACCGCGAAACCAAAAAAACTGAACAGCTGGCGGCCCTACCGCGACGATCTCGAAGCGTTCGTCGAAACGCTTCCGCAGCCGGTGGTGCTCGGCGGACATTCGATGGGGGCAACGGTGAGCATGGAGCTGGCCGCGGCCCGGCCCGACCTGGTTCGTGGCCTGGTTCTCGTCGACCCCGTGATCGTTCCGCCAGCTCATATCCCCATGCTGGCCGCGGCCCGCACCCTGGGTCTGAGCGAGCGTATCGTGCCGATCGCGCAGGTGGCCGCTCGCCGGCGGATGGAGTTCCCGTCGAAACGGGCTGCGGTCGAGAACTACGTCGGCAAAGGCCCGTTTCGAACGTGGCCTCGAGAATGGATCGAAGCCTACGTGGAAGGCGGCACGGTGGAGAACGACGACGGCACGGTTCGCCTCAGCTGTGATCGCGCGTGGGAGAGCCGGACCTTCGCGATGGCCACGGTCAACCCGTATCGTGCGCTCCGCAAAGTGCGCTGTCCGATCACGCTATTTGCTCGGGAGCACAGCGGCCCACCGTTCACCCGAGCGTCGCGCAACGCGTTCATGCGATGCCGGCCCGAGACACGGCTTTTGGTCCTCGAAGACGTCACGCACTTCATGGCGATGGAGCGCCCCGATGTCGTGGTCGAGGAGCTCGGACGTACGGCCGAGCGGGTGCGATCAGAGCTCGGATAGCTCGCGCTCGAAGCCCCCGGACAGGATTGGAAAGCGGCACCAGGTCTTTGGGTCGAGGTTTTTGTCGTCTACGTGAAAGGACGGGGCGTAGCGCTCCCGTTTCCACTGGTTGCGCGACCAGAGCTCGAAAAAGCGAGTCACCCAGCCGCGAAGGGTGTCTTCGTCGTATTCGGAGAATTCGCTTCCGAGGATCTCGAGGCAGTCGGCGGGCGGCAGCTTGTCGCCGATCGCGAGCCGCTCGATGACGTCGAGCACCGGGTAGGGCATCAGGTCCCCTTCGTCGGTCTGGTCGCTTCCTTTGGGACGGAGCTCGGCGGTCGGGGTTTGCACGTTCACCGCATGTAGCGCGGGAATCGGCTGCAAGCCTTCAGGGCCTTTGCGCTCGAGCCAAACGAGCCAGTGCCGAAGGAAGGCCTTGTCGATTCCGGCAATCGGACTGAGCCCTCCGCAGGTGTCGCCGTCCATCGTCGCGTAGCCAACCGCAGCCTCGGAGCGGTTGCTCGTCGACAGGAGCAGTGCGCCCCGCATGTTGGCCAACATCCAAACGCTTGGGCCACGCGCGCGAGCCTGGATGTTCTGCAGGGTGATGTCGTCTTCTTCCCAGGTCAGAGGACGGCCGACCGCATCGGAAATCAGTTTCTCATAGGCTTCGACGATGTGCTGCACGTCGAGAATGTAGAACGTGGCGCCGAGCGCCTCGGCGACGGCCGTAGCGGCGTTGCGTGTGACCTCGCCGCTGTTGTCCGTGGGCTGGTAGGCGCAGCAGAGAAGCTTTCGAACCCAATCGCGGGCCCTTGGCCCGGCGCCCATGCCGACCTTTTCACCGAAGCGCTCGATGCCCAGCTCTGCGATCGCGCGATCGACCATGAGCGAGACGAGGCATGCCGCCGCGGCGGAATCGGCCCCTCCGCTGATGCTCAGCACGAAACCCCGCGAGTGGCTCTTTCGAAGATAGTCGAAAAGGGCGAGCGTGATCGCGCGCGTGAACTCCTCTTCCTTGTGGTTGGGACTCGATTCCCATGGGGCTGAGCTGGGTGTGCTGCGCTCCATCTTCGCGCGCGTGAACTCTAAGTCGACGCTGACTCTTTTGGCCCCCGGATCGGTCCGATCGGCCTGAAAGCTGGTCGTTCGCACCTGCTCGGTTTGCGACGCTTCGACATCGATCACCGCTGTCGTCAAAACCGAATCGTCGAAGGTGAGGCGCTGCGACCGGGCCAGCATTCTGCCGTT
>CAJIBW010000224.1_pt1 | contig 13141 bp, 15 predicted proteins | sample 9199441 | NCBI WGS metagenome assembly CAJIBW01 (sample SAMEA7708313, study PRJEB35096) | sediment metagenome | biome: marine neritic benthic zone biome [ENVO:01000025]; feature: sediment [ENVO:00002007]; material: shallow marine sediment [ENVO:03000034] sea grass bed [ENVO_01000059] ... | reverse complement strand
GTGGGAGCCGCTTCTCCTCGAGTACGGCTTGGAAGTTCCCAACTCGGTGGCGGACGCTTTCGAGGAGCTTCACCTCGACCTCCAGTCCGTCGTCACCACGGGCTACACCCCCGCAACGGCAGCGGCAAAATGGGTACTCGGTGGAACGGCATCCGCAGTCGCCGCAATCGTGGCCTCGCTGATGATCCCCGTCTTCGCGTTCTACCTTCTCTACGATTTCGACGCTCTCGTAGCCCGAGCCGCGGACCTGATTCCTCCGCGCCACCGTCTGGAAGCAAATGGCTTCTTTCGCGAGGTGGACGAGGTTCTCGGGCAATTCTTCCGAGGTCAGTTCACCGTCATGGTGATCTTGGCGATCCTCTATTCGGTGGGGTACGGATCCATCGGCGTGCCGTTGGCGCTGCCGATCGGGATCATGGCGGGCCTGCTCTCCTTCGTTCCGTATCTCGGTAGCACCCTCGCACTCGGCACGGCCCTCCTGATGACTGCTCTCGACTGGCAGGGTTGGACACAGGTCCTTTGGGTTCTCGGTGTGCACGCGCTCGTCCAGGGATTGGAGGGCTTCGTGGTGACGCCGAAGATCATGGGAGACACCGTTGGGATTTCCGCGATCGCGGTTCTCTTCGCGCTGTTGGTGGGCGCCGAGCTTCTGGGGTTCACCGGCGTGCTCCTTGCCGTTCCCGCCGCTGCGGTCCTCAAGATCTTGATTCAGCGGATCGACGGCCAGTATAGAAGGTCGGAGTTCTTCGTCGGGCGCAGGGCCGAGGCGAGCCGTTCTACAGAGCCGTCGAAAGACTAGACACGTCCACTGTCACTTCGATGTTCCGGTCGCGAACCGATACGCGAGCCGTCCCCAAGAGATCGGTCCATGGTGGCCCGAGGTGCTCGGGCGGAGACGTAATCCAATCGCGCATGCGCGCTGCGTTTTCGGCGGCGAGCTCGGCACTGCTCACGTCGATGGAAAAGGCCACCGCTCCGGTGCTTCCAGACTCGACGAACACGCCGATGGTTTGCGCGCCCTCGAGCGCGAACGGGCCCCCCAAGCGCTCCGCAACCCGCTCCAGCCCAGATATCCAGTGGCCCGGAGGCTCTAAAATCGCCGACATACTGCTTCCGCGTGCCAGGAACGGCCATCGCGCTCCAATGCTGCGACGTTCGACGAGGGCAGGCGCGGTGCCGCGCCGGACTCCGATGGCCTCCGTCACGGTCATCACCGAGCCGGCAACGATCGTCCGGTCGTCGATCACTGCAATTGCGCTCTGCTGCTCGCGGTTGGCCAACATGGGCCCCGACGGACCGTCGAGCCGGATGACCGTGCCACCACGGCCTTCGACGAGCGCACGGTGACAGGCCGCCAGGGTACCAGCGCTCGCGGCACGTCCTTTCAGCATCACGCCAATCGATTGAAGCGGTTGATCGTCCGGCCCTCGGATCCAAGCGACGACTTCGCTGAGTGCTTCGAACGGATCGAGCGCGCAGACCATCTCGATTTCGCTGAGCTGCTCGGTCCCGACGACGGCGGCCAGTAAGGTCTTTCCCGCGGCCGTTTTTTCGAGCGCGTCGGAGTCGATCCGCAAAACGGCACGGGCGGTGCTCGGAAGCTGATGGAGCAGCCGAGTCGTTCGCAGTGTCTTGGCGTGCTGCATCGCCGCGAAGAGCATGCCGATCACACTGATCGAAACCACGGCGGCAACCTTGAGCGAGCGGGACACGGGTCGAGGGTAGGAAGTTCTTTTCACGGGGCAAGCCCTCGTGCTAACGCCTGCCCCATGCCATGGCGCCGAATGCGTTTACGTAAGGCCGAGGTTCTCGCGCGTTGCGATGAGAGCGGGAAGCTCGTCACACAGGACGGCAGGGTCGAGGTTCGGTACAGACCCAAGGACGGTCGAGCCTATTTCGCAAGCGCTTCGAATCTGAAGCCCTCTGGCTCCGCCTTGGAGATCGAGCCCGATTCGTTTTGTGCGCCGGGCGAGGCGGTGCAGAAGTCGTCCAGGGCAAAGAAAAAGCCGACGTCTGGGGTCGCCACGGAAGGGCCGGCGCCTGAGAAGCCGGACGGCGACGAGCTGCTCGTCTACGCGGACGGGGCCTGTAGCGGTAATCCGGGCCCCGCTGGCGTCGGCGCGGTCGCGCTCTGGACCGATCAGAAGCGCGAGCTCAGTGAGTACATCGGCGAGGCGACGAACAACATCGCCGAGCTCACGGGCGTTCTCCGCGCGGTGGAGCTTGCAACGGAGCTCGGTAGGCCGCTGAGGCTCTACACCGATTCGACCTATTCCATCGGCGTACTCACGAAGGGGTGGAAAGTCCGGGCGAATCAGGAGCTGGTCGGACGAGTGCGAAAGGTGCTGGACGCACTTCCCGACGTGAAGCTCTTTCACGTCCGCGGCCACCAAGGCGTACGGCTCAATGAAGAAGCCGACGAGCTCGCCGTCCGCGCCGTGCAAGACAAGTCGTCTACGGGTTGGGTTTCGCCTTGAAGTGTCGCGCGGCTTCCTCGAGCGTGACTAGCTCGTAGCCGGCGTCTCGAATCACCCGAACCGCCGTTCGGAGCGAGCGAAGCTTTTCCGCTGCCGATCGCCGCAGGTCCGCCCGATGCGGTCTGAGCGCCTCGAGCCCGTCTTCGTAGGCGTCGGCGAGATCGAAACCATGAAGCTCGAGGTTGATGAATTCCCTGCGGAGCATCTGTCTGCTCAGCCGGTCTGCCAGTTGGTCCCCGCCAAGAACGAGCGAAGTCCCGATGTACGGAAGCTGCAGCGGCGTGACGCCGATCGGCAGCTCCAACAGTCCATCTCCACTTTTCCAAAAAGGCCGCCCGATGCGGTACGGCTCCCTGGGCGCGCGCAGGACCTCGGGCCGATCCAAGATACTCGAGCTCTGCCGGCCCCGAAGCTTGATCGCCCCGAGCGCTGCGGCTTTTACGGCGTAGTAGCTCGGGCAGGGAAAAACGCTCGAGTCGTACTCGACTCCGCACGCTTCGAGCGCGCTGAACAGCACATCGCTGACCGTGTAGCCAGGCGCGCGAAATCCAACGGGTCGCGTTCCGCAGCTCTCCTCGATGATCGTCGCACCGCGTCGAATCTCATCGCCGATGTCTCCGGCCGCGCGACGGGTGAGATCGTAATGGTGGTGATACGAGTGATTTCCGATCTCGTGCCCAGCAGCGTGAAGCCCGGCGATGGCCCTGCGGTTCTCCTCGCGCTCGAGGTCTTCGCCAATGGCGAAGAAGGTCGCTCGAATCGAGTCGTCATCGAACCAGGCCGTGATTCGCGGCACGCATTTCTCGTATACGGCGCGGGCGCCGGGCCCCGCTGGCGACTCGACTCCGTGGATCGCCGCGTAGCGAGGCACCTCGTCCAAGTCGACTGAGATCGAAGCGAGTTTCCGCATCACCGTTCGAACCGGATTGCGATGAACAGCTTCACGAAGTTCCGAAGGACGCTCGGAACACGCCGGGCGAGTCCCACCGTTGGCGGTCGCTTCTCCTGCACCTGCACTGGGATCTCGCGCACGCCGAGGCCGGCCCGTTCCGCCCGGATGACGAGCTCAGACGCGAAGAGATCGCGCTCGATCAGGCAAGCGCTTGCGATCGGTTGAACTTTGTCCCTGCGAAAGGCCTTGAGTCCGTGTGTGTCTGTGCCTTTGAATCCGAGTGCAGCCCTGAGCATGGCGTTGATGACCAAAGTTCCGAGCCGCCTGAAATAGGGACGACGGTCTACGGCACCCGCCATCGACTTGGAACCGACGACGAAATCGACCGATGGGTCTCGGAGCAGGGAAAGTGCGCGCTCGTAGAAGTCCGTATCGCAGAGGTCGATCTCGTCGCAAATCACCATCTCACCCTCGGCTCTGAGGATGCCCTCACGAAGCGCTTTGCCGTAGTTCGGCTCCGCGCAGTGATGGCAGCGGATCGCGTCGAAACGCGAAGCCAGCTCGGCCGCGATTTCCAAGGTCCGGTCGGTCGATCCGTTCTCTGCGAGCAGGATCTCGTACGACCAGGGGAGCAGGGTCAGGCGGTCGGAGAGCTCGAGAACGGCCGTGCGCAGAATTGCCTCTTCGTCGTAAACGGGAATCACGATCGAGAGCGACGGGAAGGTTCTGGACTCAGCCAAGGCGCGGCACTCTCTTACGTCGAGATGACCCCGTCAAGTCAAGCTACAGAGCACGGCGTGCGCGGCATCGAGAACGAGGTGGAGTGAATCAAGACAGGCTGGCAGTGCGCATGTCTGTCCGCGCGAAAGGGTCAACGTGGTTTCTCCATGGTCGAGCTTGACGCACCCGTCGAGAACCGTCAGCGAGCGCAATCGATCGGCTTCGTCGAGAACCAACGTGCCCGAGCCCGCCAAGCGCTGGACGGAGAAGACGTCGGACCGGAGCGGCCCCGCGCGGTCTATTAGGACTTCGAGCTTGGCCGGCCGGTCGACGAGCGCCGGCCCAGCTCGGTGTCTCAGCCGACCGATGCGCGCGGCGTCCATCGCGCTCTCCCAGCTGGTCACGTCCAGCGCGCGCGCTCGGTGAAGGGTTCGCGCTCGACCGCTGGGGTCCAGCTGCCCGTCGGCATCGTACTTCCGGTTCCAGTCCCAGTACCGGTAGGTGACGCCTCGTTTGCCGGGGGCGACACGCTGGGGCTCGAGCAGCAAGACGCCTCTGCCGATGGAGTGGGGGGTTCCCGGGCCGATCAAAAACAAATCGCCAGGAGACACAGGGACGAACGACATGAGGGCCGCAACGTCCTCCCCGGTATCGATGGCGGTTTCGACCTCATGTCGGGTCACGCCGTCTCGGAATCCGAGGTACAAACCCGCGCCGGGTTCCGCGTCGACGATGTACCAGGCTTCCGGCTTTCCGCTCTCGTCGACCGCCAGCGCCGGGTCGGCGTCGTGGGGATGAATCTGAACCGAAAGCTCGTCGGCGGCGTCGACCAACTTGACGAGCAGCGAGGTCGAGCCCTGCGACGCCTCGGCGCCGAGGAGGGCTGGGTCCGAGCGCAGGACCTCGTCGAGGGTGGGTCCTTCGACGAGCCGGCTCGGGAAATCAGGCTCGACCGACAGCTCCCAGGCCTCCCCCACCGGACCGCCCGGGGGGACTTGGGCGTCGGCCTTAAGCTGCTCGCGGATTCGTCGGCCGCCCCAGGGCGTCCGCGAAGGCGGCGTAAAATTGTCCGGTCGCAAGAGCAGCGGCCGACGCCAATTTCTTGGTCCTACTTTATCCCACATGTAAGGTGACTTCGAAACTCATGGTAGCGCCCTCGGGAGGTTTTGGATGGGCTATTTGGGAAAAGAACGCCGAATTCATCGGATCTTCGTCACTCGCAACAGCGAATACCACGTGCGTCGGAACGTCTGCGTGGCGGTTCGGGACCGCCGAAGCGGCGAGTGGCTGGGTGGCCACCTCGCGCTTCGAAGTACGGTCTCGGGCGGTTTGAAGTTTCATGACAACGGTGCGATCAGCGCGTCCGAAGGGCTTCCGACCGTCGGCGAGTCGCTTTTCTTCATCGCGGCCGGTCGAGACCTGATCACCAGCCCCGTCCTCAACGTGGAGCGGCCACCCCGCGCCGTCGTTCACCATTATCCAATGTGAACACCTGGCGGTGGGGATGCTATATCCCGCCCCGTGTCCGTGGACATGAAGACCATTCGCGTGGTGGCGGCCCTGGTTGAACGCGATGGGCGGTATTTGATTACCCAGCGACGTGAGACGGCCGTGCTTCCCATGCTTTGGGACTTTCCGGGCGGTCGAGTCGAAGCGGGCGAGACCGATGAAGCCGCGTTGGCGCGTGAGGTAGCGGAGCGTCTAGGCGCCCGCGTCGATGTAGGTCAGCTCATCTCTTTCGTGAATCATCCGTACGAGAAGTATGCGGTCGACTTGTATCTCTACGAGTGCAGGTTGCTCAGCGATCAATTGCACTGCCACGCCGTCCACGACTATGCGTGGGTCAGCTCCGAAGAGATGGAGTCCTACTCCTTTACGCCGGTCGATGAAGCATCGATGAGCAAGCTCCTCGGCGAGGGTTGAGGCGAGCCCTAGACGTCGTAGAAGATCGGCGGCCGCTTGCGGATGAAGCGCATCACCAGCTCGCGCGCTTCTTCGGACAGCCCCTCGAACTGAACGCCCATGCCTGGCTCGGATTCAGATGCGAAGTCCATCGGATCTCTGACGAAGCGAACGTAGCCGTCGCATTCGAACTCGAACCCGCCGGGCAGGGTGACCAGCATTCGGACCGACGTGTCTTTCGGAAATGCCTCGTACGTGGCGAGAAACACTCCGCCGTGGGCGATCTCGCCGCTGAATCCTACGTAGAAGTTGGACTGGGTGGTTGCGCCAAGGTTGGCCTCGAGCCGCCGTCGTTGACTCACTGGAACGGGTGCGGGAGGCGGAAGCAAAGACGTGGGGACGTGGGCGGGGCCGTCCGAGACCGGCCTCTGGGACGCGGGCCGCTCCGACGGTGGTCGACTGGCCACCGCGCGCGCGGACGAGGTCACACTGGGCGGCGGTGCGCTCGCCGGAGAGCGCTGTGACGGCGGTGCGCTCGCCGGAGAGCGCTGTGACGGCGGTGCGCTCGCCGGAGAGCGCTGTGACGGCGGAGCGCTCGCCGGAGAGCGCTCAGAGGGCGCTCGCCGTAACGCCGAACGAAGAGGAATCGGACGTTCCGACGGATGCCCCCCCTGCGCCGGTCGGCTTTCCGGCGGAGCGCTCTCGGCAGGTGGGTCTGACGATCCCTCCGGCCTGAGCGTCGGTTTGGTGGTCAGTGGAAACAGCACACTGATGACGTCTGCGATGCTTTGCGTCGTGCTCTGCACGGCGACGTGATCGCTTTTCACGTCTTGGAGAAGGGCGAGAGTCTGGCTGAGCGTGCCCAGCGCGTTCTTCACGCATGTCTTGCCATCGGGTTCGGTCGACGCGTACTCCGCCTCGAACAACGCGCCGATGGACTTGGCCACGTGCTGCGTCAGCCGGAGGACCTCTTCGGGGACGTCTGTATCCTGCTGAAGCGCTTCGAGTGCTTTGCCGAGCGATTCGCGAGCTTGCCGCGCTTCGCTCGCCGATGAGTAACCCATGCCTGGTCTTCCCCCGTCTACTTAGCCTGAAGGATACCGGGAGTGGCCAGCAGGTCAAAGCTCCTTCACGAAGACGACTCTGGATCGCCCTGGACCGGCGTAGTCGGGCACCTCGGTGCTCTCGAAACCCATGGACTGGTGAAACCGGACAGGGCCTTCATGCCCTGCGGAACCCAGGGATTTGATCCTCTTCATGCCGGCGGCCCGGCACCGCTCCGTAAACTGGGCATAGAGCTTCTTTCCGACCTTGCGGCGCCTGTGGTCGGGGTGAATCCCCACCAGGTGCACGTATCCGGTCGCGGACGGCCCGGGCAACATCACCCCGAGCAGAAAGCCGATCAGCTCTCCGTCGAGCTCGGCCACCAGCGCATGTTCCCCAAACTCGTAAAAGAACATGGGATCCGCGCGCCTCCCGGCGGGCCCGCCCCACCACTGGTCGAGCACCGAGATGATATAGTCGTAGTCAGCTTTCGTGAGTCCCCGGATTTCCATCGTCTACGACGGCGGATAACACGAACGAGAGCAAGACGCACGGAGACCCGAGTTCAGCCATGTCCCAGTCCCCAGCGTCATCGGAGCGCGCCGAAGTTTCCTTCTGCCCTTACTGTCACGAAGGGTTCGAAGGCCGCAGCGAGTGCCCCGAGCACGAGCTCACGCTGATTCCTTTCCATGAGCTTCCACGCCGCTCGGATCGCCTTTTGGACGAGGTCGCGTTTTTCGTGGACCCGCGTCTGGGGCGCAGCGCAGCGTTGCTGGGCGCTGCGCTCGTTCTCATCGGCTTCGTCGCACCCTTCGTGCGCTCGTCGAAGCTGGAGGCTTCAGCACTCGAAGTGGCTATCGATGGCGCTGGCAATCTCTGGCTGACTCCGGGAGCGGCCATCGCGCTTCTATGGATCCTTTGGCAACGACGCAGACGGGATACGATGCGCGCCGCGAGAGCCGCCGTCCTTGGACTCGCGCTGGGAGGCCTCTTGCCGCTCATCTACACCTGCCGCCGGATTGCCCTAGTCGCCGAGGCTCGAGGCGCAACGGTGGACTGGCTCGTGGGACTCTGGCTCATGGTTGCGGGCCTCTTGGTGGCTGCCTTTGGCAGTCGTCGCTTTGGGGGCGGGCGCTAGGCTGCGCCTGGCACCGTCGGCCTGAACATGTAGCCCTGCTGCTGGACGACGCAGACGCGGTTCTTTCCAGCGACCCTTGCGCGGGCAACCGCGATGCTCGCTGCGTCCAAGAGCTCGCTATGGGTGCGAATGTCGCCGCTCGGGTACAGCCCCACGCCGATCGAAATCGTCAGCTCGATCCTAGCCGCGCTCAGGAACAAAGGTCGAAGAGCAAGCTCAGACACGATCCGGTCGACCACGGTGAGCGCTCGCGCAGGCCGCGTGTTCGGGAGCAACAAACCAAACTCGGACATACGGAAGCGCGCTGCGATGTCCGTCGCTCGTACGGTATGACGCAGTCGCAGCGAGACCTCCTCGAGAACCCTAGTTGCGAGCTCCGCTCCTAGCTCGGAAACGAGGTCCCGGAACCCATCGACCGCCACGATGCAGCAGGCCAGCGGATCCAAGTGCCTCTGCGCCTTGTCAAACTCGCTTTCGAGGCGGTCGTGGAAATGGCGATGGTCCGGTAGCGCGTCGAGCGCTTTGCGAGTCGATCCATCGCTTAGATCGCGACTAGCGAGCTGCACATCGTCGTGTGTTCGCTTCACTCGAATCATGCGCTCCAAGCGCTCCACGAGCTCCTCGTCTCCAATCGTCTTGGAGACGTGATCGTCCGCGCCGCTCCGCAGAACACGTGCGCTCGCCTCGGACATGGGCGTCAGCAACACGACGGGGACGAAGCAGTCCTTCGCGATCGATTTGACGACTTTGCACGCATCGATTCCGCTCAGACCCGGCATGTTGAGCTCGAGGACGACGAGCTCAACGCGCTGTGCGCGAACGGCGTCGATCGCCTTCTGACCGCTGTTCGCGGCGACGACGGCCAGGCCCCGGGCACGAAGTAGCTTGGATATCCGTTCCCGCGCCGCCCGATCGTCATCGGCCACGACGACCACAGCCCTTTGCACGGCTTCAGCAGACCCCACCCTCGCAGGGTAGCCGAGTAGGCAGAGATCGGCGAGGCTTCGTCGGCGAGTTTCCCTGAGGGCGCGAGGCGTCTATACTGCCGATCGGCGCGCTTCCGGTGGCGCGAGACTTGAATGGAGCTCAAGCAGCAACTCAAATTATCTCAACAGCTCATCATGACGCCGCAATTGCAGCAGGCGATCAAGCTGTTGCAGATGTCTCGCATGGAGCTCACCGAGCTGGTCCAAGAAGAGCTGCTCGAGAACCCGGTGCTCGAAGAGGGGCCAGAGTCTCGAGAGTCGAGTACGCCAGGCGCCGAGGAAGTGGCGTCCGCCGAGCTCAAGGCGCACGAACAGAAGAAGGAAGAGATCGACTGGGAGCGGTACCTAGAGAACCAGTCGAACGAAGCCCCGATGCCGTCGGTCCGTCGCGGGCCGGACGACGAGTTGCCCGGGCTCGAAGCGACTCTTTCGAGCGCCGAAGGCCTGGATGACCATCTCGGGTGGCAGGTTCGCATGGGGGATTTCGTCGAAGATGAACGCCGCTTCGCTGGGCTCGTAGTCGGCAACCTCGACGACAACGGCTATTTGAAGATCGAAGGACTGGCGCCCGATGACGTGGTGCCACGACTTGCCGCCGAGGCCGACCTCGATCCGGAGGACGCAGAAGAAGTCCTCGCGATGATTCAGCAGTTTGACCCGCTTGGCGTCGCCGCGCGCACTCTTCAAGAGTGCCTGCTGATTCAAGCGAAGCACTACGGCATGGACGAGCTAGTGATCCGCGTCATTCATGATCATCTGTTGGACCTCGAAAAACGCCGCTACCCAGCGATCGCCAAAGCCTGCGGCTGCGCAATCGACGAAGTGTACGACGTGGCGCAGATCATCGCCGAGCTCGAGCCGCGCCCGGCTCGCCGGTTCCAGACCGAAGAGCCGCGTTACATCACCCCCGACGTTTACGTGCACCGCGTAGGGGAGGAGTACTACGTCGTCGCCAACGACGATGGCATGCCGAAGCTCAAGATCAGTGGTTTTTACCGCTCGGCCATGGCCGACAACCCGAAGGCCAAAGAGTACATCCAGGACAAGCTCCGAAGCGCCCAATGGCTCATTCGGAGCATCGACCAGCGCCGAAAAACCATCGTCAAGGTCACCGAGTGCATCGTCGAGAAACAGCAGGATTTCTTCGACAAGGGCATCGAGTATCTCAAGCCCATGATATTGCGGGACGTCGCAGAGGCTGTGGGCATGCACGAAAGCACGATTTCGCGCGTAACCAGCAACAAATACGTCCATACTCCGCGAGGCACTTTTGAGTTGAAGTACTTCTTCAACAGCGCCATAAGAAGAGACCACCAAAACGACATCGCCTCCGAGAGCGTCAAGCAGGCGATCAAGACAATCATCGGGGCTGAAGATCCAAAGGCCCCGCTCTCCGACCAAAGAATCGTTGAAATACTCGGTCAAGACGACATCAAGATTGCCCGCCGCACGGTCGCGAAGTATCGCGAGATGCTCGGGATCCTTAGCTCATCCAAACGGAAGAAGTACTTTTAGCTGCTGGAGGTTCGATGCGCATTAGCTATACATTTCGCAACATGGAGTCGTCGGACGCCATCAGGAACCATGCATCGGACAAAATCGCGAAAGTCCAGAAGTATATCCGCTCGCCTCTGCACGCCGAGTTTACGTTCTCCATGGAGCGGCACCTCCACCGGGTCGATCTGACCCTGACCGGCGATGGCCATCAATACGCAGGGCACGGTCAGTCCGATGACATGTACACGACCATCGACCAGGTGGTCGACAAGATCGACCGCCAGGTTCGCGACACGAAGGCAACAGAGACCAATCGCCGCCGGAACAGCGGCGAGTCCCTTCGCCATCCTGAAGACTGACGCGCGTTGCACCCATGTGATGGCTGGTGTATCGCCTGCCAGTCATGTTGGCTGACCTGCTTCATCCTGAACGCGTCCGGATTGGCGTGACGCTCGGCGACAAGGACGCCGCCCTGCGCGCGATCGCTGCGCTTCTCACGATGCCGGAAGCAGCGATCAACGAGGAAGTCGTCCGTGACGTTCTCGAGGAGCGCGAGCGCCTGGCGAGCACGGGCATCGGCAGCGGCGTCGCGATTCCGCACGGCCGATACGACGGAGTGGAAGAGCTTCGCGCGGCCGTCGCCATCTGCCCCGCTGGTGTCGACTTCGACGCCGTCGACCGCTTGCCGGTGAGAATACTGGTTGGCATCGTGGGACCGAAGTCGATGCCTCAGAAGCACCTGGCAGCTCTTGCAGGCGTCTCTCGAGTTCTCCGAAGCGAAGAAAAGCGCAATGCGCTTCTGCGTGCCGTCGACGAGTCCGACGCCTACACCGTGCTCACCGAGAGCTGATGAGCAGACAGTCAGCGCGCACTCGCGTATGATGAGCTCGTGACCCAGTCCTCCTCTTCGCCGCATGGCGGCCTTCCGAGTATGCGCGTCGAACGCGGTATTACGGTCGCGAGCTTGCTAGCCGAGCCGCGCCTCAATGCCATCATCCGCTTGGTCGCCGGCGAGGAGGGGCAGGACCGCACACTCGATCATCCACGAGTCCAGAAACCGGGCCTCGTGCTCGTGGGCCACACCCATGGCGTGGTTCCAACCCGCGTACAAATTCTCGGAGAAACCGAGATCACGTTTCTCGAGGGCTTGTCGCCACCAGAGCAGCGAGATCGCCTGCACGTACTGTTCGAGCTCGGGCTTTCGCTTGTCGTAGTCACGCGTGGCGTCGAGCCGCCGCCCGCGTTGATCGAGATGGCAAAGGCAACCTCTACGCCTCTCGCCGTCGCCGAGCCTCGCTCGAGCCGAACGATTCAGGCTATCCATTTGGCGCTCGATGGAATTCTCGCACCTTCCGAAACCCGTCACGGCGTGCTCATGGACGTCCATGGCATCGGCACCCTGCTCCTCGGGCCAAGCGGCATCGGGAAGAGCGAGTGCGCGCTCTTTCTGGTCGAGCGCGGGCATCGCTTCGTCGCCGATGATCAGGTCATCCTCTCGCTGCTTCCATCGGAGCGGATTCTCGGTCGGGCCCCCGCGCCGCTCCGCAATCACTTGGAGGTCCGCGGCATCGGAATCATCAACGTTCGTGACTTATTTGGAGCCAATGCGGTCCGATCGGAAAAAACGGTGCAGCTCGTAGTCGAGATCTGTCCCTGGAGCGACGACGAGCCCTTTGAGCGTCTTGGCCTCGACGACTCGACGATCGAGATCTTGGGTGTGCCGATCCCGATGCTGCGCATCCCGGTTCGTCCTGGGCGCAACATGGCCGTCATTTTGGAGGTCGCGGCACGCAATCACATCCTCAAGGCCGCCGGGCATCATGGCGCGCAGAAGTTCATCAATACCTTGATGGAGGACGTGGAAGACCCCGGCCGGGGGCCTGTCCGGTGAGCGCACGCCCTCACATCATCGTGGTGACGGGTCTCTCGGGCGCTGGCAGAAGCACCGCCCTCCGGGTGCTCGAGGACGCTGGCTTTTTCTGCGTGGACAACTTGCCTCCCGGCTTGGCTTCGGCGCTGATCGGCCTGGTCGACCGGGAGGGGAAGCTCGAGCGAATCGGTTTGGGCATCGACGTTCGAACAGGCGCCTTTCTCAGTGGTGCCGAAGAAACCCTTTCCGAGCTAGAGGCACTCGGGCATCGAGTACAGGTCATCTTCCTCGATTGCGCCGACGAGGTTCTCGTTCGCCGTTTCAGCGAAACGCGGAGGCCGCACGCACTCTCCCGCTCGGGTGACCTGCACGGCGCGATCAGTCGGGAGCGAGAGCGACTCTCGGGACTTCGAGCGCGCGCAGATGTCGTGGTCGACACGACCGAATACAGTGTTCACGATCTTCGCCGCCGGCTCATCGAGTACGTCGGGCGCGATCCGGGCCGGCCGTCCATGGTCGTGCGTCTCCTCTCTTTTGGCTTCAAGTACGGAGTTCCCGTAGACGCCGATTTGGTCTTCGACCTTCGGTTCTTGCCCAATCCCCACTTCGTCGATG
>CAJIBW010000411.1_pt1 | contig 13250 bp, 11 predicted proteins | sample 9199441 | NCBI WGS metagenome assembly CAJIBW01 (sample SAMEA7708313, study PRJEB35096) | sediment metagenome | biome: marine neritic benthic zone biome [ENVO:01000025]; feature: sediment [ENVO:00002007]; material: shallow marine sediment [ENVO:03000034] sea grass bed [ENVO_01000059] ... | reverse complement strand
GGACTAAGGATTAAACATCCATGATATCAGAGCCTTAGATAGATGCCGAGTAGGAAAGCGCAGTGAGGTTGGTGCAACCTCCGTGGACTTTTCCAGCAGACAGGCGTTGGCTAGATGGCGATCGGATGGCGCTCGCGCTCAAGCCGCAAGGGCGGCGAGCAGCTGATCGAGGTTCTCGCGGGTATGAAGCTCGGTCACCGCGACCAAGAGGTCCTTGCGCCAGTCGTCCCGGAAACGTCCAAGGTCGATCCCGCCGATGATCCCGCGGTCTGCGAGGCGGGCGAGCACCTCGCTCGCATCGGGGCCTTTGCTGCGTACGGCGAGCTCGTTGAACATTGGCGCAGCGTACGGAACCTCGAAGCCATCGAGCTTTTCCACGCCGGCTCGGATGTAGCTTGCAGCGTTGAGGCATCGACGTCCCGCCTGTTGGAAGCCCTGGCGGCCGAGCATGGCGGTCCGGATCCCCATCGCGAGCGCGATCAGGCCGTGGTTGGTGCAGATATTGGACGTCGCCTTCTCGCGGCGAATGTGCTGTTCCCGGGTGGAGAGGGTCAAGACGTACCCGGGCTGCCCCTCCTGATCGACGGTGCGCCCAACGAGCCGCCCCGGCATCTGCCGCACGAAAGCCTGCGAGGCGCCGAAGAGACCAACGCCCGGGCCACCGTACTGGGGGGGCACTGCAAGCGCTTGCCCTTCGCCGACGCAGATGTCGGCGCCGCATGCCCCCGGCGGTTGCAGAACCGAGAGCGCGTACGGCTCGGCCGTCGCGGTGATCAGAAGCGCGCCTTCGCTGTCGGCCAATGCGCGCGCGGCGTTCAGATCCTCGACGCAGCCGAGAAAATTCGGGTAGCCCACGACGACGGCTGCGGTCTTTCCGGTCGTTAGGTCTTTGGCGGCCTCCCAATCGGTCCGACCGTCGGCGGCTAGAGGAACGAGCTGGATCGTGACCTCGCTGTCGAGGCCCGAGAGGTAGGTGCGAATGGTCTCGATGTACTCGGGATGCAGCCCCTCGCTCAGCAGCAGGTGCGTCCGTCGCTTGATTCGTCGAGCCATCAGCACGGCCTCGGCCGCGCCGCTCGCGCCATCGTACATCGACGCGTTGGCAACGTCCGTTCCCAAGAGCTCGCACACGATTGTCTGGAACTCGAAAATCGCCTGAAGCGTTCCCTGTGACAGCTCGGCCTGATACGGCGTGTACGCGGTGTAGAACTCGCTTCGCTGCAGGAGCTGGTCGACAGCCGGCGGGACGTGGTGCCGGTACATGCCGCCGCCTAGAAACGAGAGCATGTTCGCGCCCGCGCTCGCGTCCGCCAGGGCGGTCAAATGATCCATGAGCCGGGGTTCGTCGAGGGCAGGCTCCAGGTCGAGCGGCCGATTCAAGCGAACGGGCCCCGGGATTGCCTCGAAGAGATCGTCCATTGCCTCGACGCCCACTCGAGCGAGCATCGTCCGGATCTCTTGTGGGGTATGAGGCAGGTATCTCATCTTCGCTGTATCGTGCCGTTTCCTCAGCCGTCCAGCGTTCCGAGGTACTCCTCGTACTTGGCCGCATCCATGAGGCCCTCGAGCTCGACTTGGTCGGAGGGGCGGATCGTGATCAGCCAGCCATCTTCGTAGGGGTCCTCGTTGACGAGCTCCGGGCTCGATTCGAGCGCGGCGTTGACGTCGACCACCTCGCCGCTAACGGGCGCGAAGAGCTCGCTTACGGTTTTGACCGACTCTATGTCGCCAAACCGCTCGTGTGCCTGGACATCTTCCCCCGGAGCCGGCATGTCGACCAAGGTCACATCGCCGAGCTGTTCAACCGCGTACGACGTGATTCCGACGCGAATCACGTCGTCCTCGATGCGCGCCCATTCGTGGTCGCGGGTGTACTGGAGGTTCCTCGGGTACGTCACTGTCATCACCTCTTGTAAAATGGGGTGCTCACTACCACGGCGTCGACGACCTTGCCACGGATCTCGATCCCTAGGCCGGTCCCCACCTTGGCAAGTGCCAGGGGCACATAGCCGAGACCGATGTTCCGTCCAACCGTCGGCCCTGGGGAGCCGCTCGTGACTTCTCCGACCTGCTTTCCATCGGCCACGATGGGGTATCCGTGGCGGGCGATTCCGCGTCCGGTCATCTCGAATCCGACGAGCTTTCGCTCGAGCCCCGCGGCTTTCGTCGCGCGGAGGGCGTCACGGCCGATGAAGTCGCCTGCGTCGAGCTTCACCACCCAGCCGAGGCCCGCTTCGAAGGGGTGGGTCTGCTCGCTGATGTCGTTGCCGTACAGCGCGAGCCTCGCTTCGAGCCGGAGGGTATCGCGTGCGCCGAGCCCGACCGGCTGGAGCCCGTGCGATGCACCGGTCTCGAGCAGGGCGCGCCACAGGCGCACGGCGTCATCACTCGCACAAAAAAGCTCGAAGCCATCCTCGCCGGTGTATCCCGTCCGTGCGACCCAGAGCTCGACCCCGGCCAAGCTCGAGCGAATCACATGGAAGTAGGGCAGGTCGAGGATTTCCGGCGGCGCTCCAAGATCCTTCATCACCGCGACCGCCTTCGGACCTTGCAGAGCCAGGAGCGCCCAGGCATCCGACACGTCGTTCCAAGGCGTCTCGAGAGACAGATTCTTCGCGAAGTGAGCGACGATCTTGTCGCGGTTCGATGCGTTGCACACGACGAGGACCTTCTCGTCCTCCAAGCGGTAGACGATGAGGTCGTCGAGGATGCGGCCGGCCTCGTTGCAGCAGGTGGTGTAGAGCGCACGGCCCACCTCGAGCTTCGAAACATCGTTGGTGACTAGATAGTCCACCGCGGCGACGGCCTCTGGTCCTTCGACCAAGATCTCGCCCATGTGCGACACGTCGAAAAGGCCCGCCCGGCTGCGAACCGCCTCGTGTTCCTTCTTGATGCCGTCGTATTGGACGGGCATCAGCCAACCGGCGAAGGGAACCAAGCGGGCTCCCAGGGCCCTGTGTTGGTCGGCGAGCGCGGTTTCACGGAGTGCGTCGGGCAAGATGGGCTGAGCTTAGGGTCGGCCGGGATCTACGCAACCGCCGGCGATGCCGGTCGATATCCGCTCTGTGGCCATGGGTGATACGCTGTGTCTCAGCCGTGCGGGGCGGCGCATTCGGTCGTTTCCGCTCGGGGCTTCCGCGCTCGAGCTCGGCTCCGACCCGGACTGCGACATCGTGATTCACGCGGCCGCGGTGCCCCTTCGCTCGAAGTTGTTTCAACCCCATGGGGGCAGCGTTTTCGTCTATGACCTGGAGGCGCGACCCGGCCTCGGGGCTCGTTCGGTGTTGCCGATCGGGCGGGCGCTCGCGGTGGGTGACGGCTACGCGGTGACTCGCCTCAAAGCAGAAGCGGTCTCGCCCGAGCAGGGGGGCACCGAGCTTCTTCACGGGCAGTGCCGCGAGCCCGCTCGGCTCTCGCTCATCGGCGGCCACGGGGCGGCGGCGCGAGCCTTCCACCTCGGAGACGAACCGATTTCGCTCGGCGGAGCCTCGGATAACGCCATGACCCTATCGGACCGAGCGGTCAGCCGATACCACTGCCGGATCGAGCCCTCGGCCCGGGGGGTTTGTGTCCGGGATCTCGGAAGCACCAACGGCACCTGGGTCGACGGCCTTCGAATACGCAGGCACCAGCTTCGGCCGGGGTCGGTGCTCCGGATGGGCCGGACCGAGCTTCGGGTCGTTCGCCGATGCCGCGATGGCAGCTCCTCGTCGGAGCTCGTCGTCGAATCGACCCCGATGTTGGCGGCCATGGCCGATGTCGATCGCTTCTCGACCCTGCCATGGCCCGTACTGATCCACGGCGAGACGGGAGTTGGGAAAGAGCACATCGCCCGGGCTCTGCACGAACGCGGCGTGCGGCGAACGGGCCCCTTCGTGCCGATCAATGGAGGCGGGCTTCCGCGCGAGCTGATCGAGAGCGAGCTCTTTGGGCACGAACGCGGGGCGTTCACCGGCGCGATCCAAACGCATCGTGGCGCTTTCGAACAGGCGCACGGCGGCACGCTTTTCCTCGACGAGGTTGCCGAGCTGGCGCCAGAGCTTCAAACACGTCTTCTCCGCGTCCTCGAAACCTGGGAAGTCCGGCGGGTGGGCAGCGAGTCGGCGCGGCGCGTCGACGTTCGGTTGATATGCGCCACTCATCGAGATCTTCGGGCGATGGTGCGCGCGGGGCGTTTTCGGTCCGACCTCTACTACCGGATCCATCGCCTGGTCTTGGAAGTTCCCGCTCTCCGCGCACGCCCAGACGACATCGCGCCCCTGGCCGCGCACTTCATCCGCCTCATAGAGGAGGAGGTTGGCGAGCGTCGAATTGCCCCCGAGGCCATCGAGCGCCTTCGAGCGTATGCGTGGCCGGGCAACGTGCGCGAGCTGCGAAACCTCCTCGAGCTCGCAGCGGTCGACTGCGATGGCGCCCTCATCGACCTGGCTTCCGTCGAACGCGCGCTGCGTCGAAGCGTGGAGCCTTCAGCTCAGCGTTCATCCGCCGGGTCGCTCCGCGAAACTCTGGAGCAGTACGGCGGCAACCTGTCCGCGGCGGCTCGGGCCTTGGGCATTCCGAGGTCGACGCTTCGCGACAGGCTCCAGGGCCCGTCCGAGTCCGTCGGCTAAGCCGTTCGACCGCGCGATTCTTTGATGCGCCGAATGCGAAGCTCGAACAGGTCTTGGGCCACTCCATAGATTCGCTTGAGACCCGTCGACTTCGATTCCCCTGAACGACGGGGCCTGCACGCGATCGTGACCACGGTGGTGGGGACGGCGGCGCCGAGGATTCGAATCGGGAACTCGAAGTTCAAAAAGAAGGTGTCGGGCACCAACTGGTCGGCGTCGAACAGCGACCTCCGGAACAAGTAAGGGCCGTCGCTCTGCATCCGGACGCCGTGCACCAGAAAGATGAGCGCGCGCACGCCCGCCGAGAGAACCTTACGGTGTAGGCCGTCATCCCGGTGGTCATAAACGCTGAAGACGACCTCGCTCCGATCTCTAGCCGCCGCATCGCGCAGGCTCCCGATGGCATCCGGTGCGATTTGCCCGTCCGCCGGCAGGAATGTGACCCATTCGCCTTTGGCCGAGCGGACGCCAGTCTTGAGCGCGGCGCCGATTCCCCGATTGCCGTCATGGCGGAGGAGCTGATGGGGCGCACCCGCTAGCGCCTTGGATGCTTCGGTGGAGGTGCCGTCCGAAGAGCCGTCATCGACGAAGACGATTTCGGAAGAAGGCTCGTGCTTGGACAGCCACTCTCGGAGCTCGAGCAGGACCGGCGCGATGTTCTCCTCCTCGTTGAACGCGAAGAGGATGACGCTCAGCTCCGGCCCAGTCACTTGGGCCGCTCCCGCGTGACCCTCGCAGGCACGCCGACGGCAATGCTGTAAGGGGGCACGTCTTCGACGACTACGGCGCCGGCTCCGATCTGCGCGCCCCGGCCGATGCGAACGCCAGGAAGAACGATCGAGCCGACGCCTAGGTCACAATCGTCTTCGATGACCACCGGTCCGAGCTCGATCGGCGAGCTCAGGATCGGAACGTCGCGGCCCGCCTCGCCGTGAAACGAGGTGAGGATCCGAACGCCCGGGCCGATCCCCACGCGGGCGCCGATGTCGATTCCGCCAGCGCTGTGGAAGAACGATTGCTGTCCGATCCAGGTCTCGTCGCCGATGCGCATCGTATTTTTGTGGTAGCCCTTGAGAATGGCCCCGTGTCCGACGTAGACGTTGGTGCCGAGCTCGATGTTCTCGGGGTGGAAGACGAGAACGCCCGCTTCGAAGACGCAGTCGGGACCGCAGCGCGCGAACTGGTCGACGCGAAAGGAACCGTCGCCGTGACTGCGGTGCCGCATCGCTCAGAGGTTAGCAGGAGAGGCTGGCAAGGTTGCAAACTTCGGCTCAACGGGGCCCATCGCGTTCGACAAGTCTGCGAGGTAGCGCGCAAGCCCCGTCGCGCCCGTGGCTTCAGCGATCGTCGAAGCATAGTGAAGGTTGCGCGCGGGGTGTCCGAGGGCTGCCGGCGGGTCGTACTGAGGCGTCGGTCGGACCGTGCGTTGGATGCGAGCTGGCACGGTGGCGAAGCTGTCCTCGGTGAATCCATCCAGCCGAGGGACCCCGGCCAAGAGTGCCGAGATCGCGGCCCGGGGGAAGCCTTGGCTGTAGAGATCGTGACCGCGGTCGAGGGTCACCAGAGCGATCAGACCGTCGGTACCGGGAGAGCCTCCTCGGAGCTCGGCAAGCGCGACGCTGGCGTACCGGGCAAGCTCCGGCTCGCGTGCCCTGCCGCCACACCTCGAGCGGACGTCGAGCATCCACTCGCTTGGGCAAGTCGGAACGCCGATCCGATCGGCCAGGGCCGCGCGCGAAACTTGAAGCGGCCGGTCCGGATTCGCGCGAAGGAAACGCCGCACCCTTGCGTCTCGGCCACCCGGGCCGCGCAGCTCGAAGGGCTGGAGGTCGGGATGGCGCCGATAGAGGTGGTCCCAGAACCATTCGGAAGAGGCGAGGCCGTGGGCCAGCAGCGTTACATCCGGACGGACGCGTCGTCGTTCCTGGAGGTACCACATCGGACCCACCCAATGGTCGCGTTCCACGATCAGAATCGCATTGGGCGGCGCCGCGCGTAGCGCCTCGAGCCCGATCTTGGATGTAAACGCGTCGCGGTGCCGGCTGCGCTGATACGGAGCCGGCGGCGCGACCATCACGAAGAGCAGAAGCGCGGCGAGCGCCACGGGGGTCCACGATGCGCGATGGGAACCCAAGTAGGCCACCAAGAGCCCTACGCCCGAAGCCGCCAGCCAGGCGGGAATCGCGAGGTAGCCGTTGTAGTCGAGCACGTCGGGCGCGAAGACCCCGTTGCGTGCGATGAACGCCACGAAGAAGATCCAGGTGGCGTTGAAGAAAAATCGGCCGAGCCCCCGCCTGCGCGCGTAGAGCGCGTATCCGCCAAAACCGGCGAGCAGCAGCGCCAGCAGTCCGTCGCGCAGAGACCAGAAGAATAGCTCGCCGACGTGCGCCCACCATTCGGTCCAGGATTCGACCCCTTTCGACGCAAAGTCGGCCGCGGTGAAGTAGTGCACGATCGATTCCACGCTCGTCGGCGCGCCCCAGACGACGACGTCGGTTCGGCCGGCGACTGCGAAGACGTAAAGATGCAGACTCAGGCCGAGCAGCCCGCCGCCCATGCATAGGCCGAGCGCGCGCCGCGGAATCTCCTGGCGGGCGACTCCCATCAGTAGCCGAGGCGTCATCGCCAGGGCGACGCCAAACGCGCATACGACATTGGCGCTCGCGGCAAGACCCAAGCCGAGGCCGCTTGCGAAATAAGGTCCGGGGCGCTGGTCTTCGTCGAGCACCGCGCTTGCGAACCGCGCGGCGGCCCAGAGCGAAAAGAAGACCGCCAGGGGATAGACCTCGATGCGGGTAGCCGGCTCCCAGAGCGCGCCGTGCATTCCAAGAAGCGCGATGCACGGCGCGACGTAGCGCAGGTCGCCGTCCGGGCAATTCGGGTCCGGTCGGACCAGGGTCTCCGCGAAACTGGTGGCGGGGATGACGGTCAGGGCTCCAAAGAGCGCGGAGAGACCGTTCAGGGCGATGAGCGGATCGACGCCCGGCAGTCGGCTTGCGAGCGCGCCGAGGATGGTGTGCAGCGGCTGACCGAATGGATGTCCTAGCCCGAGCTGTTCGGCGACCATCGCGAGCTCGGGGCTGTCGTACATCGACAGGCTTCTGCACATCGTCAAGACGTAGAAGACCAACAGCGCGAAAGCCGACACCGCGGTGATTCGTCTCGAGTGCACAGGCAGGCCGAGGAGTCGCTTAGCCACGGTCTCTGCCCGAAAGCGGAACGAGGAGGTTGATGATACCGCCGACCCCCGCGGTGAGAAGTTGAACGGCCCAGAAGCTGATCGACGCGGCGTATGCGCTCGCTTCGGGAACTCCGACGGTTCCATAAAGCGCTGCAAAGGCAGCCTCCCGAACGCCCGCCCCGCCGACGGTGAACGGGAAGAACGCGGCCGCGCCGATCAGCGGCATCGCGACCGCGGATTGCGCGAAGGTCACCGACGGCTCGAGCGAGTGCACGATCGCATGCCCTGCGACGATGTTGACGAAGTGGATGATCAGCGAAAGAAAAACAGCGGCAAGGAAAGGGGCAATCGAAAATAGACGAGGGAGCGCGCGCAGGTGCTTGCCGAGCCGCTCGGGCAGCGAGGGGGCAAGCCTGGGTGCGACCGCGATGCCGACCAACGCCGCGGCGGCTGCTCCGAGACCGAGCGCAGCCCATATGCCGACGTTGTCGATTCCGGGAATCGGTCGAATCAGATAGGCGCTGGTCGCGAGAACGAGAAGCGCAGACACCCCGATGACGCGTTCGATGAAGACGACCGCGACGCCGCTCGTGGCGCTCGCCAGGTCGAGGTCCCCAAAGGCTTTCCGGCCGGCGACTCCTCGAATGAGGTCTCCGCCAACCCCGCCCGGCGCGTATGTGTTGTAGAAGTGGCCGACCAAGTAGAGGTGCGCGGTCCGAGGCCAGGACGGGATGTCGATCGCGCCGTACGCTTTCAAGAGGAGCCGCCAGCGAAGCATGCCGCAGCCCAGGCCCAGCATGACGACGACGATCGCGGTCAGCGCGGCGCCCAGTGATAGCCTCTGAAATCCTTCGAGGACTTCCGTGGGCTCTACGCGGCTCGCGAGGTACGCGACCGCCGCGATGGTGACCGCAATCCGGCCCCACTTCAGGTAGCGGCGGCGCGTTTCACCGCCCGCGCTGCGTGATCCCCCTCGATCGAGCATCTCAGTCCCAGCAGCCTAGCGCGTCCCGGAGCCCTTGGAGCAGTTCTGGGGCACGCCGCTCCACGAGCCGCTGAAGCGAAGGGAGGTAGTCCGACACCTGTTCGGACTGATCCTCGAGCAGGGCCAGCGAGGGACGGGCGCGAAGCGCGTCGCGGAGCCTAGCAAGCACGAACGCCGGCTCAGAGTAATCGAGAGGCGCTCCCCAGACCGAGAGGCGAGCCCGGAGCTTGGAGAACGCCATGCCTCGATCGCTCCACTCCAAAAGCGCGTTGGTTTCGAGGTCGAGTGCGTGGAGGTAGCCGTCGACGTGGCGCTGCTCCCGCGCGAGCCAGCCGTCGAGAAACAGCTCGGTTCCAATGTGGCCCACCGCACGCGCAGTGCCGCGCCGGACACCTGAGCCTATCAAGGCTTCGAGAGCCTCTGCGCACGACGCGAGAAAGGCGGGTGCCCGATGAAACGCGTCATCGGTTCGATGGTGCAGATCGATCCCGCGTTGGATGTCAGGATCGCGGACCAGTGACAAAGATACGCCCACCATGGCTTCGAAGTCGGGCAACATGCTCCCGAGCAGGTGCCCCGCGCCGGAGTCGCTCCAACTCGCAACGACAGCATGTCCGAAGAAATTCACAGCCTCAGCTCCTCTGCGATCCGGTCGAGGTTGCGCTGCTGGCCAAGCTCGGCGCGTTCGCCTCTCCAGCGTACACCGGGCTCGCTTTTGAACCATGTTCGCTGCCGGCGCGCGTAGACACGGGTCGACTTCCGGATCATGCGAAGCGTTTGTTCGACGGCAACACCGTCCCGCAGATGCTGGAGGATTTCGCGGTAGCCAACGCTTCCGAACGGACGGACCTCGTCTCCCCATCGTGCGCGGAGCGAACGCACCTCGTCGATCCAGCCCGCTGCGATCATCTGCCTGACCCGCTCCTCGATGATGATGCCGTGTCGTTCGTGGCTCACGTCGAGGACCACGAAGACGGCGCGATACCGAGGATCGCCGAGCGCGTGCTCCGCGCGGAGTCTGCCGAGCGGTGTGCCCGTTTGTTCGTAGACCTCGAGCGCCCGCACGATGCGAAGCGCGTCGTTTGGATGAATCGCCTCGGCGGAGATCGGATCGACCTCGGCTAGTCGGGCATGGAGGTTGGGGGGGCCATTTCTCGACGCGTCGGCTTCCAAGCGCCTGCGGATCGCGGGATCGACCGCTGGAACGTCGACCAGGCCTCGGACGAGCGCGCGAATCCAAAGCCCGGTCCCGCCGACGACGATCGGCAGATGTCCGCGATCCCTGATTTCTCGAATCGCAACGTCGGCGCGTTCGGCATAGGCGACCGCGTCGACGTCTTGGTCGGGATCGAAGACGTCGATGAGGTGATGTTGGACGCCTTCGAGCTCCTGAGCAGTCGGTTTGGCCGACCCGATGTCGAATCCACGGTACACCTGTACGCTGTCGGCGCCTACGAGCTCCCCGTCGAATCGGCGTGCAAGCTCGATGGCTGCGCCGGTCTTGCCCGTGGCCGTTGCGCCCGCGATCACGAGAATCGTGGACAGGCTCTCAGTCAATCGTGGCCTCCGCGCCGCCTGCCGGAAGCGGCACTCGGCCGAGAATGCAGCAGCGATGGGCCTCACGGCTCGGCCAAACCTGGGCGACGATCCGCTCGACCGAGGCCTGGCCGAGCGGCTGGCCGTTGGCGGTCGCCGCTCGATCCGCCAGGGCGCGAAGCGCCGAGCTCAGTGGGTCTTGGCCGCTGGCCTGCACCGCGGCGACCGCATCCTCGAAGAGCAAGGTTGCGCGGGCGTCGGCCAGCAAAGCCGGCACCGCACGAACGACGTACGAACCCTTGCCAAGCTCCGACCAATCGAAGCCGAGGGCGCGAAGGACGGTCTCATGGCGCGCGATCGCGGCAACCGCCGACTCCATGAGCTCGAGCCGGTCGGGAAACAGTAGGTTCTGTCGTGCGATGGAGCCTGCATCGACGGCTTCGCGAAGGGCGTCGTAGCGAACGAGTCGTTCCGCACGCTCGCGGTCGAGGAGCAGAATTTCGTCCCGGGACTCACAGATCAGAACGCGGTCGCGAACCTGAGCGACGAGTCGAAGCCCGTTTGGGTTCGTCGATACGTACTCGCCGATCGGCTGTGCGACGCGAGCTCCAACCGGCGGCCCGATCGCGACGGCTGCTCTTGCCTCCTCGTCGCGCAGGCGTCCCGATGCGCCCAATCGCGCTTCCCAGTACGCGTCGCCGGCCGGAGCTTCGGGAAGTCGAGCCGCGATCATGCGGGTCACCAGGTCGACCATCTTGGCGGCTTGCTTGAAGCGCACTTCGGTCTTCTGCGGATGCGCATTGACGTCGACGTCTTCGGGATCGAGTCGCAGCGAAACCACTCCGCGCGGATAGTGGCCGGGCGGGAGCCGATCGCCGTACGCAAATGCGATCGCACGGGCGATCCGGCGGTCGTTGACGGGGCGCCCGTTGACGAAAAGAAAAAGGTGGCGTGCCCCGGGGCGGGCGTGCTCGTCGGCTGCGAGGATTGCGTCGAGGATCACGCCGTCCCGTTCGGCGTGGATCTCTTTGAGCGCGAGGTCACCGAAGACCTGGTAGGCGCGCTCGGCGAGGTTGCTCGCGGGAAGGTAGCGGCGAGCGGTCCGGCCTTCCGAGGTCACGAGCAGGCGGAGACCCGGATGGCTCAGTGCAAGCCGCTGACAAACCTCGAAAATACGCGAGGTTTCGGTCTGGCGTGCCCGAAGAAACTTCTTTCGCGCCGGGACGTTGTAGAAGAGATCGTTCACTTCGACCGTCGTGCCCGCGGGGCATCCAGCCGGCGACACATCGCGCAGCTCGCCGCCCTCGACCAAGACTCGAGTCCCCTCGACCGTGTCCTTCAAACGGCTCCGGATGGTCATCCGCGAAACGGAGCCGATCGAAGGAAGGGCCTCCCCTCGAAAACCGAGCGTCGAGACCCGCGTCAGGTCGTCGAAGGACGCGATCTTGCTGGTGGCGTGTCGCTGGACACTGAGGGTCACATCCTCGGCGGACATCCCGATCCCATCGTCCGTCACGCGAACCTGCGCGCGTCCTCCGTCTTCCACTGACACGGTAATCGAGCTTGCCTTGGCGTCGATCGCATTCTCGAGAAGCTCCTTCACGAGGTTGGCGGGCCGCTCGATGACCTCGCCAGCGGCGATTTGGTCGATCAGCGTATCGTCGAGCAATCGTACCGTCGAAGCCACGGCCTGCGCCTATCAAAGCTGGTTTGGGTTGGCAACGCGGCCTGGGAAACCCGCCCCTACGTTGACCCTCCGTTAAGCGCGATGCTACCGTGTTTTGTGGGGAGTTAACAGGGAATTCACCAAGATGAAGGTATGTCCCGCCTGCAGAGCCGACTACGGCAGCGGAGAGGTGTTCTGTCCGGTCGACGCGACGCGTCTAATCACCACTTCGCAGATGAGCGCGAGTCCGCTCGACCCGAACGATCCGATCATCGGCACCGTGCTTGCGGGCCGCTATTTGGTGAAGGGCCGAATCGGCGAGGGCGGGATGGGTCTGGTCTACGAAGGCGTCCACCGCGACATCGACAAGCGCGTCGCGATCAAAGTGCTCCGCGACGACCTGTCCCGTCGCCCCGAGGTCGTCGCGCGCTTTCGCCAGGAGGCCAAAAGCGCATCTCGCATCGGGCACGAGAACATCGTCGACATCTTCGACTTCGGTGAAACGCGGCATGGCTCCAGCTATTTCGTGATGGAGTTCTTGGAAGGCGAAGACCTCGGCAACGTTCTTGGTAAGAAGGCCACGATCGAAGCGGAGCGTGCCTGCGGGATCGTCCTGCAGTGCTGTCGGGCGCTGTCCGCTACGCACGGCAAGGGCATCGTCCACCGCGACATCAAGCCCGAGAACATCTTTCTCACGACACGCGACGGCATCGACGACTTCGTCAAAATCGTCGACTTCGGCATCGCCAAGATGAGCGACATCGAGACCGAAGGGGCGCCCGGGCGAAAGCTTACCAAGACGGGCATGATCTTCGGGACCCCCGAATACATGTCGCCCGAACAAGCGGCAGGCAGAGACCTGGACCACCGGGTCGACGTGTACGCCCTCGGCGTCATCGTCTACGAATGCCTAGCGGGGCGCGTGCCGTTCGAAGGCGATACGTTCATGGGAATCCTGACCCAGCACCTGACCGCGGAAGCGCCTGCCATCGACGAGGTCAACCCGCACGCAGAGGTCAGCGAGGAGCTCGAGCTCGTGATCCGTAAAGCGCTGGCCAAAAGCCCGGACGATCGCTACCAGGACACCGAGGAGCTCGCCGAGGCGATTGTCTGCGCCCTCGATGGCCGTTTGAGCCGCGCGACGCGGCGAACCCCAGCTTCCGTGCTCGGCTCGCCGCTCGCGAGTCCGCTCGACTCGGTGCCTCGGCGGAAGACTTCACCTTGGGTTTGGGCCGCGGCGGTAGTTGGGGCGGCCGGCCTCGTTGCCTGGTC
>CAJIBW010000158.1_pt1 | contig 13405 bp, 12 predicted proteins | sample 9199441 | NCBI WGS metagenome assembly CAJIBW01 (sample SAMEA7708313, study PRJEB35096) | sediment metagenome | biome: marine neritic benthic zone biome [ENVO:01000025]; feature: sediment [ENVO:00002007]; material: shallow marine sediment [ENVO:03000034] sea grass bed [ENVO_01000059] ... | reverse complement strand
GGCTTGCCTGGTCCCCGCCCCCAAGTCCAACCGACCAGATTTGCAAGCCGAGCCGTTCGACGCAGGCCCGCGTCGCGCTTTTTTCCGCGCCCCGGTACCTACCGTACGCTAACCACAACCGCCGTAATGTTGTCCCGCCCGCCGCGCGAGTTCGCCACGTGGATGAAGCGTTCGGCTGCGCCCTTGGGACCCATGTCGATCACGTCGGGAATCTCGTCTTCTTGCAGATAGCCGTGAAGCCCATCGGAGCAGAGAAGATAGGCGTCCGAGGGCTGGACTTCGAAGAAACCCGTATCCACTTGTACGTATTCGCGGCTTCCAACCGCGCGTGTGATCACATTGCGGTGCGGCGATCGAGCGGCCTCCGCCTCGGTAATGATCCCCTGCTTGAGCTGCCAGGCGACTAGGGTGTGATCTTCGGTGAGCGGCTGCGCGTCGCGGTTGCGGATCAAATAGATCCGACTGTCGCCAACCTGCGCGGTGATGCCATAGTCCCCGCACATCGCGAGCACGGACAGGGTCGTGCCCATGCCCTGCTGTTCGGGGTCATGCTGAGCAAGGCCAAACACCATGTAGGTCGCAGCCTGCACGGCGCTTTCGACAATTCGGATGGCTCGCCGGAGCGACTCCTCGCTCATGTCTCCCTGGGCGACGCGGTCGAGCGATTCGTGGCCTCGGCGGACCATGCCATACACGGTATCGACGGCTTCCTGGCTCGCAATTTCGCCGGCGGCATGGCCGCCCATTCCGTCCGCGACGACGTACAAGCCGAGCTCGTCGTCGACCATGAACGCATCTTCGTTCAACTTCCGGCGCTGTCCGACGTCGGTCAGTCCCGCACTGTGATATTGCAACCCATCCCCGTTCATTTGTGCCGGCCGCCGAGCGCCGCGCGTCCCCAGGTTAGCGAAAAACGGCTGCTCCCACCAAGAAGCGTACTGAAATCGGGCTTTGCCCGCCGCCGCGGCGCTGACAAGCAGGTGCTGGCTGCTAAGCTCGGCCCGAATGAAGCCGTCCGAATCGACCCAAGACCTGAAATCGGCCTGGGAAGCGCTCGTTCGCCGGCGAAGCCAGTTGGGCTCCGACGCGACGCTCGCCGAGCTTGCGCTCGGACTCGTTCGCGAAATGGGAAACGGCATCGCTCACCGCGAGGTGCTTCGGGAGCTGGCCGGCGCTTGGACGAACGATTGGCGTCTGACGCTCGGCACGGCCTCGCTTCTGCTCGAACAGGCCGGCCGGCGCGGGATGGACGAGCCGCCGCTCCGCGAAGATGGGCCCGCGGCCTGGGCCGCCGAGGCGCTGCAGCGATGCTTGGACGCGCTAGATGAAGCTGACCGCAACAACCCCGAGGCGGCGGGGACCCTGAACGCGATGCTTGGGAACGCCCTCCGCTTCTGCGGCCCGGGTAAGGACGCTGAAGCACGGGATGCCTTCACGCGTGCGATCGAGCTCGACCCCGAGCGAGGCGAGTGGTGGTACGACGCCGGCCTTCTCGACAAATGGCGCGGCCGCTTCGACGAGGGCTACGCCGCCAACGAGCAAGCACGCATGCGCCTCGGCGATCAGCGGCCGGTGCTCTGGAATCTCGCCATTTGCGCGACCGCTCTAGGCAAGGCGGAAGAAGCGGTGGCCATCTGGGAGCAACTCGGCGTGCCGGCGCGCATCGATCGATCCCGCGGCATGCCCTTCGTAGCCGACCTTCCGCCCATGCTCTTGCGCGTGCTGTCGCGGACGCCGGCCACAGACGCTACCTCCCAGCTACCGGATAAGACGGTCGGCTTCGAGCTGGTATGGATCGCGCCGCTCAGCCCCTGTCACGGCGTCGTTCAGTCTCCGACGTTTCGCGACGCACCCATCGACTATGGCGACCTCGTGCTCTGGGATGGCGCCCCCGTCGCGGCGCACCAGGCGTCGGCCGGGGAGGCCGTTCCGGTGTTCCCACTGCTCGAGATTCTCCGCCCGGGCGACGAGCGCCGCCTGCGTTTCGTTGGCCTCGAACGAGAGCCGGGGGCGGTTCGGAGCCTACGAGAGGCACTCCCCGACGGCGTCCACCTGTTCACACAAGAGGAACGGGTTGAACACCACTGCGCGGCCTGCGAAGCGGGAGAGCCACACGAGCACGAGCCCGGGTCGGTCTCGGCAGCCGTGCCAGCGACTGAGGCAGCTTCAGCGCAGGGGTCCCTCATTCGGGGGAAGCTCATCGTTCCCTCTGCTATGCAGCTCGACGAGCTGCTTGCAGCCTGGGAGAGCGCCGTGAACGATCGCCAGGTGTCGATCGCGCTGCCCGAGCTGTACGAAGCGATCGGTGACGCGAAGCGGGCTGGGCAGGAGCATCAGGCGTGGCGCGGGATCGAGCGCAAGGCCCTGCGCAACAAGGCGCGACCGTGAGCAAAGGCGGTCGCGGGCTTCTGCCCTCGGAGCAATATCGGTTCGAAGGGATTCCGCAGCTCGACGAAGCCACAGTGAACGAGAGACGGCAGCTCGTGTTCTTGGTGCTTTCGGGTCTGTTCTTGGGAACGCTGGCCATGCTCAACATCCTGGGCGTGACTCGCTTCATCGACCTCAGCTTCCAGCTTCCCGGAACGAGTATCACCGTCCCGATGCCGCTCGCCGTGGGTGTCTTGCCGTATCCGATCACCTTCCTGTGCACCGACTTCATTTCCGAGCTCTACGGCCGCCACCGGGCCAACCAGGTCGTCTGGATGGGCCTCGCCCTCAACCTCTGGGTGATGTTCATTCTGTGGATCGGCGGCGCGCTCCCGGGCTTCGAACCCGCAGACCAGCCGCAATCGGGCATCTTTTTCGAGCTCCGCCGGCTCGCATTCAGCGCGGTCACCGCGTCGATGGTCGCTTACCTCGCGGCGCAGTTCATCGACGTTCAGGTCTTTCACTTCTGGAAGCGCCTCACCGGCGGCCGCCACCTCTGGCTCCGCAACAACGGCTCGACCCTGGTCAGCCAGTTGGTTGACACGGTCTCGGTGATCCTCATCACGCACTTCCTCGCACGAGGCATCCCCATCGATGACGCTGCGCCCCTGTGGCCGCAGCTCCTCACCTTCATCGCCGCGGGCTACTCGTTCAAGCTCACCGTTGCGCTCTTGGACACGGCCCCGTTCTACTTCGGCGCGAAACACCTGGGCCGATACCTCCGCATCCACCCAGTCCACGGCACGGACGAGGACTGACGCCGTCGCGACTACTCGGTCGCGGCCTCTTCGGCAGGCTCTTCAACCTCGAGCTCGACCTCGGCCTCCGTTCCGGGAGCCTCTTCGACGTCGATCTCCGCGGCCACTTCCTGCGCGGCCGCTTGCTCGCGCACGGCGCGATCGAGCGCCTGCTCGCCCGAGGACGACAGGAAGGCCAGCCAGACCGAGAGCGCCATGAACGCAAACGCGAACCCGGCGGTGAGTCGCGTGAGCAGGTTGCCTGCGCCCGCACCACCGAAGATTTGTTGGCTGGCGCCGCCGCCAAAGGCAGAGCCAAGCCCGCCGCCTTTGCCGGACTGCAGGAGCACGACGAGAATCAGGAAAAGGCAAACGAAGACATAGACAATCGAAATGAAGGTATACATGGCCTCAGCTCTCTGCGCGACGAACGCCGGCGTCGATGATCGGAATGAAGTTGTCGGGCGTGAGCGATGCGCCACCGACGAGAGCGCCGTCCACATCGGGCTGGCCCAGAAGCTCGTCCGCGTTGCTGGGCTTCACGCTCCCACCGTACAGAATCCGAACCGAATCGGCCCAGGACTGGCCCTTGAGATCGGCCAGGCGGCTCCGAATCGCCGCGTGAACCTCTTGTGCGTCCTCGGCCTTGGCGGTGCGGCCGGTGCCAATGGCCCAAATCGGCTCGTAGGCCACGACCAGCGGCGCCAAGGCCACGGCGTCGTACCCTTCGGTCGCTGCATCGATCTGCCCGAGGACGACGTCGAGCGTGTTTCCCGCCTCGCGCTGTTCGAGGGTCTCGCCGACGCAGAGGATCGGCACGACCTTGTGCACGAGCAGTGCGCCCACCTTCTTGCGGACCCCTTCGTCGGTTTCGCCGAAAAACTGGCGCCGCTCGGAGTGACCGAGGATGCAGTAGCCGCAGCCCGCGTCGACCAGAAGCGTCGGGCTGAGCTCGCCCGTCCACGCGCCCGAATCTTCCCAATGCGTGTTCTGGGCTGAGAGTCCGATCGCCGATCCCTCGAGGCTCTGCTTCACCACGGCAAAAGAAGTCGCGACCGGAGCAACGACCACCTCGCAGCCGAGGCCCGCGCCGACGTGCGCGGCGAGGGCGCCGGCGAGCGCCTTGGACTCCGCAATCGTATTGTTCAGCTTCCAGTTTCCCGCGATGAGCGGCGTGCGATTCGTCATGGCTGAAGCGCCTCCACGCCCGGCAATGGGCGGCCCTCTAGATACTCCAACGACGCGCCGCCGCCAGTGGACACGTGATCGAAGCGGCTCGCAAGGTCTGCCTGCTTGACCGCGGCGACACTATCGCCGCCGCCGACCACGCTGAATCCCGGGCAATCGGCTGCGGCTCGTGCGACGGCCAGGGTGCCCTCGGCAAAGGCCGCGTTCTCGAACAAGCCCATCGGCCCGTTCCAGAACACCGCCATCGCCCGACGCAGTCTCTCCCTGAAGAGCCGCTCGGTCGCGGGGCCGATATCGAGCGCCATCGCGTCGGCCGGGATCGCGTCGACGCCGACGACCTGCGGGTTCGTGGACTCGATGGAATCGCCAACCCGGACGTCGACCGGAACGAGGAGGTCGACCTTGCTCTCCTCAGCAGCGGCCATCAGGCTCCGCGCCAGGGCGAGCTTGTCGGTTTCGCAAAGGCTCTTGCCCACGCTCAGGCCGCGCGCGGCCAGGAACGTATTGGCCATCGCGCCACCGACCAGAAGCGCATCGACTTTGCCGAGCAGCGCTTCCATGACCCCAATCTTGTCGCTGACCTTGGCACCGCCGAGGATCGCGAGATACGGACGCGGCGGGTCGGTGCGCAGCTTGTCGAGCACCTCGAGCTCCCGCTGTAGCAAAAAGCCCGCGGCTCGGTCCTCGATCAGGCCGGGAAGGGCGCTCACCGAGGCGTGCGCCCTGTGTGCCGCCCCAAAGGCGTCGTTCACGTACGCGGTGCAAGCGCCGCCGAGCTCGCGCGCGAAGTCCACGTCGTTGCTCTTTTCCTCCGGGTGGAATCGCAGGTTCTCGAGAAGCGCCACCTGGCCGTCTCGAAGGTCATGGACGACCTTGCGCGCGCCGTCTCCGATGCAGTCGTCGGTGAGGCGGACCTCGCCCATGTCGAGAAGCTCGGCCAAGCGAACGGCAACGGGTTCGAGCGATAGCTCGGGGACGACCTTGCCCTTGGGACGACCTAGATGCGAGGCCAAGACGACGCGCGCGCCTTGCTCGAGCGCATAGCGAATCGTCGGTAGGGCAGCGCGGATTCGGGTGTCGTCGGTCACCTCACCATCCTTGAGCGGGACGTTGAAGTCGACGCGAATGAACGTAGCGACGCTTTCGAGGTTCAGGTCCTCGATGGAACGAATGGGCTCCGACACGGGGTCAGTCCGCGCTCGAGACGATCCGTACCAGATCGAGCATACGGTTCGAGAAGCCCCACTCGTTGTCGTACCAGCTCTGAACCTCTACGAGGTCGCCTTCGACCACATCGGTCTGCGCCGCGTCGCAGATCGACGAGTGCGGGTTGCCCATGAAGTCGACGGAGACCAGCGGTGTCTCTTGGAACTGGAGGATTCCCTTGAGCGGGCCTTCTGCGGCGGCCTTCAACGCGGCGTTGACGGCGTCCCGGTCGGTGCTCTTGGCGAGCTGCGCGGTAAGGCAGGTCAGCGACACGTTCGGAGTTGGCACCCGAATCGCGGTGCCCGCGAGCTTGCCTTGAAGCTCTGGAATCACGAGCCCAATCGCCGTCGCTGCACCGGTCGAGGTCGGAATCATGGAGAGGGCAGCGGCGCGCGCCCGACGCTTGTCGGAGTGCGGCTGGTCCAAAAGGCCCTGGTCGTTGGTGTAGGCGTGCACCGTCACCATGTGACCCTTGACGATGCCCCAGGTGTTGTGAAGCACCTGAACCAGAGGCGCCAAGCAGTTGGTCGTGCACGATGCACAGCTGATGACGCGGTCTGTCTCTGGGTTGTACTGGTCGCTGTTGATGCCGACGACGAAGGTGCCGTCGATTTTACCCTTCCCGGGCGCGCTGATGATCACGCGCTCCGCGCCGGCCTTCAAATGCGCAGACGCGGCTTCTTTGGTTCGGAAGAAGCCCGTGCACTCGAGCACGACCTCGGCGCCGAGCTCTTTCCACTTGAGCTTGGACGGGTCTCGCTCCGCCGAAACCGGAATGCGCTTGTCCCCGATCCAAATCGCGCCGTCGTCGGCCTTCACAGGGTGGTCGAAGTGACGGTGGACGGAGTCCCACTCGAGCAAATGAGCAAGCATGTCGGCGCTCGTGAGGTCGTTGATGCCAACGATCTCGATATCGCCTCCGCGCTCCGCAATGATGCGTGCAACGCAGCGCCCAATCCGTCCAAACCCATTGATTCCGATTTTCGTAGCCATCGTTCGTTCGACTCCCTCCCGACTGCGACCCATGCACCAACAGGACGCCAGCGAGGGCGGAACGTAGCGCGCCGCGCGATTCGGTCAAGGAGCCAAACGCCCGAATAGTCTGCGCTTTTGACCGGCCTCAGCGCGACTTGCGATCGCTACTCGGCTGCCTCTTGGGCGTCACGAAGCTCTGTCGTCACCAGCTCGAGAACGGCATTGGTGAATGCCACGACGTCCGAACGGCTGTGGCCGCTGTTCCGAAGCTCGCGGTAGACGGACTTCGCGATGATCCGGACGCCTCGGTTGTCAGGCGACACCTTCGGGTCTGATGTTCGAGTAGCCCCCATACTGCCCGAGCATGATGCAGATTACGTGCCACATGTAGAAAACCGCAAAACCCAGGAATTCCAGCTCTGTTTTACACCGGAATTTACAAGGCAGAGCCGCGATTGCCACACCTGAATCCACAAAGCTCACACCCGGCTCAAGTGCGAAACCAGGTTCGCATTTGAGGCCCAAGCGCGTATGCGCATGCGCAGCTAACCCCCCGGGAAGAGACTGATTTCGGCTGAGTGGCCGGGTTTCGCTCAGGGCGTTTCGAGCGCGTCACGAAGCTCAGCGAGCGCGTCGCGGTGCAGGCGGCTGGCCCAGGACTTGGAGATGCCCAGCTCCCTCGCCATGCCGTCGATCGAGCGCCCCTCGAAGTAGAACCCGCGCACCAATGTCCTTTGTCTTGGTGAAAGCGCGGGGAGCGCCTGGAGAAGTCGCGCGACGCTTTCGTTCTTGAGCAGCGCGGCCTCCGGGCTCTCTTCGCCGAAGCTGCCCTGGAGCACCGAGGCCGTGCTGAGGGTCGCGCTCATGCGGGTGAAGGCTCGATCGAGGGCCTGTGGCACAGCTGTGGGGGGGCCCTCGCCCGACGCGTTCAGGCGCTCGTGCGCACGGCGCGGCAGGTCGGCCATCTTGCGGACGCCGTCCAGCATCGCGCCGCGGACACGGTGATAGGCGAACGTTCGGAACTGCACGCCTCGGCCCGGGTCGAATCGACGATCGGCCTCCAAAAGGCCCCCAAAGCCGAAAGCGATCAGGTCGTCGAGCTCGCCTCGGAGCGAGAGCTCGCGACGAAGGCGGTGGGCTAGGCCGCGGACCATCGTCTCGTGTCGCCGGATGAGCTCGTTTCCCTGCATGGCCACTCCTGAACGGAATGCCTTTAGCCAAGTGGGTGAATGAAGTCAAATGGAATACGTTTCACTACATAACCAAGGCCTGGTCGATCGGGTTCCGCTGCGGTATAGGGTTCCTGGTGAAACCGGCACGCCCCGGCATTGCAAGCGCAGATCGGCGGCGAAGGGGGCCGTTTTCAAGCCTTCTCGACCAGATCTTGCACGATCGGACAGCTCTGGACGGTCTGGTCTTCGCCTACGGGGAGTTGACCGGGCGCGAGCGCCATGCGCTCGTCGGGGCGGTGCTGCAGGACGCCGCCGACCCGACGCGAGCGCTCGCGGCGCTGCTCGCGGTCGAAGAGGAACCTCGAGCCCGGGAACGCCTTGCAGGACTGATCCAGCGGCACGGCCGGGTGGAACAATCCGCATTCCTCGGCGGCACCCAGACCGAGGGCGAAGCCCGCCTCCTTCTGTCGGTCCCGAGCCTCGATCCCGAGTTGCTATCTGTCGCCTGGAACGGGGGCAAAATCCAACAGATCGAGATTGAATCTCGACGCAGCTTCGAAATCGAGGGCTCGCTGGCCTCGGTCCGCGTCTCCGAGGTCATCGCAACCGTGGCTCCTCTGCTCTGGCAGCACATTCGCGCCGGCGGCGAGTTGCCCGAGGGCGTCGAGCGTTTCGCTGGGTTTTTCTCGGGCGCGTATTCGCCGTAGCGAGCGTTCAGCGTCCGCCGGTCGGCGGCGCGTGGCTCAGTGGAAACCGCCGTTGCCGTTGCTGAGCAGGGCGCCCTCGAACTTCGTGGTCTCCATGAGCGAGCCGTCCTCGGCGTCGCGTCGCACCGTCAAGAACCGGCGGGTGACCGAGTTGTTGTCCTCCCGCGCGACGACCATGATCGAGTTGGCGCCAGGGTGAACGGGAATCTCGGCATCGAACGCGAGCTCTTTCAGATTGGAGCTGCCCTGGTTCGACTCGTAATACACTTTGTGACCGCCGGTGGAGATGTAGAGGTCTCGGACGCGCTGCGTGTCGACCGCCTTGCCCTTGAGCCGGAAGACCTCGTCGCGCGTCACGTAGCTCGCGGGCGGCAAGAGCTTGATCTCGGGTGACGCCTTGCTGGTTACCCAGGCCACGGGCGGCTCGGTGGAGACCTGACCCTGCGACGGCGACACAGCGGCCGCCTGGACCCAGCCGGGTCGACCCTTCCCGAGGTTGACCCGCTCGAACGCACCGCTGGTCGCCGTGTGGAGCGCGCGGAAGGAGCCCTTCACGACCCCGATGACCGGGGCGCTCGCATCGGGACGCTCGCGGATTTCGACGCCGGGGTTCAGGCTCACGACGCCCCTGGCCGGCAAGGCCTTCACCGGCCCCGGTTCGTCGTAGATCGGGACATCGACCTTCTGACCTACGGTGGCGCCGAGCTCCGTGTCGGAGATCGCGAACAAGACGGTGGCTTTGTCGTCTTCGAAGTCGGGGAGGACCTGAAAAGAGAAGGGCACGACCCATTCTTCGCCGGCGGCGATCGTGTCGCGTCGAAAGCGGCCGTCTTGAAGCAGCACGCCCGTGCCGCTCTTGTTCTGGAGATTGGCCTGGACTTCGAAGCTATCGACGTCGCTGATGTTCTTGACGGTGACGTACAGACTCACTTGCTCGCCGCGCTGCACGCGACCGTCCCCGTTGCCGTTGAGGTCTGCAACCTGCAAGCCATAAGAAAACCGCGGCTGGCGAAGCGCGCGAATCACCGTCCGGACCTCGACCGGCTCCGGGACGTGTCCGTGCGCCTCCTCGAGCTCGACCAGCATCGCATCAGCGCGGTCGTTCATGCTCCGTGGAATGCGGCAGACGCGCTTTTCGTCTTCGGTCGAGCAAACGCCCAGGGTCGTGACCCACGAACGGGTCTCACCGGGCAGGACTTTGCCGAACACCATCTCCCGACGGGTGAACCAGGGGTTGTCGCTCTTCGTCGTTGCTCGAAGCTGATAGAGCGGGTGCTCGCCCTCGTTCGTCACTTCCACGGTGAGCGTCAGCGGGTCGCCCGCGCGGGCCGGCTCGTCGCCCGCGCTCGTCTTAGCGGTGACGCGAAGCCGGCTCGGGCCTCGGTCCGGCCCCACGCTCCAGTCGATGCCGAGCTTCTTCAGGTCGCGCACGACCTTTTCGGTCTCCTGCTTCTGGACGCGCTCGATGATAGGCGTGGCCGAGCGCAGCATCTGTTGGCGTTTGGGCGACTTGGCGTTGACGACGAGACCCCGCGAGAACCGAATCAGGAAGGCCTCCTGGTCCTCGTTCTTCTCTTCCCCGGGTTCGGCCTCGAGCAGTCGCTGACGCAGCTCCGGGTTGAGATAATAGCCCATGACCACCGTTGGCCGCTGCGAATTGGTCGCACTCGCATGGGTGAGGTGAGACTCGAGATCCGACTCACGGAAGCTCTCGTCGACCTTGAGGTCCATGTTTTCCCGGTCGACGGTCATCGGGTTGATTGCGATGTCGGGAACGATGCCGACGCCCTGAATCGAAACGTCCCCCGGCGTCAGGTACTGGGCCACGGTGAGCTTGAGCGCCGATTGGTCCTGCAGCTGATAGAGCACCTGGACCGAACCCTTGCCGAAGCTTTGCTCCCCGATGATGAGCGCACGGTCGTGGTTCTTGAGGGCGCCTGCAACGATCTCGCTCGCCGAAGCGCTCTGGCCGTTGATGAGGACCACCATGGGGTAGCGAGGCTCGGTGCCACCCGACTCCGCGAACTCCTCGGTGCGCTCGCGCGGGTCCTGAGAAGACGTCGTGACGATGGGACCTTCGTCGAGAAACGTGTCGGCCACCTGAACGGCCTGGTCGAGCAGACCACCCGGATTGTTTCGGAGATCGAGCACCAGGCCGACCATTTGCTTCTTGTGCAGGGTGGCGAGCGCCCGTCGAAGGTGAAGCTCGGTGTTGTTTTGGAAGTTCTTGATCTGAATGTAGCCGACGCTGTCGCGGAGCATTCGGTGCTCGACCGAGGCGATTTCAATGACGTCTCGGGTGAGCTCGACGCGCCGGGGCGCAGCCCAGACTCCGGGCTTGTTTTCCCGACGAATGAAGATCGTGACTTTCGAGCCGGGCTTGCCGCGCAGGCGAGTCACGGCGCCGTTCAGCGGCATGTTCAGGGTCGACTCGTCGTTGATTTTCACGATTCGGTCGCCGCGCTGAAGACCGGCCTTTGAGGCTGGCGTTTTCTCGATCGGCCGGATGACCGTGAGGTGGCCGTCGCGAACGGAGATGACGATCCCCAGCCCGCCAAACTCGCCGCGCGTGCTGGTCTGCATCTCCGCGAACATCTCCGGCGGCAGCAGCACCGTGTGCGGGTCGAGCGTCTTGAGCATCCCGTTGACGGCGGTGTATTCAATCTCGCTGAGCTCGAGGTCGTCTTCGTTCTTGAGCTCTTCCTGCAAAAACGCGAAGACTTCGCGGAACCGCCCTGCCAGCTCCCACGGGCTCGACACGTCCTGGACGGCGAACTCGGACTGCCGGCTGTTCACCTGCACCTTGAGCGTCTCGGCGCCGTCTTGATAATGGACCAGGACAGGCGCCACGTTCTTTTGGATGGCGTCGAGGCCCGCGAGCATCATCCGCTGGTGGTCGATTCGCTTCGGATCGACGTAGTCGTCGTTCACCTGGTGAATCACCCGGTTCATCACCTGAAGCTTGGTGAGGTCCCAGGGCGTCTTTTGACGTGCCGCCTGGGCTCTAGGCGAGGTGTCGATGTCGATTTGGAGGCCGTTGTGAATCGGCCAGCCAAAGGAAACGGTGAACGCCGCTAAGACGACCACCAAACCAAGTAAGGGCTTCCAGAGTCTGTTCATTCGATTGTCGCGGGGGGGTGGGGGCAAGCACTCGAGTGTAACCCTGTTGGGCTTCCAAGCCAATTGCGTTGGATCACGCATAAGGTTATCGAAGCGAGGTGCCATACCGAATTCTCCGCCAGCAGATCGCCAGGCCGGTGCTCGACATTTGTAAGGAGCTTCGCAGCTCCGGCGAGCGGGCGTGGGTGGTGGGCGGCTGCGTCCGCGACACACTGCGCGGAGAGCGGGTCAACGACTGGGACGTTGCGACCACGGCGCGGCCGGAAAAGGTCCAAAAGGTCTTTCGGAAGGTCATTCCCACGGGCATCGACCACGGCACGGTCACCGTCCTTTGGAAGGGTCAGCCCTTCGAGGTGACGACGCTCCGCGGGGAGGGCGCCTATTCCGACGGCCGACGACCCGATCACGTCGTCTTCGTCGACGACATCGACCGCGATTTGGCGCGCAGGGACTTCACGGTGAATGCGCTCGCCTACGACCCGGTCGACGGGCAGCTGGTCGACCCCTTCGGTGGATTGACCGACATGCGAGACAAGGTCCTTCGAGCCGTGGGCGATCCGAGCGAACGCTTCCAGGAAGACGGGCTTCGGATTCTTCGAGGCGCGCGCTTCGCCGCCACGCTCGACTTCGAGCTCGAGCCAGGCACCGAGGCCGCCTTTCGCGGCGCGCTGGACACGTTTCGCAGGGTCAGCCCGGAGCGCGTCCGGGAAGAGTGGCTGAAAGCCATGAAGGCGGAGGTCCCGTCGCGCGCTTTCGAGGTCATGCGGCGAACCGGCATTCTCGAGGTCACCTTTCCTGAGCTGCTGGAGCAGGTGGGCTGCGAGCAAAATCAATGGCACGCCTACGACGTTTGGAATCACACGATGCGCGTGCTCGACGAATCGGCCCCAGACCCGGTCGAGCGAATCGCCGCGCTCCTGCACGACGTCGCCAAGCCGCGCACGCGCGCCAAATCCGACAAAACCGGCGATTGGACGTTCTACCATCACGAAAAAGTGGGCGCCGACATGGCCGAGCGCTGGCTCCGCGACTACCGTTTTTCGAACCAGGAGCGTGAGCTCGTAGTTGGCCTCATTCGGCACCACTTGATTTGCTACAGCGACGAGTGGACCGATGCGGCCGTGCGACGCTTCATCAAGCGCGTGGGCCCCGAGCGGGTCGACCCCCTGCTGCGACTGGGCAAAGCGGACGCGCTCGGTAAAGGCCGCAATGTCGAAGAAGAGCTCGCGGCACTGGAGGAATTGCGCGGCCGAATCGACAGAACCATCGAAGAAGGCAACGCCCTCACCACCCAGGACCTCGCCATCAGCGGCAACGATGTGATCGAGCATCTCGAAGGCGGCGCAGGCCCGATCGTCGGCGAGATCCTCCGAACGGTCCTCGACCGGGTGATCGATGATCCCTCGCTGAACACCAGGGACAAGTTGATGCCGATGGTAGAGGAGCTTGCGGGTCAGCCAAAAACCTAATCCGGCCCCAGCCCAATCAACAGCCGGCAGCACACAGCAGGCGGCAGCGCGAGCCCGAAGGGCGAAGCCCGGCGCGAATGCGCCGGCAAGGCAGAGCAAAGCGAATGCCGCGCCAGGCACGCTGTTCACTCGCGTGAGAGTGACATCAGCACTACGGATCGGGGCGCGGAAAAAAGCGCGACACGGGGCTGCGCCGAACGGCTCGGCTTGCAAGCGTGGTCGGAAGGACTTGGGGGCCGGGACCACGCAAGCCTCGCCTCGGAACTCGCGCCAATCGGAGCGGGTTGCTGTCTTGCCGATTGTCACTCGTTACGTCGACTCCGCCCCCTATCGCGCTTTTTTCCGCGCCCCTCCATATGGGGACAGGACTAACCCGGCTCCCAAACGGCAGGCGGACGCGCGAG
>CAJIBW010000313.1_pt1 | contig 13437 bp, 10 predicted proteins | sample 9199441 | NCBI WGS metagenome assembly CAJIBW01 (sample SAMEA7708313, study PRJEB35096) | sediment metagenome | biome: marine neritic benthic zone biome [ENVO:01000025]; feature: sediment [ENVO:00002007]; material: shallow marine sediment [ENVO:03000034] sea grass bed [ENVO_01000059] ... | reverse complement strand
CCGGTTGACGCTTCGTCACGACCTTGCCAGCACGGACCTCGCTCGGCCCGGTTGCGTCGCGATCCTGGACGACCAAGCCACCGCCTACGCGCTTGAACTGGAGGGCAGGGTAATCGGCGGGAAGCCATTTGCCCGTTGCCAAAATGCGAAGATTCTTCTTCTTTTGGAGGCGTTCGAGCGCCGCGGGCGCGAAGCCCGGCGCGATGATGCATTCGATGAAGGTCTCGGCAACAGCGTTCGCGGTCGCCTCGTCGACCTCGCGATTCAAGGCGACGATTCCACCAAAAGCGCTCTGGGCATCCGCTTCTCTTGCGATTCGGTACGCCTCTTCGAGGCTCGTCGCAGTGGCTACGCCGCAGGGGTTGGTGTGCTTGACGACGACGGCAGCAGGTCCGTCGAACTCGCGCACCGCCTCGATGGTGGCGTCCACATCCACGAGGTTGTTGAAGGACAGCTCCTTGCCCCCTGCGCCAAGCGACCGAGCCAAGGCCAGGCTTCCGTCAGGTGCATTCCGTTCGATGTAGAACGCGCCCTGCTGGTGCGGGTTCTCGCCGTATCGAACGTCATAGGCCTTGGTGAAGCTGAGAGTGAGCGCCTCGGGGAACTTGGAGTCGGTTCCCTGCGAGGTCAGATAGGCAGCAATTGCACCGTCATAGGCGGCGGTCTGGGCGAACGCCTTCGCGGCTAGGCGTGCACGGAGCGATGCGTTCGGGCCATCGCCCGACTTCACGGCAGCAAGCACCTCTGCGTAGTCCTCCGGCTCGGTGACGACCGTGACGCGCGCCTGATTCTTCGCGGCGCTTCGTACCATCGACGGGCCGCCGATGTCGATGTTCTCGATCGTTTCATCGTGAGACGCGCCACGCGCGACGGTCTGCTCGAAGGGATACAGGTTCACAACGACGAGATCGATTGGCTGGCCGCCAATCCTGCTCAGCGCATCGCGGTCCTCCTGGCTATCCCGCATGAGAATCCCGCCGTGTACCCGCGGATGCAAGGTCTTGACACGGCCGTCCATGATTTCGGGTGACTCGGTGTAGTCCGATACGTCGATGACCTCGACCCCGCCCTCCCGGAGTGTCCGGGCGGTGCCGCCCGTCGAAAGAATCTCGACTCCAGCCTCGGAGAGCCCGTTGGCGAGCTCGACGACGCCCGTCTTGTCGGAGACCGAAATCAGTGCGCGTTGGATCTGTGTCATGAAGGTCGGCCCATACCGCGCGGGCAGAATGTCGTCAATGGAATCCGGGCGGTGCTCCGCTCACGGGTCGGAGACCCCGATCTCGTCGCCCTCGTGGATCTGAGTAAGCGTTGCCTCTACCCAGGGGCGGAGCTCGCCGACGCGAATCATTTCGCGCGCTTTGCCCATCAGGGCGCCATAGAAGTGCAGGTTGTGGAGCGATAGCAGGCGCGGCCCGAGCATTTCGTCGGCTTTGAAAAGGTGCCGCAAGTAGGCCCGCGAGTAGGTCGCGCAGACGGAGCAATCGCAGCGAGCGTCGAGCGGGCTTTGGTCGTCGCGGTGCCGTGCCTGCTTGAGATTCACCCTGCCTCCCCAGGTCAGGGCTTGGCCGTTGCGCGCGTTTCGCGTGGGTAGGACGCAGTCGAACAGGTCTACTCCGCTCGAGATCGCTTTGAGCAGATCGGTCGGGGTGCCAACGCCCATGAGGTAACGGGGTCGGTCCTCGGGCATCCGTGGCGCGATCCGATCGAGGAGCTCGTACATGCGCGCCGTTGGCTCCCCGACCGAGAAGCCGCCGAGCGCGACGCCGTCGAAGTCGAGAGCGGCGATCGCCTCCAGATGGGACAGCCGCAGGTCGAGGTCGGTCCCCCCCTGAACGATGCCGAAGCGGGCCTGGCCTTCGGCTGGGGCCGATCGCAGGCATCGCTTTGCCCAGGCCGTCGTTCGCGCCATCGCGCGTTCAACTTCCGCTCTCGGTGCATCCCCTCGGGGGCACTCGTCGAGCACCATCGCGATGTCCGACCCGAGAAGCGCCTGCACGCGCATCGCCTCTTCGGGGGTCAATCGATGCAGGCTTCCGTCGAGGTGGGAGCGGAAAGTGATGCCGTCGTCGTCGATGGTTCGGTGTTGGGCGAGCGAGAAGACCTGATAGCCGCCGCTGTCGGTGAGCAGGGCGTGCGGCCAGCGCATGAAGCCCACCACGCCGCCGTGAGACGCAATCGACTCGGCGCCCGGGCGCAGCCAGAGGTGGTAGGTGTTGGCGAGGATGATCCGGGCGCCCGTCGAGGCAACCTCATCGGGCGTCAGCGCTTTGACACTGGCCTGAGTTCCCACCGGCATGAAGGCCGGGGTTTCGATACTCGCACGGGGTGTCTGCAGTAGCCCACTGCGCGCGTCGCCATCGACATCGTCAACTCGAAACGAGAATCCGGCGGTGGGAAGGCTCATCGCGTAGCCCCTCGAATCAACATCGCATCACCATAGCTGTAGAAGCGGTATCTCCGCTCGATGGCTTCCCGGTACGCGCGCCGGGTCAGCTCCGTCCCCGCAAAGGCCATCACCAACGCGAGAAGCGTCGATCGAGGTAGGTGGAAGTTGGTCAGCAGATGGTCCACGAGCTCGAAACGATGCGGAGGCCGAATGAAGAGACGCGTCGTTCCGACCCCGGCAACTGGATTGCCCTTCCCGTCGACCGCCGACTCCAGCGTGCGGACAACCGTGGTGCCTACCGCGACGATCGGCCGTCCCTCGACGCGCGCCCGGCCGATCGCCGCGACCGTGGCTTCCGGTACCTCGTATGCTTCTTCATGCATTTCGTGTTGGTCGAGGCTGTTCGCCTGCACTGGGCGGAATGTGCCGGGTCCCACGTGCAGAGTCACGTACGCTTTCTGGTGCCCGGCTCCCTCGAGCGCAGTCAAGCTGGCCTCGGTGAAGTGCAGACCTGCGGTCGGAGCCGCGACCGCGCCGGGGGTCTTCGCGAAAACCGTCTGATAGCGAGTGCGGTCCGAATCGGAGGCGACGCGGCGAATATAGGGAGGCAGAGGGATCTCGCCAGCCTGCTCGATCAGCGCGTCCACGCCGGTCTCGGCGCTAAGCTCGACCTCGAGCTGCCCGTTGTCCTGTGAACGGATGACGCGGGCTTCGAGCCGACCGTCGCAGAGCTCGAGCTCCATTCCTTCGCGCAATCCTTTGGACGATCGCCCCATAGCCAGCCAACGATCGGTTCCTTCGGCGCACTTCGCGAGCAAGAGAAGCTCCACCTTGCCTCCCGAGGCCTTGCTTCCGAGGAGACGGGCGGGGAAGACCTTGGTGTCGTTGAAAATGAAGAGGCTCGGCGAGAGCAAACCAGGCAGCTCGGCGAAAAGGCGATCTTCGACTTCATCGGCGCGCACGTCCAGCACGAGCAACCGTGAAGCATCTCGCTTCGCCAGCGGCTCTTGCGCGATCAGCTCGCTGGGGAGCTCGTAATCGAGGTCCGAGATCCGCATTCAGTTTCCGGGTGCCGTGATGAAGCGCACGCCGTAGGTCTCGTTCGGCTGCGCGACGCGGCCGCTCTCTTCCCGTGGGTCGGCCGACACTTCGACACAGAGCTTGCCGGCTTCCGCGTTGCGCCAGCTCTTGCTCGTCTCCCCGCGCCCCACACCGTTTTCATCGAACTTCCCGCTGCTGTCCGTGCGCCGATCGACGACGCGAAGGACAAGATCGACCTCCGACAACGCGCTGGCCTGAGCGATGACGTTTTTCGCATCGGTGTTCATGCAAAACGTGTCCACGTCGCCTGACCAGCCGATCCAGCCGCGACGTTGGGCGCCGAGCTCGAGAGGCTCAGCCAATTCGAGCGAATCATTGGGCTCGCGCTCGAACGCGGTATCCTCCTCGAGCAGCCGCCACTTCACGTAGTAGGCATCCGATACATTCTCGATGGGCAGCTCACCCTCGACCCTGTTCGCGCGCACGCGAATCAGATGCTTTCCAGGCGCTATCGGAACATTGGGAAGCAGCTCGCCCTCACCCAGGCCCCGAGAGTCGGCGACGATGAGGGGCTCGTCTTGGCCGGGCCCGAGCAGCTCGAGCACGACGTCCATGTTGGGAATCGCGCTCACCGCCAGCTCGGCAGCGCGTGGCTCGGTTCCCGGATGTTGAATCTCGAATAGATCAACGTCGCCCGATTCTTCGCTGAGACGCTGCCCCAAGTAGGCTTCCATTTGGGTATTCTCCGGCAAACTCGTAGCGATCTTCGCGCTGTGGTTGGGCTCCTTTTCCGAAGGCCCCCGGGTGCCGAGCTCCCATGCGAGGACGCCGGCGCCTACCAGAAGAAACACCCCGAGGGTCCACCAGAGCCGGCGCCTCCGCTTGGGTCGAAAGAGCGAGTCGATCTGGTCGACACGGCGTGAGCCGCTCCCGAACGGCGCTTGGCCGACGCCGCTCAAGCGCCAATCTCCGGAGCCCACGGCGGTGAGGTAATCGACCAAGTCCCGGCGTAGCTCTTCTGCCGTCTGGTATCGGAGCTCGGGGTCCTTTTCGAGACAGCGCATGATGATCTCGTCGGCCTCCGCAGGCACGGAAAGAGGAGAGCGCGCCGAGGGGCGCAAGGCTCGCTCCGACAGATGTTTGGAAAGCACACCCACGGGATTGGGCGCTTCGAACGGCGGATGCCCAGCGACGCATTCGTACATGATCGCGCCGATCGCATAGATGTCGCTTCGGCCGTCGAGCTCCTGCCCATGAATCTGCTCGGGCGACATGTAGTACGGGGTCCCGACGATCGTACCGCTGCTGGTCACCTGCGTCTCGACGTTGCCCTCGAAGAGCTTCGCGAGCCCAAAGTCCAGCACCTTGGCGGTCTCGCCATCGCGGCCTCGTGCGATGACGATATTTTCGGGCTTGAGGTCGCGATGCACGATGCCCGCCGCGTGCGCGTCCGCGACCGAACCCGCGACCTGAGCGCAGAGATAGGCCACGCGCCCAAATGGCATCGCTCCTTCATTTCCGAGAACTTTGGAAAGATCGTCACCGTCCACATACTCCATCACGAGATAGAGCGAGCCCGACTTCGTCCGACCGAAGTCGAACACGTGGACGGTGTTGGGGTGGTTGAGGCGGGACGCTGATTCGGCCTCGCGATGGAAGCGAGCGACGTTCTCCGGCTGCTCCTGAAGCTCACGATGCAAGAGCTTGATCGCCATGACCTTGCTAATCTGAGTGTGCTCGACCCGATAAACGGTGCCCATCGCGCCTCGCCCAATCGGCGCAACCACACGGTAGCGCTCCGCGATGATGTCGCCGGGCTTCGGCAGCGAGGAGCCGAGGGGCGCTCCGCAGGTTCCGCAGAACTTGGATTCGGGTGGACTGCTCTCGCCGCAGGCGGTGCACAGCGCTGGGCGGTCTGGCGCCGTGCTAGCCATGCAACGTCAAGTAGCGGTAACCAAGCCAGGCGGCGGCAAGCACGACGAGCACCGCGAGCCCGCGCAGTGCCCGGGCCCTTTTTTGAATCACGGGAAGCGGCTCGTTGGAACTGTCGTAACGAACACGAGCTCTCACGCGATGACTCGGGGCGGCCGGCCCGGCCGGGTCGCCCTGCGTGCCGTCGGAACGTGGGTCCGGATTCGCTTCGGTCTCGCCCGGCTGCAGCGCCTCGGGGGCGGGAGCGATCGGTTCGAGCGGCCGCATGCCGATCATGGTCTTTTGCGGCGTGCGGCCGGGCGACCGCTCCTGTCTTGCCGATGAGATCGGCGTGGGAGGCGGAGAGGGAATGGGTGCCGGGGTGGGGACCCCTGCGGGCGGGGTCCCTGGCTGAATCCCCAGGACCGTCTGCTTGCGAACCCGCTGCTGTGACGATGGTCGACTCGGCTCGTCATCTGTCGAAGGCGCGGGGCTCTCATGGACACGGATACGCGACTGGTCGAGGCGATCCGGCGTCTGGTCGCGACGTGCGTACCCGCATTTGCCGCAGAACGCATCGTCGGACGGAACTTCAGCTCCACATTGGGGACATTCCATAGCGCGCTCGTACCGTATCAGATTTCCTTCGCGTCTGCGCCTACCGGGCAATCCCCATCACGTCGGCCATGTCGTAGAGGCCGGCGGGTCGGCCGACGACCCATCGCGCCGCACGGACTGCGCCTCGGGCGAAAATCGAGCGGTCGGTCGCACGATGGGTGAGCTCGATCCGCTCGCCCTCGCCAACCAGGTAGAGGGTGTGCTCGCCAACGACGTCGCCACCGCGCAGCGCCATGACGCCGACCTCCTCGAGCGGCCGGGCGCCAACCTGGCCGCTCCGTCCATGGCTCACCACGCGCTCCGGGTCGAGCTGCTTCGCCGCGGACACGACCTCCGCGAGGCGGACTGCCGTACCGCTCGGCGAGTCGACCTTGTGACGATGATGGATCTCGACGATCTCGGCGTCGAAGGCCGGGCCCAAGAGCTCGGTCGCGCGTGCGGCGAGGAAGTACAAGGCGTTGATGCCTTGGCTGTAGTTCGGCGCGAAGACAATCGGCACCCGCTCGGCGGCCCTCTCTAGGCCCGCCCGGGTCGATGCATCGAGCCCAGTCGTCCCAATCACCATCGGGATGTGCTGCCCGGCGCAGAGCGGCATGAGCTTCGCGGTCGCCGAGGGGATGCTGAAATCGATGACGACCTCGACGTTGCTCAGGAACTCCTCGACATCGGACGTGATGCAGACCCCCGAAGGGGCTGCGCCGATCAGCACACCCATGTCTTGGCCGATCAGCTCAGAGCCTTCGCGATCCATCGCCGCAACGAGATGAGCTTCGTGATTGCCCTTCAGCACCGCAGCAATGCTTTGCCCCATGCGGCCCGCTGCTCCGTGTATCGCAACTTGCGCCATGGCCAGGGCATCGCAGATGCAACGACGAGCGTCAATCGACTGGCTAGGTCGAGGAGCGGCCGGCGCTCAGCTCCACTAGACGGTCGATGAGAAAACCGCTCTGCTCGAGCGCCTCGTCGGTGAAGGTGCCAAAGAACGCGCGGACGTCGGCGAAGACCTGGTCGAAGGCATCCTGGTCACCGTCTGCGAGGAGCTTCGCCAAATCGGCCGCGGCGGCTCGGAAGACTTCGATCACCCGCTCGGAGTCGGGGTTGAACATCTCGATTGGCCCGTAGAGGTCGGGCGACTGAGCGAAATGCCGACCGGTGACGTAGGTTTCCAGAAGGTAGGCCGGCGAAGTGAAACGAAGCGTTTCTTCGAGCGTCGTGCCCGAGCGGCTCAGCGCCATCCCCAGCACCTGCGTCTTGAAGTGATGAAGGACCTGCACGATCGCCATCATCGAGTCGTGCTCTTCCGGGGTCGCTTCGGTGATGACCAGACCCCGTGCGCTGAACATCTGCCGAACCCAATCGAGCCAGGCGTCCCCGCGGCCAGGGCAGATCACCACTCTCTGCCCTTGGTAGGTATTCACACCGGGTCCGAACATTGGATGGGTGCCGACGACGCTCGCTTCGGTCGATGCCAGCATCGCCGCGACCGGGTCGGCCTTGATCGACGTGACATCCATCAGAAGGGCATCTTTTCGAACGCGAGGGCCGAGCTCTTCGATGACCGAACGCGTTTCCCGAATCGGAACGCTGACGATGACCACGTCCGCTTTCGACGCCGCGTCCGCGGGCCGCAACTCGGTATGGAGGTCGGCGCTCCACACTTCGTGCCCGAGATCGGAGAACAACGTGCGGAGCGAGCGTCCCATGCCCCCCTCCCCGCCGACGATCGCGACCGTCTGAGGCTGGACGTCCAGCGGGACCTCCGTGCGCAACGCTGCCTGGCGCTCTCGGCTCATGAGCATCAGCTGGCGCCAAATCGACTCGATGCTCTCTGCGGAGAGCCCAAGCTCATCGGCCCGTGCGCAGCGGTCGTCGAGAACCCGGCGTTCACGCGCGAGGTCGCGGATTCGAACCTGGTGCGAACGCTTACGCGCCGCGATGTCCGCCACGATGTTCATGCGCCGGACCAGCAGAGCCAGCAAGTCGTGGTCGAGGGCATCGAGCGCTCTTCGCAGCTCCAGAAGCGGGCCTTTGTCTGGATTCTCCTCGGTCATGGATTGGTTTTACATCGAACAAGGGCGTACGCATAATGCGCGCCCGTGAGGCAACTGCAACTCCATCATTGGATCCTGATTGCGATGGGTCTAGGCGCGGCCTTGGGCCTGGGGCTCAACTGGGCGGGCTCTGAGGGCATGGTCGATGCGAGCATCGTTGGGAACGTCGCTACGGTAGGCAAAGAGATCGGGGACCTTTTCCTACGGCTCCTGCAGATGCTGGTCGTCCCTCTGATCGTTTCGTCGCTGATCACCGGAGTGACCGGCATGGGAGACCTCCGCACGCTTGGCTCTATCGGCGGACGGGCCATCGGTTTTTATCTGACGACGAGCTTTGTCGCCATCTTGACCGGCATCGCGGTGGTGAACATCATCCGTCCCGGCGAAGGAGCCGAGCTTGCCATGCTCGAAGAGGGTGCAGCCGCCAAGCCTCTCTTGACCGACACGCCGGATAGCATCGCTGTGGTCCTTTGGGAGCAGCTCGAGAGCTTGATTCCGAAAAATCCGCTCGCTGCGGCCACCGAGGGCGACATGCTGCCGGTGATTTTCTTCTCTTTGCTGATCGGCGTTTTCATCGGGATTGCAGAACACCGCGAAGGCTCGAAGGACGCCCGCATCGTGGGGCGTTTCTTCTCGGGCCTCTTCGACGTGATGATGCAGATGACGCTCTTCGTCGTGAAGTTCGCCCCGATCGGCGTGTTTGGGTTCACGCTCTACGCGGCGGCCGGCAAGGGCCCGGCAGCGTTTCGAGTTCTCGGCTGGTACGTGCTCACGGTCTTCGTCGCGCTCTTGATTCACGCGATGGTGACCCTGCCGTTCATCTTGAGGGTACGAACCGGACGCTCGCCTCTCGGGTACGCTCGTCAGCTCCTGACGGCGCTCGTGACGGCGTTCAGCACGGCCTCGAGCAACGGCACCCTTCCACTCACGATGGAAAACGTCGAAAAGGCGGGAGTGAGGCCGCAAGTCGCCTCGTTCGTTTTGCCACTCGGCGCCACGATCAACATGGACGGCACCGCGCTGTACGAAGCGGTGGCCGTATTGTTCATTGCGCAGGTATACGGGATCGACCTGACGATGGCGCAGCAAGGGCTGATCGCCCTGACGGCCTTACTCGCGAGCATCGGTGCAGCGGGTATTCCGCACGCCGGGATGGTCATGATGGTCGTCGTGCTCAACGCGGTCGGACTACCTACCAGCGCGGTCGCCTTAATCCTGGCCGTGGACCGGATCCTCGACATGCTGCGTACCACGGTGAACGTCTGGTCGGACTCGATCGCTGCCGCCGTCGTGGACGCCGGGGAGTAGAGCTGCCGCCGCCGTTACGATCTGGATGGCTCGAGACCTCTCGAAGCTAGCGAATACCGGCGCGCGCACCTGAGCTCGGCGAAACGCCCTTCGCCAAGCGGCTCGGCAGCCACGGCCCCTCGTAGACGAAGGCCGTGTAGACCTGGACGAGGGTGGCTCCGGCTTCGAGCCTTTCGCGGGCATGCTCCGGGGTTTCGATTCCGCCAACGGAGATCAGGACCATTTCGTCGCCCACTTTGGCGCGCAATCGCTGGAGCACTTCCATGGAGCGTTCCTGCAAGGGCGGCCCGCTCAAGCCGCCAGCTCCGCAGCGCTCCACGTCATCTGCAGAGCTTGCGAGACCGTCTCGCGCAACCGTCGTATTGGTGGCGACGATGCCGTCAAGACCCAGCTCGAGGGCCAGGTCCGCGACGGCATCGACGTCCTCGTCGGCCAAGTCCGGGGCGATTTTCACCAGCAATGGTACAGGCCGCCCGGGAGAGGCTTCATTAAGTGCTTCTTTAACCGCCGCGAGCAGCGGGCGCAGCTTTTCTGCGGCTTGGAGATTGCGAAGGCCGGGAGTGTTCGGAGAGCTCACGTTCACCACTACGTAGTCGGCATACGGCCCCACCCTTTTGGCGCTTGCAACGTAGTCGCCAAGCGCTTGCTCCTCGGGGACGACTTTCGTCTTGCCGATGTTGACCCCGACGATGGTTCGGTGAGGTCGCTGCAAGCGCGCAACCGCATCGGCCGAGCCGCGGTTGTTGAAGCCGAGGCGGTTGACCAGCGCACGGTCCTTTGGAAGCCGAAACAGACGCGGCTTGGGGTTCCCTGGCTGAGCCTGCCCGGTGAGCGTCCCGACCTCGACGAAGCCGAAGCCCATCGCGCCTAGCGCCTCGTAGCCGACCGCGTCTTTGTCGAAGCCTGCGGCCAAACCGATTGGATTGGGGAAGTCGAGACCAAGGGCGCGCACGTGCGATGACGGCCCCGTCTGGTGAAACACGCGTCGCATCAGGGCGACCACGCCCGGAATCGCCGCGAGCACGCGGAGGCCGCCAAATACCAGATGATGGGCGGCCTCTGCGGGTAGGAGATAGAGAAGCGGGCGAATCAGCGCTTTGTACACAGTCTCCTCAACGGGCGAGCGCCGACCATTTTGCGTCGTCCCCGAGGCGCTGATCGATGCGCACGTCGAACGCCTCTTCGATCGGGCCCAAAATCCCCGGATCGGCTGCGTGGACCTGGCGCAACGCGTCCCTGCAATGCGTCACGGCGGTCGCGCTCATGCGCCCCAGCGGCGGGCGCTTGTTGGCAGAGATCATGCCCAGCCCGGCCATCATCGTCTTGAGCGGCACTGGGTTTCGGAACTTGTCGGTGACCTCGACGGTCTGCCCGTTCGGAAGGGTCCGCACAGCGCTGACCGAACAGGTCACCAACCTGAGGACGGGCGCCAGCGCCTCGGCGAGTCGGTCCGTCTCCTCGCTGTCTCCAGCTACCTGGGAGCGCACCAGCGACCCGATGGCGCCCGGCGCGATGTTGGAAAGCACGCTGATCACGCCGCAACCGCGGATCTCGTCGTCGCGCATCATCGCGAGCGTGAGGTCGTCATCCCCGGACAGGATGCTCAAGGCAGGCCCTGCGAGCTTGCGGTCCAAGCGCATGCGATCGATGTCCCCGGTTGCCTCCTTGACCGCAGGCACCCGCTTAGGGTCGTTGAGGTGCAAGATCGCGAGGTCAGCGGCGGAAAGCGCGCAGCCGCTGCGTCCCGGAATGATGTAGGGGACGACCGGGATATCGGAGACGCCCTCTAAAATGGGCTCGTAGTACTCCGTGCGCAGCTCGAGGCTCGAAGGACCGTTGTAGTAGCAGTCCACGAGCAGGACCGCGCTCGCTCCGGCCTCCTTCGCCTGCGTCGATGCGCGAATCGCTTCGTCGGTGTTGTTGCTACCCGTTCCCGCTAGGACGCCCGCACGCCCGTCGACGGCCCGCACCGTTGCCTCGACGACGGCGTCGTGCTCTTGCCAGGAAAGCGTGGGGGACTCGCCCGTCGTACCGCAGGGAAGAACGCCATCGACGCCCTGTTCGATCTGGAAGTCGATGAGCCGGCGAAACGAGTCGTAGTCAACCTGCTTGTCCGCAGAAAACGGAGTCGCCAGGGCGGTCCATACGCCGTGAGGTCGAAAGGTCCCACTCATGCCGGGACCTTAGCGTTTTTCATCGCAAAGGAAAGCGGGATTGTACTTGACCAAAACGCGAAAAAAGCCCACCAACGCGACCCATGGCAGCCTTGGCCGCAGCTCTGATCCTCGGAGCATTTCTGATCGCGTATCGATTCTATGCGCGATTTCTAGGTGCGCGTGTCTTCGAAGACCACGAGGAGCTCGAAACACCCGCGCACCAGCTCGAGGACGGCGTCGATTTCGTCCCCACACAGCGCGCAGTGCTCTTCGGCCATCACTTCACATCGATTGCAGGCGCTGCCCCGATCATCGGTCCTTGCGTGGCAGCGTATTGGGGCTGGGGGCCCGCACTCGCCTGGGTCGTCTTGGGCACGATCTTCATGGGTGCCGCACACGACTTCGGCGCATTGGTCGCCAGCGTACGGGAGAAGGGACATTCGATTGCGGACATCACGGCGAAGACGATCAGCAAACGGGCTCGCATTCTGTTCATGTGCTTCGTGCTCGTCCTGATCTGGCTCGTCCTCGCCGTCTTCTCGATGGCGATAGCGGGGCTCTTCGTCAGCCAGCCGACGAGCGTCATCCCGATCAACATTCAAATCGTCGTTGCGGTCGCCATCGGCTGGCTGGTCTACAAGCGGAACGTTCGGATCCTCTGGCCGTCCCTGATCGCCCTCGCCGTGCTCTACTTCTTCGTCTGGGTCGGGACCGAGGTGCCTATCGACTTCGTCGCGATGGGTTTTGACGAGCACGCGGTCACGACGGGTTGGATCTTCTTTCTGCTCGTCTATTCGGCGATTGCGAGCCTCTTGCCGGTGTGGCTGCTGCTTCAGCCTCGTGACTACATCAACAGTCACCAGCTCTTCGTGGGCCTCGGGCTGCTGTTTCTGGGTGTGCTCATCGCGCATCCGAGCTTCGACGCCCCGCTCTACCGCACAGCAGAGGCGGGCGCGCCGTCGATCTTCCCAATCCTGTTCGTGACCATCGCCTGCGGCGCGATTAGCGGCTTTCACGGCCTGGTTTCGTCCGGGACCACGTCGAAGCAGCTCGACCGCCTGCCGGACGCTCGCATCATCGGCTACGGCGGCATGCTGGGCGAAGGCTCGCTCGCCTTGGCGTCCACGCTTGCGGCGGTCGCGGGCATTGGCCTGGTGGGCGCCTGCGCGCTTCCCAGTCAAGGAGCCGTCGATGATCTGAGCTGGGCCGTCTATTACGACAGCTGGGCACATGCCGGTGGCAACAAGGCCGCCGCCTTCGTCCTCGGGGGCGGTGCGTTTCTCGAAGCGGTGGGCCTGCCTCCGGAGCTAGCCCGTACCCTGATGGCCGTCTTGGTGATCGCGTTCGCAGCGACCTCCCTCGACACGGCCACACGCATCCAGCGTTTCATTCTGAGCGAGCTTGGAGAGGCGCTTCGAATCAAGCCGCTCACGAATCCCTTTGTTGCGACCGTCATCGCGGTCGTACCAGCGATGTACCTGGCGCTCGCCGAAACCCCAGACCCTACGACCGGCCAGGCCAAGGCGGTCGGATGGGTGCTCTGGCCGATTTTCGGCGCAAGCAATCAACTGCTTGCGGCCCTCACGCTCATGACGCTGTCGCTCTATTTCCTCGCGCGAAAGCGACCGGTGTGGCCGCTCGTCATTCCAATGCTCCTAGTGATGCCGGTGGCGGGCCTCGCCCTCATCACGAAGCTCCAACAGTTCCTCGCCGAAGGCAACGCCCCGCTCACGGCCTTGGCGTCCCTTTTGCTCGCGTTGCTCCTGTGGATGATCGTCGAGGGCTTGATGGCCGTGCAACGCTTGAGACGCGTTTGACGCGTGGCGGCGGGGTGCCTGGGGGTTTGTGCTGCCGCGGACGCTGGCACTGGCACTGGCACTGGCGCTGGCGCTGGCACTGACACTGACACTGGCACTGACACTGACACTGGCACTGACGCGGGCGTTGGGGGGCGGGTGTCGCCGTG
>CAJIBW010000031.1_pt1 | contig 13484 bp, 10 predicted proteins | sample 9199441 | NCBI WGS metagenome assembly CAJIBW01 (sample SAMEA7708313, study PRJEB35096) | sediment metagenome | biome: marine neritic benthic zone biome [ENVO:01000025]; feature: sediment [ENVO:00002007]; material: shallow marine sediment [ENVO:03000034] sea grass bed [ENVO_01000059] ... | reverse complement strand
GTCGCTGATGATCACCAGCACCTGGTCGCCCTGGGCACCGCCTCCTTCACCTAGGGCGATGCCGGAAAAGCCGCCCGAGTTGTTTGGTGCGGGGAAGGGACCGTACGGATAAGCAAGCGTCATCCCGTCCGGCTGGAAGGCGTTGCCAAAGATGACCCAACCGCCACCCCACGTCGGGTCGGGATCAACGCCCAGCGCCTCTGGGTCTGCCTGATCGAGAGACTCGAAGTTCTCTGCGTACTGCGCATCGGGATCGATCAGAACATTGTCATAGAACACACCGGACGGCTCGAAGTCGGAAGCGGTGGCGGAGAAGCCGAACTGAAGAAGCTGGCCCTCGAGGAGCGGGTCGGTCAGGTCCAATGAGATCGAGTAGCGGTCCCAGGTGAACGGGAGATTGGTCGTATCGAAAGGCACGAAGTTGGTCCGGTTGAAACCGGCGGCGGGGTTCAGCGTCTGGATGTACGCCAGTGCCGTGCTGTCGCATGCCGGGGCGCCGCCCATGCCTCCAGCTCCGCCCATGCCAGCGGCTCCGCCCATGCCTCCCGCACCCCCGGCGCCGCCCGCGCCGCCCGCGCCCGCGCAGAGCTCGCCCGGCGCGTCCGGAACGGCGCTGGTCTGGCAGCTTCTCCGGTTCGAGCAGAGTGCGATCTGACATTTCTCGCCCTCGCCGCAGTCCGTGGCTGTGTCGCAGAGCCGAAGGCAGACTTGGTTGGGTATCCCGAGGTCGCCGGGGTTGAGGGGCACGGTGCGGCCCGTGAAGGTGCAGATGAATCCGGACGCACAGTCCCCCGTGGAGCCCGGGTTGTCGCAGTCCGCGCCCACCCGATTGCAGCCGGCGAGCTGGAGTAGGCCAGCTCCGACGGCAATCAGAATCAGCCAACGTCGCATCATGGCCCCACTAAACCACACCAGCGACCCGCAGGAAAGGTTCGACCTGCAGTTTTTCTCGACGCCACGATGTGCGTCGTGGCGATCTCGAATGCCTAATGCGCCCAGGGTCTGAGTTTGCCTGACCGTCCGGCCGTACTAGGCTCCGGATCGCATCGCGCGAGTCGGAGGAGATTGAGATGAACCGCTGTCTCGTCATACACCTCGGAGAACAGAACGAGAATTTTACCGCCCAGCTGGGTGACCGGCGGGCAGAAGTTCTATGGCGTGGCTGCGGGCGTGACCTGGACCGCGCGCAGGCGCTGGTGCGGGAGCACGATGGGATGGTCGACGCCATCGCCTTGGACGGGATTCCGAAAGACCTGGAGCTTGGCGATGCGCATCGGCGCTACCAGATCGGGCAGGAGCTGGCGGCGGTCGCCACCCGGACGCCGGTTGTCGACGGCAGCGGCGTGCGGCCCGGTCTCGAGCGATGGAGCGTCGTGCTCGCTGACCGCGCCCAGCCAGGGATCTTCAGCCAAAAGCGCGTGCTCATGGTGCCGGGTCTCAATCACGTCGGCCTTGCACGCGCCCTCGGCCGTTTGACGCCCAGGGTCGACTACTTCGATCCGGAGATCTTCTTCGGCTTGCCCGACGTGCCCGGCCTCGGCAGCCCCGAAACGCTCGGGACCGCCGACGCTCCGACCCTCGAGGCCCTCAAGGACGCTCCGCTCGAAAAGATCTGGCCGCCGAGAGGGGCGTGGACCCGCCGAACCACGACGCATTTTCGCTGGGCCGACGTCATTGCAGGCGACTCCGCGATGATTCGTCACGTGGCGCCCCTCGACCTACGAAAAAAGACGGTCGTCGTGCCAAGCGCGACCGAGGAAGACATCGCAGACTTCCGCGCGCGCGGGGCGACCATCCTCGTCGTCCTGATGCCTTCGCTCGAAGACGGCGTCGCGGTGGCGCGTCATTCGGCTGCGGTCATCGAGGCTCTCTTGGTCGCATGGCGCGAGGACCCGGCGGCAGCGCTGACCGAGGACGCCTACCTCAACCTCATGGCCGAAATCTCGTGGAGCCCCGCCATCCGCTACCTCCAGGCCGATGAAGAGGGGATCAATCGATTCGCTTTCGTGATTCACCCGCTCGACATCGGATTCGTCCATCGTCATCCCGACTTCAAGTGGACCAAGTTCTTCCCCGACCGCATTGTAGAGGAAACCGCCGCATACCTCCGGCCCATGTACGTCGGTCGAATCGCGGGCGGTCGGTCACCGACGACGGGGCAGCGTATCGAGGGCCACCTCTTCGCGCTCGGGTCGACGCCGCGGCAGATGATGCGCCGAAGCCCACGCTTCACGTACAACCGCCTCAACGACGCGGCACGAATGGCGGAGCGTTTTGGTTGCCGTCTGATGGGGCTTGGAGCGTTCACCAGCGTCGTCGGTGACGCGGGCGCCACCGTTGCGCACGAGGCGTCGATCGCAATCACCAGTGGGAACAGCTTGACCGTGGCGGCGACGCTCGAAGCGGCGAAACAGGCCGTCGTCAACATGGGAGCGACCGATCTCACCAAAGGCCGCGCGATGATCATCGGCGCGACCGGATCCATTGGCGCGGTGTGCTCGCGGCTTCTGGCCCAGGCGATTCACGACGTGGTTTTGGTGTCGATCGAACCTGAGAAGCTCATCGACCTGAAGCGGACCATGGAAAAGGAGGCACCGGGCACTCGGGTGACGATTGCGCTGCGACCTGGCGATCTCGCCGAAGACTGCGACCTCGTCGTGACGGCGACCTCTGCCTTCGGTCAACGTATTCTCGACATCAGCACGTGCAAGCCCGGAGCGGTGATCTGCGACGTCGCCCGCCCGCCGGACATCGGCGCGAAGGAAGCCGCATTGCGCCCGGATGTCGCCGTCATCGAGAGCGGCGAGGTGCTCATCCCTGGCGACATCGACATCGGCTATGACATCGGGTTGCCCAAGGGAACGGCGTACGCCTGCCTGGCCGAGACCGCGCTGCTCGCCATGGAGGGCCGGTTCGAGAGCTACACGCTAGGCCGTGAAATCGACGTCGACCGGGTCAAGGAAATCTATCGTCTCTTCAAAAAGCACGACTTCCAAATCGCCGGTCTGCGTTCCTTCGGCAAGGTGCTCGGCGAGAAAGACTTCGCGGAGAAGCGACGGCTTGCAGCCGAGTTGAGCGCCGACCCGGAGCGGCTTGCGAGGACGCGCGCCGATGTCAGCGCGCGAATTGCCGACATGCCGGTCGAGGCGAAGGGTGTCCAGAGCCGCAACGGTACGATCCGGCGCCTAGTCGGTCTGGCCGAGCGCATCCCGCCGGTATCGAACGTCGTTCAGCGCCTGCGCGTGTTTCGCAGCGAGGACGACGAGTACGACGATCTCGGGGGGTCGCAGCTTCGTTCCCGCAGGCGTGTGTGAGCGTGTTGTGGGCGCTGCGGTCGTCACAAGCGCTCATGCATTGAAGGTTTGTTCAGCGAGCGACTGAAGATCTCAGATTTCGGTCTGAAGCTGCCCAATCTGCGCGGTCGAGACGAGTAAAGAATTACTTATGGACAGCGGACCGTAATGGGTGTTCCCTAAACAGTCCAATGCGCGTTCCCACACGATTGCTTCAGCAGCTGGTTGCCGACAAGCAGATGCGACGTTGCGACAGCCAGACCACCGAGCTCTCCACGGAGCTCAGCCGCGCACTCAAAGCTGAGCGTTTCGACCAAGCTCTCGACCTGTACGAGCTCATCGAGAAGCGCAAGCCTGATGAGCCGCGCTGGGCGCACCGAAAGGGCGACCTCTTGCGTCGAATGGGACGCGGCCCCGAGGCGGTCATTGCATATGAGCGCGCGGTGCACCTCTATTCGGAGAAGGGCTTCGATGCACGCGCGTCCGCCACGGCACGATTGCTCCTGGCTATCGATCCGAGTAGACGAGAAGTGCTCGACTGGGCGGATTCGCAGGCGGCAAGTAGAGTGAAGCGGCAAAGCCGTAACGCGTTTCGGCTGAACTACTAATTGCAATGCGCCACGCCTCGGTTGCGAGCCGGCGAGGACGGCTCAGGGCGAGCTCCTCGCGACTGCATTGCCCATGAAAAGGAGATGAGCCGTGTCCGACGTACCTTGCTTCATGATCGCCAATTTCGTCATCCACGACGCCGAGACCTACCGGAAGTACGAAAAGGGGTTCTTTCCAATCCTGAAGCGCCATGGCGGCGAATTCTTCACCTTCGACGACCATAGCGACACGCTCGAAGGCTCCTCACCGCCTCCGGGCCGGATCGTGCTCTTCAAGTTCCCATCGGAGGAACATGCCCGGTCATGGTGGAACGACCCCGAATACCAGGCTATCTCGGAGCACCGTCGCGCGGGTACCAACATGGAGTTCCTGACGCTCGTGCACGGCTTGCCGCCGCGGGACTAGCGGCAAGCATGCAGCCACACATCATCGAAGTCGGAAACGGTTTCTGGAACATCCGCGGATCATTCAAGATCGGCGGCGTGATCGAAATCGGAACGCAGGCCTCCCTCGTCAAGCGAAGCAACGGAAGGTTCGTGTTTCTCGATTCCTATGCGCTCAGCGGGGGGGTCGAGCGTCAGATTCTGGAGCTTACGAACGGCGGCAAGGACGTCGACGCCATCTTGAACGTGCACCCATTTCACACGGTGTACGCGAGTAAGATGCATGAGCGATTTCCCGGTGCCAGGCTCTACGGCACCGCGCGGCATCTCGCTCGATTCGCCGAGCTTCCCTGGGAAGCGGAGCGTACGGAAGACCCTGCGGTCCATGCGATGTTCTCCGACGACTTCGACTTTTCGGTTCCGCGTGGCGTCGACTTCATTTCATCCAACGAAAACGTGCACTTCTCCTCAGTGCTCGTCCTGCACCGTGCCTCGAAGTCGATTCACGTCGACGATACTCTCATGTACATCCGCTTACCGAAGGCTGCCCGGCTGCTGGGGCGGACCGACTCGTTGACCTTTCATCCGACGCTTGGGAAGGCTCTGCAGAAGCGAGCCGGAGCCGCCCGGGAGTTTCGTCAATGGGCTGAGGGGCTCGCCGAGCGTTGGCGCGGGGCCCAGAACCTCTGCGCCGCACACACCGCAGCGCTCATCGCAGCGAAGAACCCTGGCGCCTCGATCCACGACCGCATCCTCGAAGCGCTCGCCAGGGCGAAGCGTCCGCTGAGCGCGCACGAGAAGAAGCACAGCTGAAGGTACCAACGGCGCCATGGCCTCTGTGAACACAGAGCGGCGTGAGCCTGCGGCCGGGCTGTGGTACAACTGAGCTCGGGCTAGCGAGGGATTCGGATGCGGGCAGCCATTCTGGACAAGTCTGGAGCGATTGAGAACGTGAGGATCGGCGAGCTCGAGCCGCCGAAGGTCACGGACGGTACGATTTTGGTTCGCGTCTGCGCCGCGTCGGTCAATCCCGCAGACCTGAAAGTCATTCGTGGCAAAGACGGTGGCGGGTTTCTTCACGCCAAGAATTTCCCGGCTGCGATTGGATTCGATTTCAGCGGGGTCGTCGAGCAGGTCGGCGCAAACGCCCGAGGGCGCTCCGTCGGCGACGAGGTATTCGGACATCTCGCGTATTCGCCCTCGACCAAGCAAGGAAGCTTTGCCGAGCTCGTCGCGGTCAAACCCGATGCCGTCGGCGTCAAGCCGCCCGGGGTTCGTCATGAAGACGCGGCCGCTGCAGCGACGGCTGGATGCACGGCGCTTCAAGGGCTTCGAGACCGAGGGCGTCTGAAATCGGGCCAGAGAGTCTTGGTGAACGGCGCCTCCGGAGGTGTCGGAAGCTATGCCGTGCAGATCGCATTGGCCCTCGGTGCGGACGTCGTCGGAACGGCGAGCGCCGCCAAGGCCCGCTTCGTCGAGAGCCTCGGCGCAAAGCAAGTCATCGACTATCGGGAGACGCCCCTGTCGTCTTTAGACGAAACCTTCGACGTTTTGCTCGACGCCGCTTCGATCTCGTCGTTCGGGGAGGCCAAACGACTGCTGAACCGCGGTGGCGCCTACGTCACGCTGCTGCCATCGCCGTCCCTCTTGGGCGGCATGTTTCTGAGCCTTTTCTCGAGCAAACGCTGCGGGTTCGTGACGGTGCAGTCTCGGGCGGCCGACCTCGATCAGCTTGCGTCTTGGATCGTGTCCGGTGCCCTCGAGACTTCCGTAGAGGAGACCTTCCCTTTGTCCGACATCCATACGGCACTCTCGGCCCTCGATTCCGGGCGCGTCCGAGGGAAGCTGGCAGTGCGTATCGGTGAGTAGGATTGGACGAGCCGTGGACCACAAGAACAGAGCCATCCTTGGGATGGCCGTACTCGGGCTTCTAGCAGTAGGCTGCAGCAAAAATGCGCAACCGAGTAGCGGGGGCACCGAGGACGGGATCGCGGCAGGCAACAGCTGGCTCGCGGTCGTCGACGCCGCGCAGTATGACGAGAGTTGGGAGCAGGCCTGCGCCTTCTTCAAGGGCGTGGTGCCCAAGGAGCAGTGGGTGACGCAGGTCGCTGGCGTTCGAGGTCCGCTCGGTTCGGTCTTGAGCCGCGAGCTGGCCTCGGCCGAATACGCGACCGAGCTTCCCGGTGCACCGGACGGCGAGTATGTGGTCATTCAGTACCGAACCAAGTTCCAGAACAAGGCGACTGCCATCGAGACCGTGACACCCATGCGTGATCCGGACGGCGTTTACCGCGTGTCCGGGTACTACGTTCGTTGACCGCTCGCGACGGAGAGACACGCCGAAATGAACGCCGTCACATTCGACGTCACCATCCCGAGCTTCCTGATTGGAAAGAGCCTGGGCGTAGTCACCGAAGCCGCCCTATTCGGAGGCCTCAGCCGCGTCAGGTACCGGGATGTCGAGGACCCACCGATTCCCGGTGACGATTGGGTCCGCCTCGAGGTGCTCCAAGCCGGGATTTGCGGCACCGACGTCGGCACCCTGACATTCCAAGCGAGCCCCATCTTGGAGCCCTTCGGCTCGTTGCCGGCCGTCTTGGGCCACGAGGTGCTCGCGCGTGTCTCAGCGGTGGGACCCGCTGTTCGCCGGGTCGAGCCCGGCCAGCGCGTCGCCGTCGACCCGATGATCTCGTGCACCATGCGTGGATTCACCGCTGAAGCTCAATGCGTGTCCTGCGCGAACGGCCGGCATTGCACCTGCGCGCGTATGGGGGATGAGGGTCGGCTCCGGGTCTCGGGGAAAGCCTTTCAGCCCGGCATGACCGTTGGATATCACAACAGCCTGCCAGGCGGTTGGGGCGAGCGCATGATCGCGCACGAGAGTCAGCTCTTCGTCGTAGACGACGCCCTGTCCGATCGCAGCGCGGCGCTCATCGAGCCGCTCTCGATAGGCATGCACGCGGCGTTGAACGTACGCCCGTTTGGAGCGGGACCGGCGCTCGTCATCGGGAGCGGGCCGATCGCACTCGGGCTCATCTGGTCCCTGCGCGCCGTCGGCTATCAGGGCGAGCTCATCGCCCAGGTCAAGCGTCATCACGAGGCCGACATCGCGAAGAGCCTGGGCGCGAGCCTCGTCGTCTCCCCTGGCGACGAAGCACGGCAGGCTCTGCTTCACACCGGCGCGCGCGGCTACAGGCCCATCGTAGGAGACGAGGTATACGCCGGCGGCGGCTTTCCTCTCATCTTCGACTGCGTCGGGAGCGGCCAGTCCCTCGCCCAGTGCTTGCGGTACGCGGCGCCGCGCGCCCAAATCGTCATGCTCGGCTGCGCCGCCGAAATCCCAAAGCTCGATTTGAGCTTACTCTGGGCACGCGAGCTCGAGGTCAAGGGATTCCTCGGCTACGGCCGCGAGGAGTGGCGCGGCGAACGGCCGCACACGTTTCAAATCACACACGACATGCTGGTCGAGACAGGTGCACCGGTCGAGGCGATGGTGACGCACGTGTTTCCGCTTGCGAAGTACCGCGATGCACTTTCGGCGGCCGCGAATCGTCGGCGGTCCGGGTCGATCAAGGTGCTCATGGAGCCTGTGGCTTAGGGGACTCGCTGGCTCGCACCGGAGCTTCAGTCGTCGAATCGCTCGGCGCCCGGCAGCTCCAGAATCAAGTCCTTGCCATACGCCGTGGATGGCGTTTGGAAGCCGGGCTCGTGCTCACCGCTGCAGATCTTCTGCGCGATCGCCAACGACATCCGCGCCGTCAGCGTGTAGCCCTCGGGCGTGCGCAAGCGAGACACCGCGGTTCGGCCGTCGGCTGTCCTCACCTCGCCCCAGAGCTCATTCACGGCCGTCTGGCGTGCCTCGTCATCCGGGCCTGCCGGGCCTGCCTCGATCCGCTTTTTCATCATGTTTTGCAATGGTCGAGTGCCGAGCAGTGGAAGCAAGGGCCGGGTGAGCTTGAGGAAGCGTGCAGCCCCCTGCGGGATCCCCATGTAGACCATGATGTTTGGAATCCCGGTGCTCTTGTACGCCGTCACCACGTCACCCCAAGGAATCGACATGCAGTGCGCCGGCTTCCCATCCCCGAAGTCGATCATGCGTGTTTTCCATGCGGCCGGCACCTGCTCTAGTCTGCCGTCGCGACGGATCGTGCCGCCGCGGTGGATGTTCTTCGCCATCGTCTTCGCGGTGCCGTGTGACACCCCGCCGCCTCGCCCACGAAACGCGAGCTCGAGGTGCGTGGCATCGGGGCATCGCGACTTCAGATGCGCAGCGAGGCAATCCGATGGGACGACGTCGAACCCGGTACCCGGCAGAAGCATGATCGAAGCGCGCGTCGCCGCCTCGTCCATCGCCCAAAGGCCTTCGTATACCTCGGCCTCACCCGTGATGTCGGTGTAGTGGGTTTGGGTGTCGACGCATGCGCGCGCCATCGCTTCGTAGGTCTGCGCAAAGGGTCCCGCGCAGTGAATGACCACGTCGACGTCGCGGAGCGCGCTTCGGATCGACTCTCGATCGGAGAGGTCGGCGGGGACCCATGCGAACCCGTACCGCTTGGCTTGCTCGGAGAGACGCTCTGGGTTGCGCCCCGAGAGGATTACATCGACGCCATCCGCCTTGGCGAAACGCGCTATCAAATCGCCGGTGTATCCGTAGGAACCGTAGACGAGAATTTTGCCGGTCATGATCGTGGCGATCCTTTCCTCAGCTCGCCCGACGGACGGGCAGGGCTACTGCGCTCGAGCGACCCATAGCAGGACACCACGCGCGCCCGCCAGTGTCACGGTCACGGTGCCGCCCTCGATGTCGGCTGCGATCGCCCGACCGGTTTCAGGGTCGAAGAGGACGGCGTCGGTGAATGCGGCCTCGATTCGCAGCGTATCGCTGCGCTCCTCGTAGCTCTCGTTGAACAGGAAGTAGAGCTCGCCGTCGCTGACCTGGCGGCGCTCGATGGAGAGCTTCAGACCAGCCGAGTCGACGGGGCCCAGCGGAGGCGTCACCCCGGAGTCTGCCATGGCCGTTGGGATGTCCTCGACGCTTGGAACGACCGTGACGAGCTGGCGAAGGCTTTCGACGAGGATTGCGACCGCCGCATCTCGCGCCTCGGGGTCACGCAGGCCGTCCGCACGCTCCGGGAACGGCCCAATCCAGATCACGGGAACCCCGGCAGAAGCAGCACGCTCGATGCCCCTGAGCGTTTCGGGACGTGAGGCGAGGCGGCCCTCGACGAGAAGCGCTCGATAGGAACCTTGGCCCACCCTCAGTAGTCCCGCGTCACTCGTCGAGGAAGCGAGCGCCGACCTGCTGATCCGGTCATACGAAAACCCCGCGCGTCGAAGAGCCCTGCTCGTCGCCGATTCGAATGCCCCGGGCTCGACGACGAAGTTGGCGAAATTCGGGGCGTCCCATCGAGGGTAGAGCCACGCGACCTCAGCCATCGCTGCGCCACGGCTCAGCGCGTAGCTCAACCTGGAGGCCATTCGGTTCAAGCCGGGGAGTGCCCCCCAAATGTCGGCCTCGGGATGGATGTCGAAGCTCAGATCGACCGGACCGGTTGAGAAGGCGCTGTCGTCGAGCGGGTGAAAGGGGAACCAGCGCTGCCCGTCCTGGTGGAGATAGGGGTACGCGTTCCCATGGTGCATCAGTCGATTGATGCCCGCGCTGAACGCCCGGCCCATCAGCATTCGGGTTTCCTGTTCGGTGAGCTCCAGCCTGCCGACTGAAACGAAGGTCTCGCTGCTCACGTAGCGTTTCCCCTCGACGTGCGCGGCCGAGGCGGACAGGCGGAGGAAGTCGTACGAGCCCCCTGCGTAGAGGCCTTCGGACTCGGGGATGTCGGCCATCGCGTAGGCGTCTAAGACGTCCGCGTAGCCGCCGTGCGCCTGCAGGCGGAGCTCGATGCCTCGTTCGTGCAGCCAGGTGCGCAAGACCCCGATGAGCTCTTCTGCGAATCGGCCGCTTCGAAGCGTTTCGTAGTCCTCACGGGCTCGCGATCCCCGTCCGTCCGTTGCTTGGTATCGAGCCACGCTTTCGCCGGTGAGGATGTTCACGTACTCGGATTCGCCGCCTTCGAGGAACAGGAAGGGGAGAAAGGGATCGACATCGTACCCGAGCGAAGTCTCGAACTCGGCTCCGAAGCCCGTCGTCCACGGCAGCTCTCCCAGCAGCTCGAAGCTGTCGACGAACACCGCGCGCGGTGGGCACTCGGCGACGGCTTCGAGCCAGGCGCCAAACTCTGCGTCGAGGAAGGCTTCAACCCCCCGGCGATCGAGGTGGTCGATGACGCGCGCGTCTTCGAGGGCTCCCGGGTACGCACCGCCGGCCGGGAAGTGCTGTGTCCGATTCTCATAGACCGCGAAGACCCGATGGGTCCCTTCGGGAACCTCCCAGCTCAGCGTGCCGTCCTGCACTTGCTCGGTCAGCTCGACGATGTCGCCCAGCGTAGCGGGCGGGTCTTCCGAATCGCTGGTGACCTCGGCGCCGAGTACCGAGACGAGCTCGAGCTCTTGGTCGAAGCCGTCGACTGCCGGAAGGACGCGATTGGTGCCTTCAATCCAAGAAGGCGGCTCGGGGTTTGGAAGCGGTCCAGAGTAGCTCGAGGGGCCTTCGAGGGTGAGCTCGGCCGCAATCAACTGCCGCGCGCCGTCGTCATCGATCCCCACGCCTCCCGTCGACCATCCGCTGCCGAGGGTGATGTCCCAGTCAAGCCCGAGCTCTGTGGCCGTGCAGGCCGCGGTTCGGAGTCGTTCGAGAAACGTGGCATCGCCTACCGCCCGGATTCGTGGGTCCTCACGCAAGTCGGCATTCGTGAGCGCGGACATGAACGGCTGGATTTCGATTGCGCTGTATCCTACGTCCACGAAACGGCGCAGCTGATTTCGCAGGCCCGCGTCATCGACCGAGGCACCCGGCCACCACCAGCGCGTCTGCGGGCCAAACTCGGAGGGCGGGTTCGCAAAAAACGCCGGCGAGAAAGCGTCTTCGTCGAGAGCGCTCGGGCTCGTGGACCCTTTGCAACCCATCGACGCCACCAACAGGCCGGCGGTGAACAGAGCTCGAAGCATGCCTGCTTCGTAGCAGGATTGGCCCAGATGGGGATGCCGGCGCCGCACCGAATCAACGAGCGTGTTCACCTCAGGCGATTCGCACCTCTTCGTGCGCCTTCGGCTGCGCCGGTGCGGGCTTGCCCCGTTTCCGGTCCCGTTCGTCCAAGATCTCCTCCATCGATTTCGGCCGAAGGTCATCGACGTCGTACGGCAGCGGGTCGATGCCGCGCTCGAGCCAGGCATGTTTGCCCGCGAGAAGGTCGAGGCCCACCCGGGTCGCCTGGGCGTCGTCATTTCGCCAGAGCTGATGGAACGACGTATCGATGGCCCGACGGCTTTGCCGCGCGAAGAAATCGGCGAGGTCGACGGCCTGGGCTGCGTTTTCGGCCCCGTCCTCTTTGAGCTTGTGCGCGTGGCGAACGGTGGCGGCCAGCGCGAAGATCTCGATGCCGATGTCGACGACTCGGAACAGGAAGGCTTGACGACGCTCGAGGCTCGGCCCGAAGCGCACGATCCCGTGGAAGGTGTTCCGTGCGAGGCGAGCCGACGCGCGCGATGCGTAGCGCAGGTGTTTGGCGAGCTTCCCGTAGCGCGAGAAGCTCGGCCAGAGGCTCCAGCGTAGCCAGCGCGTTGGGTACCACCAGGCATAGAACGCGACGATACGCGGCAAGGACCGGAGACGCTGCGCAAGGCCGGCTTTTGGATCGATGAGCTTGCCGGCGACTTGGAGGTGCTTGTCGACCGCCTCGCGTGCAATGAAGAGATGCATGATTTCACTGGTGCCCTCGAAGATGAGGTTCACACGGTTGTCGCGCATCGCGCGCTCGATCCCGATGGCCGGCTCGCCGCGCGCCAGGAGCGAACGCTCGGTCTCGAAGCCGCGGCCGCCTCGAACCTGGAGGGTCTCATCGGCGAGCTTCCAGTTGCGCACGCTGTTCCATTCCTTTGCGGCCGCTGCTTCCAAGCGAATATCCGCATCTTCGTGGTCGGCGAGCTCGCCCACCGTGTATGCGATCGACTCCATGGCGAAGGCTGAAGCCAGAATGTAGGCGTTCTTGTGCGCTACGGCCTCGTGCTTGCCGATGGGGACGCCCCACTGAACACGCGCGTTCGACCATTTGCGCACGACTTCGACGAAGCGCTTCGCGGATCCGGACGTGCCGGCGGGCAAGCTGAGCCGTCCGGTGTTCAACGTGACCAGCGCGATCTTCAGCCCGTCGCCATCTTTGCCGATGAGATTGTCTTTTGGGATCTTGACGTTGTCGAAGCTGACGACGCCGTTCGCGAGCGCGCGTAGGCCCATGAAGTGGCTCCGATGCTCGACCTTGACCCCCGGCCAGTCCATTTCGACGACCAGGCAGTTGATTCGCTTCGTGGCAGGGTTGCGTGCCATGACGACGATGAGGTCCGCGAGGGTGACGTTGGTGCACCAGAGCTTTTGACCGTTGAGCACATAGTGCTCGCCATCCGCGGAGAGCTCGGCGGTCGTGGCGAGCCGAGCCGGATCGGAGCCGGCCGTGAGCTCTGTGAGCGCGAACGCTGAAATGGCGCCTTTCGCGCAGCGCGGCAGGAAGCGCTTTTTCTGCTCGGCTGTCCCGAAGAGCTTGATCGGTTGCGGAACGCCGATTGCCTGGTGCGCGGATAGGAGCGCCGCAACGTTGCCGTCGCTGCCGCCGAGCAGCTGCATCACTCGGACATACTCGGGATGCGTCAGCCCGAGGCCCCCGTACTCTCTCGGGATCTTCAGGCCGAACGCGCCGAGCTCGGCGAGGCCCGCAACGACTTTGGGAGGATACTCTCCCGTTGCGTCGATCTCGGCGGAGTCGACCTCGTCTCGGAGAAAGGCCGACAAGCGGTCATAGAACGCCCAGAACTCGGGTCGGTCCGGTTCATCTAGCGTGAGCCGCTCGAGCAGGTCCATCCGGAAGTTCCCGAGAAACACATCCCGCATGAAACTCTGCCCACGCCAGAACTTCTCTCTCGAATCCTCGGCGACTCTGCGCGCTTCTTCTGCGTCTACCATCGGGGCCTCCAAACTTCGTGCAGCTGCCGCCTGACTCCCGGCGACGAGGAAATATCAACGGACGGACGCGTTTTTCACAAGCCTCGATTCCCGTCAGCACCTCCGAAATCCATTACGCACGGAAATCGACCC
>CAJIBW010000390.1_pt1 | contig 13546 bp, 13 predicted proteins | sample 9199441 | NCBI WGS metagenome assembly CAJIBW01 (sample SAMEA7708313, study PRJEB35096) | sediment metagenome | biome: marine neritic benthic zone biome [ENVO:01000025]; feature: sediment [ENVO:00002007]; material: shallow marine sediment [ENVO:03000034] sea grass bed [ENVO_01000059] ... | reverse complement strand
GGGATAGATGCACCAGTCATCCCCCGTTCGATGGTGCGTCACCTTTCGGATGCGGTACATCAATGGATCGCGCAGATTGACGTCTTTCGACGCCATGTCGATCTTCGCGCGCAGGACATGGGCACCTTCTTCGAACTTGCCGGCCCGCATGCCCGCGAAGAGCTCTCGATTCTCTGCCACGCTTCGATCGCGATAGGGGCTGTTCACGCCGGGCTTGTAAAAGTCCCCCCGACCTTCGCGGATCTGTTCGAGCGTTTGGCTGTCGACGTATGCGAAACCGCGCTCGATGAGATCCAACGCGCAGTCGTAGAGCTTCTCGAAGTAGTCCGACGCGAAGTACTCGTGGCTCCCCCAATCGAAGCCCAGCCAGCGAACGTCTTCACGAATGGACTCGACGTACTCGGTGTCTTCGGCTTCCGGGTTGGTGTCGTCGAAGCGCAGGTGACAGCGCCCCTGCTCGGCTAGGGCGGCCGTCGTGAAGTTCAAACAGATCGACTTGGCGTGGCCGATGTGCAGGTACCCGTTCGGCTCCGGGGGAAATCGCGTCACGACCCGGCCGCCGTGCCTTCCGGTGCGGAGATCCTCACGGACTAGATCGTGCACGAAGTTCGGCGCGTTCTCTTGGCCCTCGGCCTTGCCTTTCGGCTCGCTCATGCCGGAGGTCTAGCGCGCTTTGTGCTCGGATGCCGCATTTGCGTCAGTCCCCGAGAACGCTGCTGACTTCGGCAAATACAGGAAGGTGATCCGATAGAGATTCGCAGCGCTCGGGCGCACAGCGACCGGCGGAGACGAGCGCGAGGCCCCGGGTGAAGATCAGGTCGATCACCATGTCGAACGGGTCGGCCGACGTGTAGCGATCGGCAAGCGGGAGACTCTGGTGCGCATCGAGATAGCCGCGGTCCGTGAACGACTTGACCGCCGGCACGGTGACGACTCCCTTCTCGAGGTCGTCGAAGTAGAAGAACGTGTTGAAGTCGCCGCCGGCGATGACCGGGTAGTCGAGACCTTCACTATCTGCTGCGATCTCGTCGGACTGAGCGTCTCGGATGTCGAGCGCGCTGAGCGTCGACTCGAGGTGAAGCACGTAGAGGCGGACGAGCTGCGTTCCGATTTTCGCGTCGGCCGCAATCGCGATGCGCCCTCCGAGACGTGGCTCGTCGGGGTTCGGTGTCCCGGGTGGCGAGTACCAACTCCGGTTCTGGGCATGACGGATCTGCCGCACGTTGCCGAGGGGATAGCGCGACACGATCGCGTTCCCATGCTCGCAAATGGGCGGGTCGTATGGGCCGGTCGGGCCGCGGTCGCCCGGAAGCTCGAGGAACTCGGTCGCGTAGACATAGTAGTAGCCAAGGCCCTCGGCGTACTCGCGGGCGATGTTCCGGAAATCGGTTCGCGCGCAGCCACGGTCGACCTCACTGAGAAGCAGGATGTCGGGGACCGGGAAGTCGATGCCGCTGCGGATCATCTGGAGCTGTGCATCGACCTCGAAGCCGCGAAGGATGTTGTAGGCGACCACGACCAGCTCATCTGTTGCCGCTGGCTCCTCGGTCGTAAAGGTCGCGCCTTCGATTCGACAGTCGATGAACGTGGTGTCGCTCGCATCGTCGGGTGCAGCCGCCTCGGAGCAAAGCCGCTCGATGCGCACGTCCGGTTCATCGGCGCGCCACGCGAACTCCTCGAACTCGGGCGGCTCTGTCGTCCCACCGGCTCCGGCCGTTCCAGCGCTTCCGCCCGTGCCGCCGCTTGCACTGCGGCTGCAGGCAAGCAGAGCGCTCGATGCGACCAGCAACGAAGACGCCCATATCGTTCGTCCGAGCATGGCCGAACCGTACGCGATCGCCTGCCCCGCTGCATCCACCGCGGCGCCTCTGGCGCTTGCGGCCCTGGGGACTATCCTTGGGCGCATGATTTCGAAGATCATTCTCGTCGTCTTGGCAATCATCATCGTGTTCGTGCTCTATCAGCGCTTCACCGCGGTCCGGATTTCTGGAGGCGAGGCGCGCTCCCTCGTTTCAGAGGGGGCGATGCTCGTGGATGTCCGCAGCCCTGGGGAGTTCTCGGGCGGGCACCTCGAAGGCGCGATTAGCATCCCAATCCAAGAGCTCACGGGTCGGACCGACGAGCTCGGCGACAAGAATGGCCCGATTGTCCTCTACTGCAAGAGCGGCGCTCGTAGCGCGATGGCCAAGCGCCTGCTGGAAAGCCAGGGCTTCACCCAGGTTCACGACATGGGCAGCATGCGTAGCTGGTGACGGAATGACGATTCAAATCTCCTACGTCTCGGACGTCCTGTGTGTCTGGGCCTATGTCGCCGAAGCCCGCTTGGACGAGCTCCGCAAGGAGTTTGGATCCTCGATCGAGCTCGAGTATCGCTTCATCCCGATCTTTGGCGCCACGCGACATCGAATCGCCGAGGGCTGGAAGAAGCGCGGCGGCTACGGCGGCTTTGGCGAGCACGTTCGGGGCGTCGCCAAAAGGTTCCCGCACGTTTCGATGCACGAGGAGGTCTGGGGCCAGGTCGCGCCTACGACTTCGTCGGCCGCACATGAAATGCTCTGCGCCGTGCGCCTGCTGGGGGAGGAAGGCACTTTGGACTCGGTGCGATGGGAAGAGCTCCAAGGACGCACGCTCCTCGAAGAGTCCATCTGGCAGGTCCGCTTGGCTTTCTTCCAACACGCTCGGGACATTTCGAATCGAGAGGTGCTCCTCGACGTGCTTGGGCAGGTCGGAATTCCGATCGCCGCGCTCGAAGCGAAGCTCAGCTCGGGCGAAGCCATGGCGGAGCTCTGCCGGGACATCGAGCTCCGGGACGAGCACAGGATCGAGGGCAGTCCGACCTATTATCTGAACCAAGGCCGGCAAAAGCTCTACGGCAACGTCGGCTATCGAGTCGTGTCCGCGAACCTGCGCGAGCTTCTAGAGCAGCCGGGCCACCAGGCTTCCTGGTGCTGACCTAGCCGGCCCTAGCTCGCGCGGCGGACTCAGTGGATCGACTCTCGTTCGTCGGCGCCGTTGGCGGTGGCAGGTCCGCGGCCGAGAAGCCGCATGATGCCCAGCACCAAGCCTCCACCTGCGATGGCGGCGACGTGAAGCGCGACGATAGACATGATGACGAGTAGTAGTTGCGTGTTCATAATGGGTAACCCCCAATCGGATCCGCGAGGCACTCGCTGGGGCTGGTGACCCGCTTTCCTTGCCCATCATTCTGGAGACGACGACGCATTGCGTCAAGTATTAAGGCTGCAATTTTTCGATGATAACGTTATGAAGCAGCAGAAAACGTAATAATTTCAAAAACCCAAGGCTGCGGATTCGACAGTTGTGTACAAGATTCGCCGGGCCGAAACCCGCCGGTCAGGCCGCGTGCGTACTATTGCTGGGCGGCGGCCGACGGCTTTCGCCGGCCCGCACGGGCGCCCCCTCCCGGAGGCGGACCTGCATGGGCATCCCGCGCTCCCCAGGGTTGAGGGAAAGCTCGGCCACGAAGTCCGGTTCGAAGCCCTCGAGGACATTGATCTCGATGTTCTGAAGCAGAGTACCGAGGACGATCCGCATCTCCATCATGGCGAACTGCTTGCCCAGGCAAACGCGCGGGCCGGCCGCGAAAGGCACGTAGGCGCCCTTGGGAAGCTGACGCTCGAGCTCGCGCGTCCAACGCTCGGGGCGATACTCGAGCGGCTGATCGAAATAGCGTGGGTTGCGGCCAATGGCGAGCGGGCTGACGGCGAGGATTGCGCCTTTCGGAAAGAAGTAGTCTCCAAGCCTGAGGTCCCTCTGTGCTTCGCGCGCGTAAATCCAAACCGCCGGAAGGCGGCGCAGGGATTCTTTGAGGCACATTTCGAGGTACGGCAGCTTTCGAAGATCGTCGACCCCGATCGACCTCTTGCCAATGTTCTCGTCGATCTCACGCTGCGCCTTTTGAAGCTTGTCCCGGTTCGTTGCGAGCAGATACCAGGCCCAGGTGAGGGTGTGCGCGGTGGTCTCGTGCCCGGCAAAGATGAGGGTCATGAGCTCGTCGCGCATCTGCTCGTCGGACATGCTGCCCTTTTCGTCGGTGGCGAACACGATGTGGGACATCAGGTCGCCTCGGTCTTTGCGGTCTTTTCGACGCGCCGATACGAGGCGTTCAATGACCCCGTCCATCGCGTCGAGCGCGCGCACCATGCGCTTGTTGCGCTCAGACGGCCACCAGCGAGGAGCCGGAATCGGCGTCTGTGCGTGGTCGATGAGTGCTTCACCGATGTCTCGCATCGCCTCGTGCACCGTCTCGGAGTCGTGCGCGAGATCGGTGTCAAACAGGGTCTTTGCGACGACCCGAAGTGCAAGCGCCAAGATCTCTTTTCGGAAGTCGCGTTGCTCGCCGTCGCTCCAACCGTGAATCATGTCACGCGTGTACGCGGCCATGGTGGGCGCATAGGCGTCGACGCGCATCTTGTGAAAGCCAGGCATGATGAGCTTGTGCTGCCGCTTCCACGACTCGCCGTCGTTTGGAACCAGCCCGTCACCGAGGAACGGCTTCCACATCTGCTTGACCACTTTGGGCTTGTGGATGTGCTTGGCGTGCGTGACGTTGATGGCGTTCACGACGGCAGGGTCACGGATGAAAAAAGACTGGCCGGTGAGGACGCGCGTCACGAAGACGTCGCCGTACTTCTCGTGGCCGTCGAGGACGAACTCGGCCGGGTTCCGCTGGAAGTCGAAGGTCCCGCCCCAGAGCCAATGGCCTTTGTGGCGCGGCACGGGTCTGGCCGCGGGCAGTGGGTCTTGGCCGTCGAGGAGAAGGGTCATTTACTTAACACAAAGTAAACTTAGTTCTCCCCGCGGCGCAAGTTAACAGTTTGTAATTTTAGCCACCGTCCGCGATGCCCGGGAGCCTCCGAGCCACGCACGCCTAGTACCAGATTCCGCCGCGCGAGGAGTCCCCGAAGAGCAGGCTGCGCGAAGGGCTCGCGGTTTTGCCGGAGTTGGTCTCCCAGCTGCGCGACACCGAGGCAGGGTTCCAAAGGTCGCCAGCCTGGCTGGTCTGCGGCGCGTCGTCGCGTACTGCCTCGAGGCCGTCGACCCCTTCGTTCCAGAGATCGCCGAGGCTCTGATCGGCGTAGCGTGGCGTCTCCAGTCCCTGCGCGGGAGCCTCTTCGCTAGAGCTCCAGAGCTCGTCGAGGCCCTGCTGCTTCTGGAACTGGCCGCTTAGGCTCGAGCTCTGCTGAACCCCGAAGCCGGCGCAGCCCACGGTTCCGAGGGAGAGAATGATTCCGATGGTGAGTAGTGACCTGTTCATGTTGACCTCCTGATGTATTCACTGTATACATCAATGTATACGGCGTTCACTGCCAATGTCAACACTGTTTACTGAGGTCCCATGATTAAGTTACACTGCCCCATGGCAACCGCTAAAAAGGCGTATCATCACGGCGAATTACGCGAGTCTTTGCTGGAGGCCGCCGAGCTGCTGCTCGAAGAAGACGGCCCTGTGGGGCTTTCGCTTCGCAAAGTGGGGCGTCGTCTGGGCGTGACTCCTGGCGCCCCGTACCGCCATTTCGAAGACAAGGACGCGCTGCTCGCGGCCCTCGCCGTCCGAGGCTTTCAGCGCCTTCGCGAAACCATGATGGCCGACCAAGAAGGCAGCGCCGATGGCGAAGAGAGCTTGCGGCGGACCGGCTTGGGCTACCTCGAGTTCGCGTCTCGACATCCCGAGATGTTTCGACTGATGTTCGGCTGGATCCCTTCGCGCGACGTGCCCGAGCTCTGCGAAGCAGGCGATGCGGCGTTTGCGGGTCTTCGCGGCGTCCTCGAGCGCTGCGAGCAGGAAGGGCTCTTGACCAAAAGCGTTCCGGACGCCGGCCTGATGGCCTGGTCCGCGGTGCACGGCGCAGCGTTCCTCTTGATCGACAAACGCCTGATGCTCGGCGACGAAGACCCCTGCCCCGCAGGTGTCCTAGAGCTCCTCCACGAAAGCATCTGGACCGGCATCGGCAAACGGGGACACGCTCCCCCCCCAGAACCGCTCTAATTCCGAGATGTTGAGCGCTACACCGCGAAAACCGCAATTCCTAGTCGTAGGAAGCGGCTAGCGCGTCGATGAACGCATCGAGCTGATCGGCAGGAAGCGCGTTGATGCCCGCCGCCGCTGCGCGGCCGCCACCCGTCGGAAACTGCCGGCAAAGCTCGTCGGCACCTCGCTTGTCGTCGAGCGGCGCGCGCACGCTGACCAGATACGTGCCGTCCACGCGCTCGGTGAGCACAGCGTGGGCGCGCCCGGGTGAAGCGTTGGCGAGGTCATTGCTGTAGACCCCCGACACGCGGCGCGCCCAGGCCTCGTCCGGCAGGACGATCACGGCCGTCGTCTCGGTCTCTCGCTTCGGCTCAACCGCTGCGGCCGCGGCCATATCGTCCCGGTAGCCGGCCTCCAGCCTCGCAAAGACGTCTGCTGCATCTTCGACGAAGGCGAAAGGACTTGGAAATGGACGCACGAGCTGAAAGAGCTCGGCCGGTGGAAAGTGCAGATCCTCGAGCGACGAGCCGTACCCATTGTAGTTGATGTAGATGCCGAGACGCTCGAGAAGGCTCAGCTGCTTCTCCGACAAGCCCAGGGGCCCAGCGAGAATGCGCGCGCTGGCTTTCAGGTTGTCCCCAAAAGCGCCGGCAATTGCCCACTCGACGTACCTTCCTTTGAGGTACCCGTTGATGAGCAGACTGGTGCACACGTTCGGATCGGGGTCGATGATCGTCGTGAGCCTGTCGCTCTCTGGTATCTCCCCGGCGAAATGATGGTCGACGTAGAAGACCTCCGCTCCGGCTTTGAGCGCCTCGAGCACGCCGTCGCGGTTCTTGTCGAAGCTGAGATCGAGCGCCGTGATTCGGTCACCCGCATGGACCTCCGCCTTGGCCACCAAGGCGATGTCGCGTTTCACTCCGGTAATGAGCGTGCTCTGCAATGGCTGGGCGTTGCGAAGCTGGGTCAGCGCGCAAATGCCGTCGGCGTCGCCATTGAAGATGTCGATGTGAGCCATGCGGGTTTTTACCCCGACGGCCGAGATTGCGCGAGCCCGCCGCTTGGCGCGAGGCTCAGGCGACGAGGCTGACGTTCACCTCGTGCGAACGGACCGGCCGATACCGCGCGAGACGTCCGACCCCGAGGTCGCGGCGCACCTCATCGACCGGCCGAGCGAGCCATTGGTGCCAGGGCACCTCGAGAAACCAGGCCGACCCCATCGAGCGACGCCGGCCATCGAAGATTACGTCGCGCGCGCCGAGCTGGCGCTCGGTGACGCGGCCGATCTTGAACCAGGCCATCGTCGCAATGATGCCGACGCCGATGTTTCGGGTCTGGTAGTGGCTGAACGCCAAGAGCGCCGCTTCACCAATCAAATCGCCCTCGTAGCCAAGCACCGCGTGCCACAGATCGTGCGAATCGCGCAGCCAGTTGCGAATCCATCGAAGCTCCGAGGCCTCGTCGCGCTGGCGCGAAATGTCCGATGCCTCGACCAGGCCGTCGGCGCTGATGCCCTCGGCTTCGACGAACGCCAGATACTCCCGCCCTAAGCTGCCTTCGGGCAAGGCACGAAGCCCCTCCCGGTCGCTGAGCAAGGGGATGAGGTTGGGTTGCTCGGCGAGCAGCCGACGGCCCTGCTCGGACTGCTGGAGGCGTCTGCGCATTCGAACCAGGGCCGGCCCCTGCATAGCGTCGATGATCTCGAAGACCTGCTGCGTGTCGTCGGGGTTCGCAAAGAGCTCGCGCAGAGCGCGCGCTGCTCTCAGAGGCCGCATGGTCCGAATGCCCATCCGGAGGGTCATAGCCGGAATCTCCGCTGCGATCATCCAGACGGCTCCAAGATCTTGGCGGTCCCGCTCACCCAGACTGGAGCTTCACGTGCCAAAGGGCTACGATGGTTGCCCCATGGCTGCGAAGAGCGTCACTTCACTGGAACGAGACGTCATCGACGAGGCTAGAGGGCTTCGCGAGCAGGTGCTCAACATGTCGCTCCTGATCGCGGTCGTCGTCGGCGGCGCGGCTTTCGTACGGACCCTCATCGACGCGGTCGATAGAGGCGCATGGATGGTGCTGGCGGGAGCGGTGGCCGTGTACGCCGGCGCCCTCGTGCTGCTCCTGATGAAGCGCCTGCCCTACGCTGTCCGCGCTCTCGGGTTTCTGGCGCTCCTTTGGATCGTGGGCGTCCTCGCTCTGCTTGCGGTGGGCTACCTCGGGGCCCCGATTCTGATTCTGGCGGGGCAAAGTGTCCTGGCATCGGTGCTTTTCGGGCGTCGCGTCACCCTCATCGCACTCGGCTTGAACCTAATCGCCTTGCTGGGCGTCGGAGCAGCCTTGTCGACAGGTCTGACGACAGTCGAGACTCTGGAGTTCTACGAGCCGACCGTGTTCATGAACTGGCTACGCATCACCGCAATCTTCGCCGTGTTTTGCGGAATCGCGGTGGTGAGCGTCGATGTGATCACCACTCACTTGAACCAGAGCTTGAAAGACCAGGCCGAGCTCATCGAGAACCTCAGGGGCGCGATGCAGCTCCGCGACGCAGCAGAGGCGCAGCGGCGAAACGCCGAAAAGCGTCTTCGCGATTCGCAGCAGATGCCCAAAGTCTGACGGAGGGCCGGGTACACGGCTGACCGACACGGCTGAGCTACTCGACGACGACCTCACAGGTCGCGCTGCATCCGGAGCCTGGGACGCCATTGTCCGGTCCAGCGTCGCAACCCTCGCCGAGCTCGGGCTGCCGAATGCCATCGCCGCAGGTCGGACCTGCGGTGCAGTCGGGGTTGCAGCCCCCAGGCCCTCCCAGATTGTCGCCGTCGTCACATTCCTCGAAACCCGCGTCGACGTTGCCATCGCCGCAGTACGGGCCCAGCCCGGAGCAGTCCGGCAGGCATTGTCCATAGGCGCCGGTGTTTTGCCCTGGGCCGTCGTCGCAGAACTCGAAACGGGTCGCGATGCCATCCCCACAGGTGTAGTCGCAGGTCGAGATTTCAGTAACGAAACCGTCGAGCGTGAGCCTGAAATTGGAGGCCCCGGTGTGCCGTTCTGCGTGAAAGATCGCCACCTCGTAGACCAACGGCTCGCCTGGCGGGGCCGCCGCTCTGTCCTCTTCGAGACGCGCTTTGCACGCGTTTACGATGGCTTCCTGAGTCACGCTTCCTGCATCCATGGGGTCAGCGAAGCTCATCACGTCGGTGACCCTCGGATGCAGCCCGCCCACGTCGAGGCAGAGAAAACCATCGACGAAGACCCAGAGGTCGTCGTCGCCGCTGAACGTCAGCACCTCATCGCCTTGATAGACGAAGAAGTAGTGCACCTCGGTCGTGAATCCGAAGTTTCGGAAGTCGCTTCCACCGCTTGGAATGAAAAGGGTTTCCCCATACGTCGGCTCGGCCGGCCATGCGAAGGGCGCAAGCGCAGGATCATCGAGTGGGAAGAAGCCCGGAGGGAAGTCCAAGCTGTCGAACTCGTACACGTTGGCGCCAACATTCGGAAGGACGAGCTCCCCGACGACTTGCAGGTTGCCGGTCCGGTCGAGCGTGGGACTGGTTCGGTACCACTGCGCGAACGAGGCGGCGCTGTGAGGTGGTCCCTCGTTGGACCCATAGACATAAGGGTTCTCTCCGGAGAGCTCGGGTTTGCCTTCTGTGTCGAGCTCGTCCGCCGTGATGTGGAATGCGATCGACCCATTGGAGTCGTCGGGGTTGTTGAAGTCCAAGCTGAACGTCGTCGGCAGCGGGTCGGCCGTGTCGTTGCTCCGGAAATCTCTATAGATGACGGGAATCGAGAGCTCATCGCCCAGGTCGACCGGAGACAGCACGCATTCGAAGCCCTCTTCCTCTTGGCAGCTGCTGGAGCAACCATCACCGTCGTTCGTATTTCCGTCGTCGCAGGCTTCGCTGGTGCCTGGAAGAATCACTCCGTCGCCGCAGACGGCCTGGCAAACCCCTCCCTCGCAGTCGGGCTCGTTCTTACAGGCCGCATCGCATCCATCAAACGGCGTTGCGTTGCCATCGTCGCACTGCTCGGTGCCTTCTCGCGCCCCGTCACCGCATTGGATCGGAGTGCAGTCTGCGCCGGGCGTCTCGCACTTGTAACCATCCTCGAGCTGACAGGCCTCCGAGCAGCCATCGCCGGCGAGCGCGTCTCCGTCATCGCACTGTTCGAAGCCGGCCACGATCCCGTCACCGCATTCGGTTGCCGAGCAGGCTACCCCAGGCAGCGGGCAGGACCAGCCGTCCGCTCGTTCACAGGTCGCGCTGCACCCATCGCCACCGGTCACGTTGCCGTCGTCGCAGGTCTCCGGGAGGTCGATCCGAGAATCACCGCAGACGATGGCGACGCAGAGCACGCCGACGGTAGGGCAACGGTACCCTGCTTCGATCATCATGCAGTCCGCAGCGCAGCCGTCGCCGTCTGCCTGGTTCCCATCGTCGCAGGCCTCGGTCGCATCGCGCGTGCGGTCGCCGCAGTCCGGAGAGATCCCACCTCCTGTACCTCCGTTGCCGCCTCCGACGCCGCCGCTGCCACCGGTGCCGCCAACGCCCTGGCCGCCACCACCAGCGACGCCGCCGCTGCCCCCGGAACCCCCTGGACCCACCGAATCCGAGTCGCCCGAACAGCCGGTCGAAAGCATCAAGGCGAGACAGAGCCCCGCCGCCCTCATACAAAAATGACGCCCCATATGTTCATCCTAAACCCTCCTGGTATCGGGTCCAAAAGCCTCGAAATCCGCGCGCTTCGACCGTTGCCAGAGCTTGTCGCGTCGAGTAAGGAAACCGCAGACGTGTCCGAGCAAGACCCCAGCAAGCATCCGCGGAATCCCTTGGACGTGGGCCGGTACCGAGCATTGGCTTGGACGGATGAGCACGTGCGGCGATTTTGGGAGTATGAGTCACAGTTCCCGGACAACTACTTCAGCTACAAGTACCGCGATCGCCTGGTGCCGCGGCTTAGGGGCTTGTTCACGGGAAAGAAGCGCGTCCTCGACTTCGGCTGCGGCGGCGGTTTTCTCATTCCTGCGTTGTCTCGCGTTGCGGCAGAGGTCTACGGTGTCGACTTCTCCCCTACGTCGGTTCAGCTCACCAAGGAGCGAAGCGTGTCGGTGCCGAACTTCCGTGGCGCCTATTCACCCATCGAAGCCCTCGACATGGGGCTCGAGTTCGATGGCATCCTCGCGGTCGAGGTCATCGAACACCTCACGGACGAGCAGCTCGCTTCCACCTTCGACATCATCAAGCGCATGCTCGAGCCGGGCGGTGTCATCGTCTTCACCACCCCGAATGATGAAGACCTGAGCGCGTCCCGGCTCTACTGTCCTGAATGCGATCATGTGTTTCACCGCTGGCAGCACGTTCGCTCGTGGAACGTGAAGACCCTCGGCGCTTTGCTCGAGAGCCAGGGTTTTCGTGACGTGAAAACTTGGACGACCGACTTTTCGCCTCCTGTGGGCCTGGGCATCTGGGGACAGGTTCGTCGAGCAGCTCGGTCGATTGGAAACGGTGTGGATCTCGGGCTCCCGCACCTCGTCGGCGCCGGCACACTTCCCTGACGCGCGAAGCTACTTCTCGACGCGACGAAGGCGCACTACCAGAATCGACGCCACTAGCATGAGGCCAAAGGCGATGAGGGTGCCCCAGGCGGCGCCGACCTCTCCCATGCGCGGAATCAAAATGAAATCCGCGCCAAGATTGACGAGCGCAGCGGTAACCGCAATCGCGGAGACGGTCTTCGCCTGCGTCGCCGCCAGAAGTGCCGATTGCCAGAGCAGGGAGATGCCGAGGCATCCCAAACCCAGGGCGAGAATGGGGATGGACGTGAGGACGGCCGGTGAGGTCCGATAGGATTCTTCCAGAATCGGCGTGTACATCACGATCAGCGGGAGGGCGACGGCCAGAAATACGCACCAGGCTGCGATCTGCAAGCTGCTCCTGCGCAAGAGCTTGGCCGCTCCTTCGCGGTCACCTTGCGCATACGCCGAGTAGTAGAGCGGGTTGAAGGAATGAAGCGTGACGACGTTGACGGTGCTGACGAGCAAGGCAATTCGGTATGCCGCCTCGTAGCGGCCCGCCGCGGCGACACCATTCCAAAGCGCGACGTACAGACGATCGGCGCTTTGGTATCCGACGTAGGCCAGCGCCGTGAAAACCATGGGCCCCGAAAAACGAAGCGGAACGCGCAGAACGGCAAGAGAAGGAAGTCGCGCGAGCCAGCCCTGCCGACTGAGAATGAGGACTGCAGCGACCCCCGCGCCGACGTGCGCAAATACGAGCCCGCCCCAGCGGGCCTCCCAGGTCCAGCCCAGAAGGAAGAAGAGCGAGATGGCGATGAAAGGTCGCGTGCCCTCGACGAAATCCGACCAGAGCGCCGCCCGCGTCGGCTGGCTCTGCGCCTCGTGGATTGTCTGCGCCATGATGCGCGCCGTGGTGATGGTCGCTGCCAGGACCACCCCGGCAACGGCCCAGCGCGGAACCGGTTCGCCCGCCAGCATGAAGATCGAATCTGGCAGAGCAATGACCACGAGCGTCGTCAGAACGCCGAAGATGAGCGACACACCGAGCATGCCGCCCAGCTCCCCGGCGAGCTCGGCGCGCGGCTTCTTGTGAACGTACACCAGAATGTACATCTGCGGCGCCAGGGTCACGGTGGCGGTCGCGACCCCGAACACGACGCCCTCCAAGATCGCAAAGCGACCGTAGTCCGCCTGGTCGAGCAGATGGGTCCAAAGCAGATGCGCGAGCTGGACCAGGCCGCCCATGGCGCTCGCCATCGTGTAGATGATGACGTTTCGGCGGAACGTCTTCTTCTGTGTGGATGCGGCGTCCAGAGTGAGGGAAGTAATCCAAGCGCTTCGGAGACGCCAGCGTTAAGCCATTGAGCGCCACCAAAGGGCCGTTAAGTCCGAGCACCGCGCCGAGAACCGCATCCTGGGTTGCTTTACGACTTGTCGCCTGGCGCGGACCGCAAGAGCGGGGCAAAGAGAGCTTGCGCGTCGGCAATGTTCCTGGCTCGCCAGGAATGCCAATGCTTCGATTCCGCGCCGACATCCGCACTTTGCTCTACATGGTCGTGACGACTGGATTGCTCGTCGTCTTGTGGACGAGCGATTCGTTCAACCCCTTGCTCTTCGTTGCTTACCTGTTCATGTCCGTGTCGGTGTCGGTGATCGCGCACAACCACAACCACCTGACGATTTGGAGGTCGAAGCCGCTGAACGCACTGACGGACTACTGGCTCACGTTGTTCTACGGATTCCCCGCCTTCGGTTGGATACCAACGCACAACCAGAACCATCACAAGTTCAACAACCGCGAGGGCGACTACACGATCACGTATCGGTACACCGAGAAGGCCAATCTTTTTACCCTCCTGACCTACCCTGCCGTCAGTGCCTTCCATCAGCAGAAGCCGGTTCGCGATTACCTGGCCAAGCAGCATCGAATCAACGAGCGTCGCTTCTGGTTCTGCATCTCGCAGTACGCTCTCTTGGTCGCGTTCGTTCTGGCCGCGTTCCTAGTCGACTGGAAAAAGGCTCTGCTCTACGTATTGATTCCGCAG
>CAJIBW010000058.1_pt1 | contig 13559 bp, 8 predicted proteins | sample 9199441 | NCBI WGS metagenome assembly CAJIBW01 (sample SAMEA7708313, study PRJEB35096) | sediment metagenome | biome: marine neritic benthic zone biome [ENVO:01000025]; feature: sediment [ENVO:00002007]; material: shallow marine sediment [ENVO:03000034] sea grass bed [ENVO_01000059] ... | reverse complement strand
GGGCCGCGTGCGCGTCCAGGTCAGCGGGCGAGCATCGCCACAGGCCCGGGCAAAGCATGGTCCCGGGCGCTGCCGCCGATGCTACACGTTAAAAAGGGTCGCCCGGTCGTTTGGAGGGGGGGAGACACGACCGGGCGGGGAGCAGCCGGAGGAAATACGGGGGGGTTCCACCGGCGAAAATGTTGTTTTTGGATTTCGAGAGCTGCTTCGTCTTCAGCATTTACACTCTAATTATAGGTACTGAACGCGTCAATGGTAGCAGCCGCTCCGGGTCCTGATTTGCAGTGCATTAGCTCACAGTTCTGTTCGAAAGAAGATGCGAGCCGACGGCACCAGCGACGCTGCCGAGCAAATCGGCAAGCAGGTCGTTGAGCTCTGCGGACCGACCGGGCACGAGCGCCTGGTGGATCTCGTCGGACAGCCCCCAGAGCAGGGAAACAAACACCGCGAACGCTGCCGTCCGCCAGGCCGGAGCCAAAGGCCAGCTCCGTCTCGAGGCTGAGGCGCAGAGCCAGCCCAGCACGGCGTACTCGACGAAGTGGATTCCCTTGTCGCGCAGCGGAACGTGCTGAAGGCCCGGAACCTCCACCTCAAAGGACGAAAGCACGAAAATCAGACCCATGTACAGAAGCGCGAAGCGCCACGCGTGGAGGCCCTCCCGAAGCGATCTACGATTCAGGCTGTGCCTCCAGCGCCAAGCACCGAGAGGCGCATGCGAGGGCCGCGGTCGCTGAGCCCGTGCGCGTCGGTCATGTAACCGGAGAGGCTGTGGCGAAACGGCTCGTCGATGGTCACGGTGACCAACTCGCCGGTCGGGTCGCGACCTTCGGGTGCGATCAGGTGGACGATCTCGTTCCGCTCGCTTCGCCCTGCGAAGCGCCCCGTGTCCCCGGGTGACCGGCCTTCGACCAGCACCTGCACCTCCCGGCCGACCAGCGACTGGAGGTGCTCCTGCTGCTGCGTCTCGACCAGGGCGAATAAGCGCGCGAGGCGATCGTCTTTCACCTCCTCGGCGACCTCATCGCCGAGCTTGAGCGCGGGCGTGTACGGGCGGGGCGAGTACTTGAACGCAAAGGCCGCGACGAAGCCGACACGTCGCACCAGCTCGAGCGTTTGCTCGAAGTCTTCCTCGGTTTCCCCCGGAAAGCCCACGATGAAATCGGCAGAGAGGGTGAGGCCGGGCTTGGCCGCCTTCAGCGCGTCGGTCCGCTCGATGTACTGCGCCGCCGTGTAGCGGCGCGCCATCCGCCGGAGCAGGCGATCGGAGCCCGATTGCACCGGGAGATGGACGTGTGAGGCGAGCACGTCGAGCTCGGCGTGCGCCGCCAGCAACTCGGAAGTGATGTGCCGTGGGTGAGGAGAAGTGTAGCGAAGCCGCCAAAGGTCCGGAACTTCTTTCGCGATCCGCCTGAGCAGCCCGGCGAAGCGAGATGTAGACGCCGCTACCCTCGACTCCGCCCTGCTTGCCTCGGCGTCTGCGCCAGGTTCGTGCCAGGAGTTGACGGTCTGCCCGAGGAGGGTGATTTCTCGTACGCCCCCTCGAACGAGATCGCGAATCTCGCCGACGATCTGGTCGGCGGGCCGATATCGCTCGGCCCCGCGTGTATAGGGAACGATACAAAAGGTGCAGCGCTCGTCGCAGCCCTTCATGACCGTCACGTACGCGGTGACTTCCCGGCGACCGGGATGGGGCTTGGCCCGGAGGAATTGAGGATCGTCCATATCGAACACCGTGCGGGTGATCGGAGGCGACCCCTGCTCTACTTCGCGGATCAGCGCGGGAAGCTCGGGGATATTATCGGGCCCTAGGACGATGTCCACGAAGGGCGCTTTTCGGAGCAAACGCTCGCCTTCCTGCTGTGCAACGCAGCCGGTGACGGCCAAGACCGTGCCTCGCTGAGCCTCTTTGAAAGGGCGAAACGTTCCGAGAAGGCTCATCAGCTTGTGCTCGGCCTTCTCTCGGACGCTGCAGGTGTTGACGATAAGAAGATCGGCCAAAGCCGGTTCGCTCGCCTCGCGGTAGCCCTCCGCCCGAAGGACCTCCTCGATGCGACGGGAGTCGTGCACGTTCATCTGGCAGCCGAAGGTCTGGACGAAGTACTGCTTCATGGCGAGCTGGCGAAAGCCTTAGCAGCCGGCAGCGCGGTCGCCAAACGGCCGAAATCACGCAGTTCGCTGGCGGAATTGGGGCTCCCCGCGCTACAAGCCCTAGGTAGATGGCTCGCCGGCGATGCATCTGCCTCCTGCTCGTTCTGGCGAGCGGATGCAAGACGATCCCAGAGGATGCCTACGGCATCGACCGGATCCGTTTCAACGGGATGGAAGAGCTCGATTCTCAGGCCCTCAGGGCCTGTCTCGCCAGCCAGGAACGAGACCGTGTCACGTTCGCCTTTGGGACCAGCGCCGATCCCGCCTGCGGCGTCCCGCCCTTCGACGGGAATCGGGTGTCGTTCGACCTTTGGAAGAAGCTCCGCAAAGGCTGGCCCACCTTGGATTCCGCGGTGTTCGACCGTGACGTGCAGCGAATCGAGCGTTGGTACCAGGCGCGCGGCTACTACGACGCGGCGGTCGTCAGCACCGCGTTCGACCCACCCTCGGCTGCGGGGGACGACCGCATCGTCGTGCCGCCCGGCGGCCAAGCCCCCTGCGAACGAGAAGGCGCGGACGAGGGCTGCAAGCTCAGTATCGAGATCGACATCGAAGAGGGTGAGCCCGTCCTGGTGAAATCGATCGAGGTCAGCGGTCACGAGAGCTCGGGATCGGAGAACCAGACGAAGCTCGAAAGCGCGGTCGAGCTCGAGGCCGGCAAACCGTTTGACGAGTCGATCTACGAGCGGAGCAAGCGCGCGATGCGGCGCCAACTCAAAGAGGCGAGCTATGCCTGCGGCGCCGTCTCCGGGCGTGTGGATATCGATCGAGAAACAAGAGAAGCTTCGGTCGCGCTCTTCGTCGAGACGGGTCCAGCGTGCACCCTCGGCGACATCACCGTGACCGGAAACGCGACGCTGCCGGCGGATACGATTTTGGATGTCGCTGACCTGAAGACAGGTGATGTGTTCCGCCTGAGCGAGCTCGCGGACGCTCAGCGAGCCGTCTATGCGCTTGGCGCGCTCGCATCGGTAGACGTGACTTCGACTCCACGGCGCGACGGCGAAGAGCAGTGCACCGGGGTCGTCGACGTCAACATTGCAGTCGAACCCGGCAGGAGCATCCGCTGGGGCATCGGCGCCGGCGTCCAGAGCGGTACCATCGCGACCTTGACCCTCGAGCAGGATACCCGCATTTCGGACGTTCACTTGTTTGGCCTGTTCGAGCACCGGAACTTCATCGGTGGCTTCCGACGACTCCGTATCGAGGATCGCCCTAAAATCGTCGCCCGCGACCCGTTCTTTCGGTTCGGGCAGGGCTTCATCTTCGGCAACGAGGTGCGCGTCGAGTATCGGCGGCCGGCGTTTCTCGAGCCCCGCACGACCTCAGGGATTCAACTCCGCCACGACTGGGGCCCCGATCCGTACGAGCTCTTTCGCCGCCATGATTTCCAGGTTCGTGGGAGCCTCTCGCGGCCGTTCTTCGACGGCCGGCTCCTGCTCGTCGGCGCCTTGAACTACGACCTCTATAGCGTTGTCGATCAGGACCCCCGATTTCCCACGAGCTACCAGGTCGTGTTCTTCGACCAGAGCGTCATCGTCGACCTTCGGGACGATTCACGAAGCCCGCGCGCCGGGTTTTTCTTTCAAGTCGGAAGCCAGCAGTCGCCCGCCAAGCTCCGGCGCTCTTGGCAGTATGTCCGCGTTACGCCCGAGGTTCGCGGCTTCGCGCCCTTGCCTCTTTCGTCGACGCTGGCGTTTCGCTTCGGCATGGGCGCCATGTTCATCTTTTCGCGGGACCGCAACCGCTTGGACCTGATTGGGCAGCAGCTCGGCCCGCAGAGCTACCGCCTCCGCTCGGGCGGCCCGACGACTCATCGCGGCTTCTTCGGCGGTTTTCTCGGCGACCCCGGGAGCATCAACTCTCTCAATCGCGAGGGCATCGACGCCAGAAACGACGGCGGTCTTCGCCGATGGGAGGCTGGCATCGAATGGCGCCTTCCCGTCACACAGTCGTTCGCCACGGCCTTGTTCATGGACTTCGGTGACGTGAACCGGGGCGAGGTGTGGCGCTTCAACTACATCCGGGCGGCGGCGGGTTTTGGGTTCCGCTACCAGACGCCAGTGGGCCCGATTCGCCTCGATTTCGGTTTCCTGATTCCCAAGTGGCAGGTCGTCGGCGGCCAGCCTCCGCCCAACGCGTTCAACATCTTCCGATTCATTCGCGGGGGCGTCCCGGGGGCCTTCCATTTCACCATCGGTGAGGCCTACTGATGCGCTGGATATCCCGCCTGGTGAGCTGGTTCTTGGGTTGGCCGCTACTCGCCATCGTCTCGGTGCTCTCGAGCGTTCTGTTTCATCTCGATACCGACCTCGGCCGGCGCATCGGTCGTGACATGCTGAACGAGTTCGTCTCGGACCAGATGGTCGGCACGATGCACTCGGGCTACATCACGCAGCTCCGGCTCTGGCATACGATCGTCAAAGATACGTTCGTCTACGACCCCGACGGCAGGGCGATCATTTACGGCGAGACGGTGGAGCTCGGCATCGATCCGATCGCGGCGCTTCGTGGGCGTCTTCGGTTCTACTATGCGGAGCTGACCAATGGCTGGGTCGACCTCGTCGACGACGGTGAAGGAGCGCCGACCTTCTTGGCGGCGTTCGAGGCGGCTGACCAAACTCCCACGGTGGGAGAGCCCTTCCATGCGATCGTCGACAACATGGACCTCCGCAACCTGGACGTGACCGGAGAGCTGCTCGGCCTGAAAGACATCCGAGTCGTCGACCTCGACACGAAGGGCCGAATGGAGTTCTACTGGATCACCGATATCGAGGTCTGGTCGGCCGAGGGCCGTATGATCCGGCCCTTCCCGTTCGAAGCGAGCATCGACAACATCGTCGGCAGCGTGCACACCGATGCCAGAGGAGCTCAGGTCACCGCGGAGGCGAGCCGTGGGTTGGAGCGGCTGACCGCCGAGTTGGTCTACCGACCACGCGAAGGCAGCGCGCCCGAGGACCCCTGGGACCTCGATCTATTCGTGCGCGTGGAACCGGTTCGGGCGGAAACCCTGTACGAGGTTGGCTTCGACTGGGCGGAATCGCTCAAAGGAGACGCGACCGGCTGGGTGCGGCTCTGGGGACCCGAGGAGGACTATCGGCTCAGGGCGGACGTAGCAACGGCGGGAGGCCGTGCACGAATCAACGGGGACCTTCCGTCGGTGGGAGTGACGCGAATCGAAATCGCCAGCCCTCGCCTCGAGCTGGACGAGGTCATGGGAGGCGTACCCGAGATCGCGGTGGGCGGCCGCATCGAGATGAAGAGCGATCCGAAAAACCCGGACGTCCTCGGGGTCGAGATCGAAACGGAGGGCTTTGCCTACGAAGACATCCAAGTCCCTGCGCTTCTCGCAAAGATCCGAGCGCGGGACGACGGGCTCGACATCGACTCGGTCGAGGCCGAATACGCCGGCGGTGACCTTCGTTTAGACGGCAAAGTGGAATACGCGGGCATCACGGACATCCACGTGGTGGGCAACATCCCGGAGGTCAGCGGCGATCCCAATTTCGAACGATTCGCAACCGGGATCGAGGGCGCCGCGGAGTTCGACTTGCGTATTCGCCAAACCGTGAGCGAAGACTTCGAGGCGAAGGGCCGCGTCCGCTTCGACCATTTCGGTTACGGGGCGCTCAGCGCACACTTCCTGATCCTCGAAGGGCGCGTCTGGGGTGATCCTCTGAAGCCCAGGGTCGACCTTGCGCTCGACGGCGCGGCGCTCCGGATTGCGGGATACCCGATTGGGAACGGGCAGGCGCTTCTGAAGGGCGGGCCGAAGGAGTACACGGCGAACGGCCAATTTTCGGCGCCCGGCGATCGCCGTGCCGAATTCCAAGCTCGCGTGGCGGCCGACGAAGGCATTTACCGGCTCGACGTCGACGAGGTGGAGCTAGCCGTCGGCGACCTCTTCTGGAAGGGATCGGTCAACAACGCCACCTTGGACCCGGACGAGGGGCTCTCGTTCGATCGCATCTTGATCGGAAATGGGCCGCAGCGTCTCGACGCCGCGGGCGTGTGGCTTTTCGATGGGCCGGATGACATCCGCGCTGACCTCGAGAACTTCGATTTGGCCGTGTTGAAGATTCTCTATCCTCGAACTGCGCCGGACTTCACTGGAGGCGTCGACCTGCACTTCGAGTTTCGCGGTGACCTCGACCGAGAGCCCACGATTGTCGCGGAGGGCACACTCACCGATGCGGTCCTCTGGGAGATCTCGCCGGTCAACGCCGCGTATCTGATCCACTACGACAAGGGGCTGCTCGACGCCGACGCGCAGGTCGATTTCGGCGGACGTGGGAATTTCACGCTGAGTACGACCGGCTTCGTGGACCCCATGCCTGGCGGGGTTGGAGAGTCCCTCCGCGAGGGGGTTTACGAGACGACGCTGAGCACCGGGGCGATGGACCTGACGCTGCTCGAGCTGATTCTGCAGGATGACATGCCCAACGTTCGTGGCTACGCCGATGCCAGCATTCGCTTTTCCGGTCCCATCGATGCGCCTGCATTCGAGGGGACGATCCAGATCCCCGGGTTCATCATCGAGCGCTGGGGCCCGGTGAAGCTCTCCTCTGAATTCCGGTACGAGTACGGTGCTCTGCTCGCTCAAGTTGGCATGGCCGATGACGACGGTGAGCTGATCGAAGGCGAAGGCAGCCTGCTCGTCGACTTGGTCAACTTGGCCCAGAACCCAAGCGAGGCTGTGGAAGCGCTCGCGACGTCGCCGTGGCGCCTCTCGGTGCGCATGCCGCCACGGCGATTGAGCGCATATCCGAAAAAGCTCATCAAGCCCCTCGTACCAGACGCCGACCGCCTGCGCCTCGCCGCCAGCTTCACGCTTGCCGGCGGTGCATTCCGAACTCGCGGCGACTTCCATTCGAGCGTCGATTGGCTCTCGGACTCTTCGGAGGGACTGTGTGGAAGTGAGGCCCACCCGCGTGCGACCGTCAGCGCACAGCTCGAAGACGGGGTCACCAAGCTGACCATGGACGGCGTCGTTGGAAACACGAAGGTGCTCGACCTGCGGGCCTCGATGTTGACACCGCTCGACGATTGGCTGCAAAGGGCGGAGATCCCGCCGCTGCCGGTAACCCAAATCAGCGCAGACTTCTATGATGCGCCCATGGAGAACTTACCCTACCTCTGCCGGTACGCTGCGGGTGTCCTCTCCGCACAGCTCAAAGCCACCGATCTCTTCAGCAATGATCCGGATCTCTCGTTCTCGATGACTTCCGACGAGCTTCGCGCGCGTCGCCTCGAGCCAGGCCGGCGGGCTGGCATGGTGAACACCATCGTCGAAACGCCGCCGTCGATCAACCGCGTTTCGGGCGGGTACCACGACGGGTTGGGAACGATCGACATGGATATGCGCTGGTGGAACGGAGGCTCCTCCGAGATCACGGCGGCAGTGCCTCTCACCTGGGACAGCGCGCACCCGGTACCCACGCTCGCTCAGAAAGGCGACGTAGACGCGAGGGCGAACTTCGACCGGATGCCCCTTCAAGCAGTGCTCGCCTGGATGGCCGGCGTGGTCAACGTCGAAGGGATCCTTCAAGGCAGCGTCACCGCGCAGGGGCGCGTGCAGGACCCAACGCTGGTCGGAAGCGTCGACCTCACCGACGGTCGAGTCGATGTTCGGACCGTGGGTCAGACACTCGAGGACGTGTCGGGCCGCGCGATTTTCGACGAGGATGGCGTGGCGATCAGCGATCTGACGATGACCGACACCAATGGCTCTGCAAAGCTCGACGGGCGCGTTGGCATCGAGAAGCTGAGCCTCGACGAAGCGGATTTCGTGATCGAAGCGAAGGATTTCCCTCTTCGGCAGGAAGGCTCCATCATGGCGCGCCTCGCCGGCACGGCCCGTCTCAGAGCAGCGTTCGAAGACGAAGGCATCGATGGAGAGGTCACGCTGAGCAATCTGGTGCTCGACATTCCGGAAGCCTCGGCGACCCCACAAGACCTCGAACCACATCCGGAGGTCTTCTTCATCGGAGAGGAAAGCGAGCCCGTTCGCAAATCTGGCGCTTACTTCGTGAATCTGAGCGTGCGCTCGGACAACCGACTCGTCATCCGCAGCAAGGACCAGGGGTTCTACGTCGAGGCGTCGGCCAATTTGGACACGACCCTGGCCGACGAGCTTGCCGTAAAGGGCACGGTTACCCTCCACACCGGAAACTTCAAGGTCTTCGGGAAACGCTTCGAAGTGCGCTCCGGCAACATGATCTTCGACGGCGACCCCGAGATGGACGCCAAAGTCGATCTAGTGGCGCGCCACTCCCTGCGCGGTAGCAACGACGATGTGACCGTGATCGTCTCGGGCCGGCTCAGCGACCCGACGATCGAGTTCAAGTCCAGCGTGCCGACGACCAGCCAAGCACAGGTCATCGCCCTCTTGGTAACCGGCACGACCCGTCAGCAGCGCGGCGTGAATACGTCCACCGCACAAGCATCTCAGGACACGACGGACTTTCTCAGCGGCGTCGCAGCCGGCCTATTCTCCGCTTCGTTGCAGTCTCAGTTTGGCGGATTCGCGCCCACGTTCGGCATCACGCAAGGACAAGCTTCCGCCGACGACACCGAAGGCGACACCGCCGTACAAGTCGGTTTCAGCGTCGACAGCGTTCTTCCGGACAACATCCCGATCCGCGGGCTCTACGTCGAAGGACAATTCGTGGCGCGGCGTGCGGAAGGTGGCCCAAACACCACCGCACAGGCCCAACGCCCTGGTTTTTTGATCGAGGCGCTTTGGCCACTAAACTTCGTGACGACCGGCACCTTTGCTCCGCCGTCGAACTGGAGCATCGACATCACCTGGGAGCCCTGAGGCAAGCATGAGTCGCAAACTATTCGGAACCGATGGAATTCGCGGTCTAGCCAATCGCGGGGACATGACCCCCGAGGTTGCCTTTCGCATCGGGGCCGCCATCGCGTACCAGGCTGGCAAGCGGGTGAAGCACGTGCCGAGGGTCGTCGTCGGTAAGGACACTCGCCTCTCGGGCTACCTCTTCGAGACGGCCGTCGCTTCGGGCATCTGCGCTCTTGGCGGCGAGGTGCTTCTGTCGGGTCCCCTGCCCACTCCGGCCATCGCGCATCTCACGACGAGCATGCGGGCGGACGCGGGGGTGGTCATCAGCGCATCGCACAACGCGTACCAGGACAACGGAATCAAGATATTCGGTTCGGATGGCTTCAAGCTTCCCGATTCCGTCGAGCTCGAAATCGAGGCGCTGATCTTCGGTTCGGATCTCGACAAGAAGCGGCCAACGGGAATGCGCGTGGGGCGTGCGGAGCGACTGGACGACGCACCGGGGCGTTACGTCGCCTTCGTCAAAGCATCTTTTCCAAACGAGTTGACCCTGGAAGGCGTGAGAATCGTCGTCGACGCCGCGCACGGTGCAGCGTACCGGACTGCGCCCTTGGTCTTCTCCGAGCTCGGCGCAGCGACCCATGCGATCGGGGTCCGCCCCAACGGAAAGAACATCAACCACAAGGTTGGTGCTCTGCACCCCGACGCCTGCTCCAAAGAGGTCCGTCGGCGTGGCGCAGACCTCGGGATCGCGCTCGACGGCGACGCGGACCGCATCATCATGATCGACGAAAAGGGCAACCAGGTCGACGGCGACGCGATCATGGCTCTTTGCGCGACACGCATGCTGCGCGCCAAGCGTCTTCGTCGTCGAACCCTGGCGACGACCGTGATGAGCAACCTAGGCCTCGAGCGCGCCATCGAGGAGGATGGTGGCAAGCTCCTACGGTGCAAGGTCGGCGACCGCTACGTCGTAGATGCGATGCGGCAGCGGGGCCTCAATTTCGGAGGCGAGCAGTCCGGACACCTGATCTTTCTCGATCACGCAACGACCGGCGACGGGCTGGTCGCGGCCATGCAGGTGCTCGCCATCCTACTGCGCGAGGGGCGGCCGCTATCGGAGCTGGCAAACGAGGCGATGGAGCGCGTCCCACAAGTTCTGGTGAACGTCACCCTCCCCGATCGCCGCGCCCTCCAGGAGCTGCCCAAGACCCAGAACGCGATTGCACGTGCCGAGAAGTCGCTCGGCAAGAACGGCCGGGTCCTGGTCCGATGGAGCGGGACCGAGCCGAAGCTTCGTGTGATGATCGAGGGCCCCAGACAGGACCGCATCGAAGCCATGGCCAACGGAATCGCAGCGGAGGTGAAGAAAGAGTTCAAACTCGCCCGTTAGCCAGGGAGCCGTGAGGCCCTCCCGGAGGCGACGCGGATTCATGGAGAGACGAGCTGCTCGTTGAACAAGACCGTGACGGACCTCGGCTCGACTCCGAGCACCTCGATGCCGTCCGGCAGACCGCGAAGCTCGACCGGAACCGCGACCGGGCCTTTCTTCGGGGACGCCGCGCTCAGGCTCACGATCGCGAGCACGGAGGCTGGATTCAAAGCGTCGACCAGGGCCTCCGGGCCGCGGATGCGAGCTGCAACGGCGCGAGGTCGAAGGGCGCGAGGAACGACACCCTCGGCATCGACCCGCAGCGGCGAGAGCACTCGAACTTTCACCTTGGCTTGAACCCGCAGCGTGACCAGAACGCTTTGCGTATCAAAGCTGGTATTCGCGGGCGCGCTGACGAGTTGAACCTCCCGCTGCACCACTCCTTCTTCGAGCTCGGAAACCTCGAACTGCATCGAGCGAACCGTACGAATCGAGTTGACGACATCTCGCGGCCCATCGACCTCGACGGCCTCTGGAAACACCTCAGGCTCCCCGGCCCATTCGAGGCCGGGAGCCAGCTTGCCCTCGAGAAAGACCTCGACTGGAACGTCGCGAACGGCCCGCGGCACCCATTTGAAAACCAAGGAAGGCGGCACGACCTGCATGACCGACACACCCGCAGGCAAATCGAACATTTCTTTTTCGAAATAAAACCGCGTCTCTTCTCGGGACTTGAGCTCCACGTCGACTGCTGGGAGCACTTCTTGGCGGAGTGAATTCAATCGGGCACGGCTGCCTTTGACACGAACGCGGACCCGATCCGGCGTCTCGGTGACGAGGATCATGTCCTTGGCGTCGGGTGGCGGACGAACGACGACGTCCACATAGATGTTTCGCTCCATGTCCTCTGCGCCGTGAACGAGCGAGAACATGAGGATCGCGATCCCGAGCGCGCTGGCCTTGAGTCCGAAGTTCTCGGTGACGAGGAGTCGGATGGCATTCAGCGCTTCCACGAGCGTGCTCACCGCGTTTCCTCCGCCTTCTTCACCGTGATGACCGCGTCGGGGCTCTGCGAGCGGGAGGCCTCGGGAGGCGCCAAAGTACTGCGACGATCGGCGGCTTTGCGGCGGTTACGCTTGGGCGCGTAGAAGAGCCCGTAAAGCGCATCACGGAGCGACCCAACGTCGAGGTTTCGAACGATGTTGCCGTCGAAGCAGAGAGAAATCGCCCCCCGCTCTTCGCTGACGACGACGACGACCGCGTCGGTTTCTTCGGTGATGCCTATTCCAGCGCGGTGGCGAGCACCCAAGGTACGGTCGCCGCCTGCGGAGCCAGCCATCGGCAGAAACACCCCCGCCTGCCAAATGCGGCCCTCACGGACTACCACGGCCCCATCGTGCATCGGGTTCTCGAAGCTCGGTACGAAGACGCTGTGCAGCAGCTCCTTGCTCACCGCCGCATCCACCTCGGTGCCCCGCTCGATGAACTCATCGAGCGCCGCGCTCCTCTCGAACGCGATCAAAGCGCCGATGCGCTTCTGTGCGAGCGTTCCGGCAGCTTTGATCACTTCCTCGATCGTTTGCGTCTCCTTGGCGGTGCGCTGCCCTCGCAGTAGAGGGCGCCGGCCCATCCGGGCAAGCGCCCGTCGAATGTCGGATTGGAAGATGATGACGACGATTACCGCCAGATAGGCGAGCACCGAGTCGAGAATCGTGGTGACGGTCACCAAGCCAACGCGACGCGCGAAGAGGTAGCCGACGAAAACGAGACACAGTCCGATCGCCACCTGCATCGCGCGGGTCCCACGCAGAATGACCAGAGCCCAGTAGATGAGAACCGCGACGAGTCCGATGTCGAGGACGTCGTGAAGGACATCCCAAGGGCTCCGCTGAAAAAAGCTTGCGAAGCCGTTGCTGATCTCACTCAAAACGCTGGTGAGCACTTCGATCACCGTACGCCTCCACCCGCGCTTTGCAGGGCCTCGGTCACGCGAATCACTTGGCGCATCACGAAGACATCGTGGACACGCACCGCTTCGACTCCTGCAGCCACACACATGGCGACTGCGGCTGCTGTGCCGCCGAGTCGGGCGTCAGCAGGCGGCGGCTCTCCGCCCGGATTGGGCGCAAGCTCGGCGATGAAGGATTTCCGCGAAGGCCCCACTAGTACACGGTATCCGGTCTTGCGGAAACGCCCAAGAGAACTTAGCAACGAGGTCGACTGGGCCGCCGTCTTTGCGAATCCAAGCCCAGGGTCGAGCCAGACGGAGGCCCGCGGCACCCCGGCGCCTTCCACGCGTTCGGCAGCCGCCAGGAGCTCGGCAAGAACCTCCTCGACGACGTTCCCGTAGTCGATGTTCGGCGAGCTCACTTCGCCGCGGCCGCGATTGTGCATGATGACGTATTCGGCACCCTTTGCTGCAGCCGCTTCGGCCAAGGCGGGGTCCTCGGCGCAGCGCACGTCGTTTACAACTGTAGCGCCCGCCGCGAACGCTGCCGCGGCAACCTCGGGCTTGACGGTGTCGATGGACACCCGCGCCCCCAGTCGACCCGCCAGTGCCTCGATGACCGGCACGACCCGCCGAATCTCCGCGGCGGCCGGCACTTGCTCGAAGCCAGAGCCGTAGGTTCGGCCGGCCGGCCTCGAGGATTCGCCACCGACGTCGAGAACGTCCGCGCCCTCTTGGAGTAGCCTTCGACCATGCTCGATGGCCTGTGCAGGCTTCAGGAACTTGCCCCCGTCGCTGAATGAATCCGGCGTCACATTGAGGACGCCCCACAGCTCGGGCATCAGAACCTCCGTCGTCTACCCTGCGCTGGGCACCTCGCGCGGACGTGGCTGAAAGATGGCGCCCTTTCGCTTTTCTTCGCTTTCGCGTCGCTTCTCGGCGTACGTAGGGACGCTCACGGTGACTGGAGGCGGCAAGTCATTGCCCGACATGATGGCCTCGATCTCTTCGCGACCGAGGGTCTCGCGCTCGAGGAGGGCCTCGGCGATCGCGTCGAGCTCTCTGCGGTGCTCTTCGACGATCCCCTTGGCGCGATCGTACTGAGCGTTGATGATGCTGCGAACTTCATCGTCGATTTCTTTCGCCGTCTCTTCGGAGTAGTCCTTGTGGTACGACTGACCGAGGAATCCGGACTCTTCCTTTTCGACGTACGAAAGCGGGCCGAGAGACGCGCTCATCCCCCACTCGGTCACCATCGACCGGGCGAGCTGGGTGGCCTTTTTGAAATC
>CAJIBW010000347.1_pt1 | contig 13617 bp, 5 predicted proteins | sample 9199441 | NCBI WGS metagenome assembly CAJIBW01 (sample SAMEA7708313, study PRJEB35096) | sediment metagenome | biome: marine neritic benthic zone biome [ENVO:01000025]; feature: sediment [ENVO:00002007]; material: shallow marine sediment [ENVO:03000034] sea grass bed [ENVO_01000059] ... | reverse complement strand
CGGCCGAGCGCGGCGAGCACGACCTCCTTCGGGCCGACGAGTCGAACCGCGCTGCGTGCACGGCTGACTGCGGTGTAGAGCAACTCGCGGCTCAGCATCGGCGCATCCTCGTCCGGGAGAACGAATAGAACTTCGTCGAACTCCGAGCCCTGTGCCTTGTGCACACTCAGTGCGAATGCGTCGGAGTAGCGCGGCAACCTCGCCTCGGCGAGCTCGCGAAAGGCTTCGGAATCGCTCTGCACGATCGCGATCGTTGGCTCGCCTTCGATCAGCATGGCGAAGTCTCCGTTGTACACTTTCAGCTCGTGGCTGTTTTCTTCGATGATGATCGGTGTCACCGCGGGCTCGCGCCCTTCGCTTTGATAGAGCCGGTCGACCAGGGCAGCGCCGAGCCTGCGCGTGCCCACCATCCCTCTGCGAAACGGGCTCAGCATCACGTAGCGGCTTCGAAGCTCGAAGTGGCGGCGAGCGTCCGTTGAGCGCAGCGCGACCGACCAGTGGGCCGCGGCGCGATCGAGCTCTGCGGGCAAGCCCGCCGAAGAGACCCAGGCCAGGTCCGTTGCATCGCGGAGGTCGAGCAGGCCTTGGACCGCTTGTGCGTCCCCTTCACGGATCGCCGCAATCAGCTGGCCGAGCGGCTGTGTTTCGTCGTATCGATAGGTCTTGGTCAGCTGTGTCACTCTGCCTTTCCAAGCGGTCCGGGTGCTCGCGGTCACCAGGTCCCTTAGCACCGAGCCTGCCTCCACCGAGGTGAGCTGGTCGGGGTCCCCGACGATCAGCAAAGTGGCGTCCCGCCGCGTGGCATCGAGCAATTGCCGCATCAAGCCGAGGTCGATCATCGAGGCTTCGTCCACGACGATCAGGTCAGCCTCGAGGGGCCGGTCGGCGTTCCGCGCGAAGCGCGAGCCTTCACGCTGCATCCCGAGCGCCCGCTGCAAGGTGGTGGCTTGCTCGGGGATCGCCGAAAGCACCTCGGACGAAGCTTCGATGCTTGATTTCGCTCGGCGCACCGCCTCTCCCAAGCGAGCAGCGGACTTCCCCGTCGGGGCGAGAAGCATCACGCGGGGCGCTTTCTCTGTCTCACGTACGCGGCCTTCGATGAGCAGCGTCACGATCGCAGCCACCGTGGTCGTTTTGCCGGTCCCGGGCCCGCCGCAGAGCAGCGAAACCGGATGCCGAAGAGCGTTTTGTGCGGCGCGGCGCTGCGGAGAGTCAGCTGCGCCGGGAAACAGGCGTTCGAGTGATGCCTCGAGCCAGCTGCTCTCGTTCGTCGAGGCAGGCCGGCGAGAGGATCGCCGCGCAAGCTCCAGAGCGATGTCACGCTCGAGCTGCCAGTACCGTCGCAGGTAAAGACGGCCGGCCTGGTCGAGCACGAGGGGACCCCCAACGCTCAGTGGGCTTGCCGCGATCTGATCTTTCCAGCGCCCTCTAGCCGGCAAATTGCCTGCTGGTCCGACTTCTCCCGGCCAGATTTCCGCGACCGACATGTCCATCGGAAAGCAGCTATGTCCGCGGCGCACGCTGCGGCTCGTGAGCGCAATCGCGAGCTCGACCTCGGGGCTCACGGGTTCGACCATGCGGCCGAGGACCTGGGCCAACTCGACGTCGAGCAGCTCGAGAAGGCCCCGTGCTCGAAGCTCAGCGAGCATCTGAGCCTCCTCCCAGCCACCGGTCGACTGCGTTGAGCAACTTCGCAGATCCGCGATCGAAGAACACACTCGACCCCGCGCCCTCCGAACCCGTCATCCCCCGAACGAAGACGAAGAGCGCGCCGCCCCAGTGCTCTTCCGGGTCGTAGCCGCGGACGCGCTGCGTCAGATACCTATGCGCCGCGGCGGTGTAGAGCTGCGCTTGCAAGAGATAGTGCTCGCGTTGAACCGCCTCGGTGACTGTGGCCGCGTCATAGGCGCGCAGGCTGTTCGACTTGTAATCCGCGACATACCAGCGGTCCTGCCACTCGAAGAGCAAATCGATGTAGCCGCGGAGATAGCGATGCAACGCTGGAGAGCTCAGCTCGCTCAGTCGTGCTGGATAGCCGGGCGCCGCCTTCGGCGCTCCATGTTCTTTGAGCACCGTTGCCAAGCCATCGAGGCTCGGCTCATCGACGCGAAGTGTGAACTCGAGCTCGCGCAGTTGACGCCGCGGATCGAGCTCGCTCATGCGGGGTGCCCCGGGCCCCTGGGTGAGCGGCGTGCTGCCCACCGTGACGAGATCCTGCTGCACCTCTGCCGCAAGGGCCGGATCGAATCCCCACGCCCCTAGCTCGCGCTCGATCAAGGTCGCCGTTGCCCCTCCATCGAGCTCGGCGAAATTCGCCTGCTCCAAAATCGAATGGAGCAACAGACCCGTCCGCGCTCCGGGCGCCAAGTTGCCAAAGAGAGCGCGATCGTGTTCCGCGGATGCGCCGTCGCCTCGGTCGACGGGCGCTTTTTCGTCGTGGCCGCTCAGGCTCGTGAAGCTCGCCATGCGGGGTGCTGGATCGAAGGTGCGGCTCTGCGCTTTCGCGGCCAGGTTCGCTTTGGGCGCCTCGGGCTGCATCGGGGTCGCGGCCTCTCCGTGAGGCGGACGGCAGCCGATCGTGCCCGCGGACGCCGCCGCGAGCGCCTCCGCAGCTTGGCGCATTTGCGGTTCGTCGAGCTCGTCGAACCCGTCGTCGCCGTGCAGCAGGTAGCGAAGCGCCGACGTCTTCCAACCCGGACCACGGCCCCAAAAAAGCGTGCACCGATGCTTGGCGCGCGTGACCGCCACATAGAGCAGTCGAAGCGCATCGGACTGCGCTTCGAGCTCTGCAAGCCTCCGGTGTTCGGCGAGCTCGGGCTGATGTGCAAATCTTTTCTGAGCATCGGGGAGCGTGAGGCGAAGGTCGAGCTTGATGTTGCGCTGTGCATCGTGAAACTTCAGGGCCTTCGCCGCGAAGCCTCGAAGGCCGGCGTCGTTCCAGGTGAACGGGCAATAGACGATTCCGTACTCGAGGCCCTTGCTCTTGTGGATCGTCGCGACGCGAACCGCGCCCGAGTCGGCGTCCGGTCGCTGCTGGAGCTCCTCGCGCGCCACCCCGCCGGCTGCGGAGCCGTCACTCAAGCGTCGAAGCCATTGCATGAGAGAGGCGGGGTTTCGGCCTTGCTCTCGTTCTCCGCGAAGAAGGAGCTCTTCGAGGTGTGAAAGGTCGGTGAGCTCTCGTCGCGCTGCCGGCTGACGCGCAATTCGCTTCTCCGCCCCCGAGACCCGGAGCATGTCTTCGAGGAAGCGAAGCACGCCGTAGCTGTGCCAGGCCTCGTTCCATTCTCGAAACCGAGTCACCCAGCTGGTCCAGGTTTCATCGCTCATCGAAGAGAGCGCGTACGGGCTGACTCCGAAGAGCCTCGTGAGAAGCGCGCGCCGGACTGCGCCCGCGTCGCCTGGCATCAAGGCCGCCTCGAGGACGGCTCTCAGCTCCGAGGCGATCTCGGTCCCGAGCACGGTCGAGCCGCCGTCGAGCGAGGTCGGAATCTGGAGGGCCCGCAGAGCGGCCGTCACTTCCTCTGCCTGCGTGTTGCTGCGGCACAGCACGGCCACGTCGTCGGGCAGCACCGGGCGCTCATTGATTCGAGCATCGGAATCGAGCAGCAGCGCGATTTCGTTGGCGACGATCGGCGCGACCGCCTCGGCGAGCGGACCCTCGAGCTGCTCTTCTTCGATGAAGACCAGCTCCAAGCCCGCGTCGAGGCTCGAACGGTTCTCGGCGGCTTGCGCCGCCGCTGCCTCGAAGTCGATGCCGTCGAGCGCGAACGCAGGCTCTCTGCGGGAGAACAGAGCGTTGACCCCTTCGACGACGGCCGGGTCGGAGCGCCGGTTGGTTCCAAGTGTGTGCTTGCGCTGACCAATGTCCGCCGCGGCACCCATGTAGGAAAAGACGTCTGCTCCGCGAAACGAGTAAATCGCTTGCTTCGGGTCGCCGACGTAGACCGCAGCACCCTCGCCGTAGATGGCTCGAAAAATTCCATACTGCACCGAATCGGTGTCCTGAAACTCATCGATGAGCGCTAGAGGATACGCCGTTGCGATCGTCGTGATGAGCTCGTCCCGGCTCGACGCCGCGGCGCCGCCCGTCGGAGGATTCAAGGCCGCATAGACGGCTGTCAGCAAGTCGTCGAACGTGAACACGGAGGTTTCGTAGCGGCGCTTGCGCGAAACGCTCCGGGCATGCTCGATGAACCGCTGCTGCACGTCGAACACCGCATAGTCGAGCATTGGTTGAAGCGTTTCGTGGGCATCCCACAGGCGGCGGCACGCACTGAAAAACGCGTGCTCGGGCTCATCCCGGCCTTTCTTCATCGCCATCCTGCCCTCGGCGAGAAGCGGTAGGCACGTCGGGGGGTACGCGAAACGCGGTTGCCCGAAAAAGGCATCCAGCGCCGGCATCCAAGTCTTCGGGATGCTCTTGAGGTTGTACCGATTTCGGTTGAAGTCCGGGTTGCGCAGGAGAATCTCGCAGACCTGCGCTCGCTCCCGGTTCCAGAGCTCCGCGGCCCGTCGATGTTGCTCCAACCAGTCCGCGACGAGGTTCTCGTTTGCTTCGCGCCGTTGTGGACCAAGGACCTCGATGCCCCGCATCGCGGCGACGGTGGCCAGCGTTGCGAGATGTTCCGGCCCGACATTGGCCTTTTTCAGCGCTTCCAGCAGCCATTCGCCTTGGTCGTAGAGCTCGCTCACCCAGAAATCGACGGCAAGCTCGGCGTGTACGGACTCCGCATCCTCGGAGACTTCGAGGTCGAAGTCGGTTCCAAGCTCGAGCGGATACTCCTGCAGGAGCCGCTGACAGAACCCGTGGATCGTCAGGATGGCTGCCTGATCCATCTTGCCGATCGCATTTCTGAGCCGACGTTCGACTTCGCTTCGGCCGAGGCGTTCGGCCGCAGCGTCGACGACCTCGCGGAGCGCGTCGCCTCGCCCGTTGGACGAGTCCAGCATGACGAGTGCCTGCGCGATGCGGTCGCGCGCTCGGACCCGGAGCTCCGCCGTCGCCGCGTTCGTATAGGTCACGGCCAGAATCTGCTCGGGCTGCAAGCCGAGCTCGAGGATCCCGCGAACGAAGTAGGTCGTGATCGCATGGGTCTTGCCGGTGCCGGCGCTTGCTTCGACGAGCGTCGGCGCATCGAGCGGTACGAGCTCCGGACGCATGGCGCTCATGGCTCGCTCCGATGCTCGAAGAGCGGCCTGTAGACCGCGAGCGCCGCTTGCTCGAAGGCCTCCGTCCAGCGTTCATCCCCGAATGCGTCGAAGGAACCCAGGACATAGGCCAGGCGCGCATCTCTGCCGCACAGGCTTCGCAATTCGGTCTTCGCCGATTTCTCGGCTTTGCGTCGATCCTCGGGGCGGTAGTGCTGGGCGAAGAGCCGCGATGCGCTTTCGAGAAGGGGCACCGGCTTTTCGAGGCACTCGCCGTAGATTTCGAGCAGCGGGCGGAGCAGCTGCCGAGGGTCCTCGGTCGGCGCGAATGAGATCAGGCTCGCCCGCTGGCGTTCGCCCCGCAGGATGAGATTCGTCGGGCGCCTCGTCCCGGTGGCCGCCTGCAACAGCAGGTGTTCGACCCAGGCCGCCAGCTCCGCTCTGCGCCCGGCCTTCGTGAAGCGCTTCACGAGCCGCTGCTCCGGAAACAAGCCGTCCACGCGGCCCTCCAAGACGAGCCCGTCGAGCTCTACCGAAAGCAGCTGCGACTCGGCTGTCGGATGCGGCTGTAGTCCGTCGGCCCGCCCGTGGAGGTCGGCGACCTCCTGCGCGAGGGCTTGCCGTTCGAGAGCACCCCAGGTTCCATCCGGGAACTCGGGCGCGGCCTCGAGGAATTCCCGAAGAGCGTCGTCACGAAGGCCGGCGCTAAGGACGGCATTCCCAAGCAGCGATTTGTCGAGCGGGCTGGCCTGCGTGACCGCCATCGTCGGCTCGTAGAGCTCTGACTCATCGAATCTCGCCAACAAGACCCGATCGATGAACGAAGCGATCGGGTTCCAAAGCCAGGAGGCGAGCTCGCCTGTCGATACGACGGGGGCCTGCTCGCCCGTCTCGGCCAGGAGCTCGACGCGTGTGCGTTCGTCAGGCGGCTGGCAGAGCGCTTCGGCGATCTGCAGGTGCCGCCGCGAGCTGCTCTGAAACGCCATGCTGCCGTCGAAATACGTAGCGTCAAACGCGTGTCGCGGGTGCACGACTGGTTCGAGCAGCGGCGCCCCATCAGGACCTTGGTAGTAGCGATTGACGGTGTCGCGAAGCTCCCAGAGCAGTGGCGACGGGCTAGCGCCCTCTCGCGAACCCGATGAAGGGGTTCCATAGGTGACGATCAGCCTGTCGCGCGCGCAAAGGATGGCCTGCAGGAACGCATGACGATCGTCGTGGCGCTGGTTCCGGTCGCCTGGGCGCGGCGAATCCCGTGTCACGTCAAAGCTCAGACGCCTGTCCCCCCGCGGAAATGAAGCTTCGTCCATTCCGACGAGACAGACGAGCCGAAACGGCACCGGCCGCAGAGGCACGAGCTCGGCGATGGTCACACCACGTCGCAGGAATCCCACCGCGGGGGTTTCCCGGAGCAGAAGCCTGGCAAGCTCTCGGCGAATGGTTTTGAGCGACAGGGCGCCGCTGTATCCGCTCTGCTCCGCCGACTCTTTCAAGCTGCCGAGCGCTTCGCGGACGACCCGCACCGCGGCGCTCCACTCATCGTCCTCCGAGAAGATCGATCTGCAAAGCTGAACGAGGAGCTCGGTCCAGTCGCCCATCGTCTGCGGCTCGCGCGCCTGGCGCTGCGCCGCGAACAGCGTCTCGCCCAGCCGTGACAAGCGCGCCACGAGAGCGGCGTCTTCGAGCGATGGCGCCCCCCGTGGGAGCAGGCCGTTGAAGACAGCGCTGTCCTGTGTCGACGAGGCGAATCCCAAAAACAGCCTGCCAAAACCCGCCCTCCAGGTGTGCATGGGCTCGGCGGGGAACTCCAGCTCGCTGCGGTGCGCGGCGTCGATGCCCCAGCGGACGCCGGCTGCTGCGAGGAGCTCCGTCAGCCTCGCTCGTTCCTCGGGGCTGAAGCGGAAGTCCGCGCGCATCGAGTCTGCGTCGATCAGCCGCAGCAGGTCGAGCACCGAGAACCTCGAGCCGAGCACGTCCAGCACCGCGACGAAGTCGTCGTAGAAACGCGCGTCTTCGCGCGTCAGGCGGTCGTGCACTTCGTAGGGAATGCGGTGGCGCCCTTCCTGGCCGAACACCGCTCGAAAAACCGGCGCGTAGGTCTCGAGGTCCGGCGCCATGACGAGAATGTCCTCGGGCAGAAGCGTCGAGTCCTCCTCGAGAGCGCTTTGAACGGCTTCATAGACGACCTGTGCCTCCCGCATCGGGCCGGCGCACGCGTGGACGGTCATCGACGAATCCGAAGGGCTCTGGACCGACCGGTCCGCCGGCGCCGGGGTGCTCTTGAACTCGAAGATGTCGGCCTGGAGCGAGCTCAGCAGGCTCGTTCGTTTCGGCGCCTCATAGACCTCCGTCTGGCGGCCCAGGCTCTGGTCGAGGGAGAGCAGGACTTGCTGGAAGTCGTGGCTCAGACGTCCGACGCTCGATAGAAACGCATGACCGTCGCTCGAAGCGGGTCCCTCCGCGGAGGGCAGCACGTCCCCAAGGTACTCGCGCGAGGGTTCCAGCACATAGAGCGTCGTCGGAACCGAGTGCGAGAGCGCATCGAAGAGCTCGACGAACAGCGGCGGAATGGTTTCGAGCGCAAACACGTGAAGCCGTTCAAAGCTGAGATCGTCGATGCGCTGGCCGCTTCGAAGCCTGGGCAGCGCTTCCCGAATGCGGGAGGCGAGGTCCTGCGGTCCGAGTGCCTGCGCAACACGATGCCAGAGCTCACTCTGCCAGCTCGCCGATGGCCTCTTTGCCCAATCGGCCAGCAACTCTGGCCGATACACGACGTAGTCGTCGTACACCGCGGAAAGGCCGTCCGCGAAGCGCAGGACGCGGTCGGGGTCGGCACCCAAATAAACACGCAGCGCTTGCGGCGCGGATTCTTCAAGCAGGCGCGCGATCGTCCATTTGAGTCGGTCCGGCGAATATGCGGACGCCTTTTCCGACGCCCCGAGCGCGCGTTCGAGGACTTCTTCGATCACGGCTCGCGGGAACGGGAACGAAGGATTCCCCCAAACCCCCAGCCGCTCGGCGAGCGCGAGCGTCAGCCAGCGCTCCATGCCGCGGCTCGAAACCACGATGACCTCGCTCTGGAAGGGACCCAGAGGCTCGCGGCGAATCAGCGAAGCAAGCGCGTCCGCGAGGTTTTCCGTTCGGTTGCTGCGGACGAGCTCCATGCGCTCAACGAGGTGCAAACTTTCGTTGCAGGTTTTTCATACCTCGGCTGAGCGCGACTTGGAACAGCTTAGAGCCCGCCCACGCTTTGAGCGGGTTGCTCGCGAGTCGGCCGTACGCCAACCAGCAAATCACCGTTCCCCCGTCGGGATGCGGCTCGCAGGTCATCACGCCCAGGTGGTCGAAGCACGTCCCCAAGAACGCTCCGTCGTTGGCGGAATAGGCGAGCATGCGGGGTGCCTCGTACGCCTTCACCTTCTCCCGAACGAGCATCGGGCCGCCGCTCTCGATGACGCGGATCGCCCCGACCTGGCCCGGGGCCTCGGCCTCGCTGTTGTCGGTCCAGCTCTTCTTGGCGCCGACGATCCATTCGCTCGATCGCTCGAAGTCACTCACGTAGTTGAAGAGCTCCTGCTGCGTGACGTCGAGTCGCTGCGTCGTTTCGTACACGAGCGGCTGATCGCTCAGGCGTGCGCCTGTCTCCTTGGCGTACGCGGTGAAGTCCGAGAAGGCAGCCATCACGCGAGTCTTACCGCTCCAGGTCGAAGTTCAAGGCTCAAGAGAGCCTGTTCCGGTAGTCTTCGTACCCAAACTGGCGTTGGACCCGGTAGGAGTCGTCCCGCGGGTCGTAGAGCGCAATGGACGGCAGCCTGACCCCGTTGAAGGTCGTGGTCTTGACCATCGTGTAGTGCGCCATGTCCTCGAAGACGAGCCGGTCGCCGACATCCAGCGGCTCAGCAAACGAGTACTCCCCGATCACGTCGCCGGCCAAACAGCTCAGGCCCCCGAGCCGGTAGCTGTACGGGAGCTTCCCCGGCTCTGCCGCGTTTCGAATCGCCGGGCGGTACGGCATCTCGAGCACATCGGGCATGTGCGCGGTTGCCGAGGTGTCTAGGATTGCAATTCGTCCGTCGTTGTCGATGACGTCCAGGACCGTCGCCACGAGCACGCCGGCGTTCAGACCAACCGCTTCCCCAGGCTCCAGAAAGACATCGACCCGGCGCTCTCGCTTGAGCTCCCGAATCAGGTCGATCAGCATGCCCACGTCGTAGTCGGGCCTGGTGATGTGATGGCCGCCGCCGAGGTTCACCCATTTCGCGTCGTCGAGCCAAGACGAAAAGCGGTCTTCGATGACGGCGAGCGTTCGTTTTAGCGCGTCTGCGCCGTGCTCGCAGAGCGTGTGAAAGTGCAGGCCTTCGATGCCGCGAAGGTTGGCTTTCATCAAAGCACGCTTGGTGGCGCCCAGGCGTGATCCGGCGGCGCACGGATCATAAATGGCGACGTCGACTTCGGAGTGCTCCGGATTGATCCTCAGCCCGAAGCCCGTGTCCGAAGCGTGTTCGTCGATGATTGAACGGAAGCGATCGATCTGAGACGGCGAGTTGAAGATGACGTGGTCGGAGTATCGAATCGACGCCCGAAGGGAGGCCTCGTCAAACGCCGGGCAATAGGTGTGCACCTGCTTGCCGAGCTCTTCGTGACCGAGTCTCGCCTCTTCCGGGCCGCTCGCCGAAACGCCCTCGAGGTACCTGCCCAGCAGTGGAAAGGTCGCCCAGGCGGCGAAGCCCTTCAGAGCAAGCAAGATCGTGCAGTCTGCTGCGCGCTGGGCATGCGCCAAGAGCTCCAAGTTGCTTTCCAGGGCTGCGAGATCGATCACGTAGGAAGGTGAATCGACGCGGCTTAGGTCGAGGTTGGCGCAGGGAAGCACTACATCTCCTTCACGTGCCAAGGGAGCCCGCGCCGGCCCAGCTCGTCGAGAAAAGGCTCAGGATCGAGCTGCTCGACGTTGAACACACCCTTGCCCTGCCACCGGCCGGTGAGCAGCATCTTTGCGCCGACCATCGTGGGGACGCCGGTCGTGTACGAGACCGCCTGCGCTCGAACCTCTTTCCAGGATTCTTCATGGTCGCAGACGTTGTAGATGAACACCTTCTTAGGCCTGCCGTCTTTACGGCCTTCGATCAAGCAGCCGATGCTCGTTTTCCCAGTGTAGTTCTCACCGAGGGTCGATGGATCGGGCAGCAGGGCTTTCAAGAACTGAATCGGTACGATCTCCCGGCCTTCGTACTCGACGGGTTCAATGCTGGTCATGCCCACGTTTTGAAGCACGCGAAGGTGCGTGATGTACTCGTCGCCGAAGGTCATCCAGAAACGAATGCGCTTGAGCCCATCGATGTGCTTGACCAGCGACTCGAGCTCTTCGTGGTAGAGCAAGTAGGCCTTCCGCTCGCCGACAGCCGGGAAATCGAACACTCGCGACTGCGACATCGCATCGATTTCGACCCAGCTTCCGTTCTCCCAGTACCGGCCCCGCTGGGTGATCTCGCGAATGTTGATCTCCGGGTTGAAATTGGTGGCGAACGGGTGTCCGTGGTCTCCGCCGTTGCAGTCTAGGATGTCGATGTAGTCGATCTCGTCGAAAAGCTTTTTCTGGGCGTACGCGCAAAAGGTGTTGGTTACACCGGGGTCGAAGCCCGAACCCAGCAGCGCCATGATTCCGGCGGATTCGAATCGCTCGTGATAGTCCCACTGCCATTTGTATTCGAACTTCGCCTCGTCCGGCGGCTCGTAGTTGGCCGTGTCGAGATAGTCCACGCCGGTTTCGAGGCAGGCATCCATCAAAGGCAGGTCCTGGTATGGAAGGGCAACGTTGATCAGAAGGTCCGGCTGCACTCGTTTGATCAGCGCGACCGTTTGTGCGACGTCGTCCGCATCGACCTGAGCGATTTCGATTTCACGTCCGCGCATGTCTCGGACTTGCTTCTGAATTCCTTCGCAGCGCGAAAGGGTTCGGCTTGCCAGCACGATCTCGGAGAACGTGTCGCTGTCTTCCGCGCACTTGTGGGTGACGACGCCGCCTACTCCACCTGCACCAATGATCAACACCTTGCTCATGGAATCCTCCGCAACGGGCCCAAAGGCCTCGCCTTCCGCGATTCGAGGTGTGACGTCGGCGTACGCGATTTGCAAGCCAAGCCGCGTGACTTTCGAGGATCCTTGTGTTTACCTCAGCCACCTGTCGAGGAAAGGGCAAAGCCGTTCTGATGCAGCAAGCGATAATTGGATTGGACGTGGGGTCCACCACCGTAAAAGCGGTCGTGGTCGATCCGCAAACCAAGGACATCGTCTGGAGCGACTACCAGCGTCACCACACCAAGCAGGCGGAGTGTGTGCTCGACTTCATGGTGCGGATTGGCCAGGTCCTCGCGGAGCTCGGCTGTGAGGAGGTCCGAGCGTTCATCACGGGGTCTGGCGCCAAGCCGCTCGAACGGCCGCTAGGGGCGAAGTTCGTTCAAGAAGTGAACTCGGTCACCTTGGCGGTCGAGACGCTGCACCCCGATGCGGGGTCCGTCGTCGAGCTGGGCGGCCAGGACGCGAAGATCATCATTTTCAAAGAGAACAAGAGGACTGGCGACAAATCCGCCATTGCCTCGATGAACGACAAGTGTGCTTCGGGCACCGGCGCCACCATCGACAAGTGCATGATCAAAGTCGGAATGCCGTCAGAGGAGACGCTGAACCTTCACTTCGACGACGCGCACCTGCACCACGTTGCGGCCAAGTGCGGCGTCTTTGCCGAAACCGACATCGTCAACCTCGTCAAGACAGGCATCCCCTCCGACGAAATCATGTGCTCGCTCGCCGACGCCATCGTGATGCAGAACCTGTCGGTGCTCACTCGCGGCAACACCCTCCGCCACAAGGTCTTGCTCCTCGGTGGGCCCAACACGTTCCTTCCGTTCCTCCAGGAGTGCTGGCGCAAGCGAATTCCCGAGACTTGGGACGAGCGTGGGTACGACTACCCGAAAGACGTGCCCATCGAAGAGCTGATTCCAGTGCCCGAGAACGCTGCACTCTACGCCGCGTACGGCGCGGTCATGTACGGCATGCACGAACCCGCGGACGTCGGGGTCTACGAGGGCCTCGACGGCTTGCGCCATTACATCAGCGAGGGGCGCAAAGAACGCCTAGGCGAAAGCGCCGGGCCGCCGCTTGCCCGCGACGAATCGGAGCTCGAGCAATTCCTCGGCGCCTACCATCGTCCGATGTTTGCCGAGCCGGAGCTGCAAGGCGAAACGGTACGCGTCGTCATCGGCCTCGACGGCGGAAGCACGTCGTCCAAAGCCGTCCTCCTCAGCGAAGAGGGCGAGGTGTTGATGAAGGCGTATACCCTGTCCAAGGGCAACCCGATTCAAGACAGCAAAGAGCTCCTCGGCGAGCTTCGCGGCCGAATGCAGTCCAAGGGCGTGGAGCTCGAGGTGCTCGGTTTCGGCGCAACCGGCTACGCAGCCGACGTCCTCGAAGAGTGCGTACGCGCGGACGTGAACATCGTCGAGACCGTCGCGCACATGATGAGCGCTACGCATTATTTCGGCGACGTCGACGTCATCTGCGACATCGGCGGCCAGGACATCAAAGTCCTGTTCATGGAAAACGGGGACATCAAGACGTTCAAGCTCTCCAATCAGTGTTCCGCCGGCAACGGCATGCTCCTACAGGCGATGGCCGATCAGTTCGGCCTCCCCGTCACCGAGTACGCTGATAACGCCTTCCAGGCCGATCTCGCTCCAAAGTTCAGCTACGGCTGCGCGGTGTTCCTCGACACCGATCGCGTCAACTTCCAAAAAGAAGGCTTCAGCAAAGAAGAGCTTCTCGCAGGGCTTGCGCAGGTGTTGCCGAAGAATGTCTGGCAGTACGTCGTGGGCATCCCGCGCATGGCCGCGCTCGGGCAAAAGTTCGTGCTTCAGGGCGGCACGCAGTACAACCTCGCCGCAGTCAAGGCACAGGTGGACTACATCAAAGAGCGCGTGCCCGGAGCGGATGTGTTCGTCCACCCGCACAGTGGGGAGGCAGGCGCGATCGGCGCCGCGATGGAGACGCTCAGAGTCGTTCGACGCCGCGGGAGCTCCACGTTTATTGGCCTCGATGCCGCGATCGACCTCGATTACAAGACCCGCAACGACGAAACGACTACCTGTCACTTTTGCGCGAACAACTGCTCGCGCACCTTCATCGATGCCTACCGTCCTGACGGGTCGACCAGCCGCTACATCAGTGGGTTCTCGTGTGAAAAGGGGATGGTCGAGTCGAAGGAGGCGATGGACGAGCTCGTCAAAGAGCGCCGGAAGATCATGAAAGAGTTCCCGAACCTCGTCACCTACGAGGGGCTCAAGGTCTTCAAGCGAATTTCAGGCGTAAAGACGCTTCCTGAAGCGGGTGCGCCCGTCGAAGACGCGACCGTCGAGCGCACGTTCTTTGGCTCGATCAAGCGCAAGAAGTTCACGCGCGCTTTCGCGCGCTCGTCCGAGG
>CAJIBW010000468.1_pt1 | contig 13761 bp, 16 predicted proteins | sample 9199441 | NCBI WGS metagenome assembly CAJIBW01 (sample SAMEA7708313, study PRJEB35096) | sediment metagenome | biome: marine neritic benthic zone biome [ENVO:01000025]; feature: sediment [ENVO:00002007]; material: shallow marine sediment [ENVO:03000034] sea grass bed [ENVO_01000059] ... | reverse complement strand
TGGTCGTTTGGTACTCGAGCCGCAATCGACTGGTTCGAAACACGGTCGTCCGAAGCCGATACGGCACGCACTTCATGTACAGCCACGACAATCACGTGGAAGGCAATCGCTATGTCGACAACGTGGTCGGCATTTTCATCATGTACAGCCGGAACTTGATGCTGCACGACAACCTCCTCGCGCGGGCGACGGGCCCGGGCGGCATGGGGCTCGGTATCAAGGAGTCCGGCAACTTGACGGTGACGGGCAACGCCTTCATCGCAAACACCAAGGGCGTCTACATGGACACCGCACCGCTCGAACCCGAAGACTTCAACGCATTTGAGAACAACGCGTTCTTTCATTCGGAGGTCGCGGTGCTGATGCATTCGAGCGAGAAGCGTAATGCATTTCGGGGCAACCAGTTCGTCAGCAATCGTTCGCAGCTCCAGGTGGAAGGCGGCGGGGACGCGCTGGGCGTCGAATGGGATGGAAACTCTTTCGATGACTATTCGGGTTACGACATGGACCGCGACGGATTCGGGGACATTCCCTACGAGCTCCGTCGGCTGAGCAGTCAGCTCGAGAGCACGTACCCGCAGCTACAGTTTTTTCGCGGCGCGATTACGCTCCAGCTTCTCGACGCGATCAGCTCGCTCTTTCCGATGGTCGAGCCGAAGACCACCATGATCGACGCGCGACCAAAGATGGGCGCTGTCGACTGGAGTCGTTTCGATGCACGTTGAGGGCAGGGCGATACGAAAGCAGTTCGGCCGAGTCGAGGCGCTTCGAGGGCTCGATTTCAGCATTCCGAGCGGAGGGAAAGTAGGCCTGATCGGCCCCAACGCCTCGGGGAAGTCGACGCTGATTCGCATCATTTTGGGCCTGCTGCGCTGCGACGGCGAGCTCTTGCTCGATGGCGAGAAGAAGCGACACATCGAGGCCGCCGACCGGATCGCATACGTCCCGCAAATCGCGCCGAAGTTCAATGCGTCGGTAGGTGAGGTGATCAAGGCGATCACCCGTGTCCGGGAGATCTCCCCGGATGCCGTGCTAGGCGCTGGCACCGAGCTCGGAATCGACCTGCGAGCTGCGGACCGGCAGGCGTTTTGCAACCTGTCTGGTGGCGCCAAGCAAAAGACCCTCATTTCTCTCGCACTCGCCAGCCAAGCGTCGCTTTACGTCCTCGACGAGCCGACGGCCAGTCTGGACACGCAGTCTCGCAGAGACCTCTTCCGTTTGCTGTCCGAGCGAACGCAGGACGCCACGCTGATCCTTTGTTCGCACCGTCTCGAAGAGATCCGGACCTTGGTCGACCGGGTGATGGTGCTCGACGAGGGTCGGCTCGCATACTTCGGGCCGACCGAGGAATATCTGGACCGAATGACGTTGAGCACCATCGACGTTCAGCTTCGCAACGGAGTCGATCAGGAAACGCTCGCCGCGATGGGCTTCGAGCCAGGGGTTGCCGGCTGGTGGAGCCGCACCGCTACCCGCGCGGAGAAGCTCGATCTAGTCGCGCGTCTTTCTCAACGCCTAGAGGGGCAGATCATCAACGTGCTGGTGCGCGACGCCGATGCCGTGCAGCTCGACGAAGGAGGAGGCATAGACGATGTCCACCAAGATCATTAAGGCACTTTTGTTGCTGGTCGCCCTCGTCGCCGCGGTCGTCGCCTTCGGACGCTTCAACCAGGTGACACTCGCCGAGGGTGCTGTTCCCGTCGTTTGGGATACGGAGGTGTGCGCCCATTGCAAGATGCACGTGGGCGATCCGCGTTTTGCAGCTCAGCTCCAAACGACGGAGGGAGACGTGCTGAATTTCGACGATCCCGGCTGCCTCTTCGACTACCTTCAATCGAACGAAGCCACGGTCCACGCGCTCCATTTTCGCAATCACCTGGCAGACGGCTGGCTGTCGGAGGCCGAGGTGGGCTTCCTACCCGCCGACGACTCACCCATGGGCTACGGAATCCGCGCGGTCCCAAAGGGAACACCCGAGGCGCAAGGCATCGACTGGGCGAAATCGCGCGTGAAGGACCGCGCCCACCAGCAGCGCGGGGGCCCATGAACCGGCATCTGCGGTCGTACTTCGCGGTGGCCCAGCTCGATCTCGCCGAGGTCCTTCGGTCTCGCTGGCTGCTGTTCTGCATCGTCGTCTATGCGGCCCTTGCCGTCGTATTTCTGCTGGTGGGGATGCGGGAGTCCACCGTCTTCGGATTCACCGGCACTGGCAGAGTATTGGTTTCATACGTCCACGCGCTTCTGGTCCTTTTGCCTTTGATGGCGCTCATTGCGACCGGGCTGGTCGTGAACAAGGCGCGTGACGACGGCACGCTGGAGCTCCTTTTCAGTCAACCCATTTCGAGGGGCGCGTTTTTCAGCGCCATCTCGAGCGTTCGCTTCCTAGTGCTCCTGCTGCCGCTCGCCGTACTCATGGCCGCGGTCGGGATATTCGGTCGTTTCGCATTCGGACAGCAGATCGCCTGGAGCTTCATCGGGCACTGTCTGGTACTCAGCGCCGTGCTCGTCTGGTCGTTTTGCGGGATTGGTCTCTGGGTCTCGACGACGGTTCAGAACTCGGCGCGCGCGACGATGTACTTGCTGCTGATCTGGGTTGCGGGAATTGCACTCATGGACTTCGCACTCGCTGGCATGATGCTTCAATGGCGAATGGAGCCGAGGGTTGTTTTTGCGCTAGCGGCGCTCAACCCCGTGCAGAGCATTCGAATGGCACTGCTGTCGTCCGCCGACCCCGAGCTCAGCGTGCTGGGCCCGGTCGGCTTCTATCTAGCGAACCGGATTGGCGGCACGGGGCTTTACGCGCTCGGTGTCGCATGGCCCATGTTGCTCGGCTCGCTTGCTTGGATGGGCGGGCTGTGGAAGTTGCGCCGGGGAGACGTCGTTTAGGAGCGGAAGGCCTGGAGGAGGCAAAATGTCAAACGCAATGGATGCATTCTATAGGTTCTTGGACGAGCCCATCTTTCCATGGGCGCGACTCGTGCTCGCTCTGCTCACTGTCTTCGTGGGACTGAGCTTCACCGCACCGATGTGGCACATCAACATGAAGGCGCCGCAATACCCGCAGGGCCTCGACCTCTACATCTACTCGTACAAAGTCGACGGCGGAAACGATGGCAACGACGTCCAAGAGATCAACGTTCTCAATCACTACATCGGTATGGCGCCACTCGACCGCGCTGCGCTCAGTGACCTCGACTGGATTCCGTTTCTTTTCGCCGGGATGATCATTTTGGCGTTGCGCACGGCCTTGATAGGAAAGGTCGGCTCCATGCTGGACCTTCTGGTGATGACGACCTACGCGGGCGTGTTTGGATTCGGACGCCTGTATTACAAGCTCTATACCTTCGGGCACAATCTGGACCCGAGAGCGCCGGTGACCATCGAGCCATTCATGCCGGTGATGCTCGGCAAAAAGCAGATCGCGAACTTTTTGACGGAGGCGGGACCTGGCCTCGGCACCTGGTATGTCACGATATTCGCGACCGGGCTGACCCTCCTTCTCGTGATTCATCTCATCGTCGGCCGAAAGCGCCATGTAGCCTCCGCCGGGGGCTGAGTAGCCGACACCGCTGACTCTGGGCAGCCGCTGGCTGGAGTCCTGCCTCGAGGCCTGACACAATAGCGGGCCTCGATGGAAACCAAGCCTCACACGTTTGTCGTCTCCGACCTGCACCTCACCGAGGCGGAGGAGCCCGACCCGGCGCGCCCGCTATGGATGGCGTACAAGCGACGCGAATTCTTCATCGACGAGGATTTCGCGAGGTTCCTCGACCACATCGAGGAGAAGGCGGACGGGCGGATCGAGCTGATCCTCAATGGGGACATCTTCGACTTCGACAGCGTCACCACGGTGCCCAGCAAGGACCGGCACGTGGAGTGGTTGGAACAGGCTCGGGGGCTTGGCAGCGAGGAGTGGAAAAGCCAGTTCAAGATGAAGGTGATCATCGAGGACCACCCGCGCTGGTTCGAGGCCTTGGGCGCGTTCATCGCTCGGGGGCACAGGGCCGTCTTCATCGTCGGCAACCACGATGTCGAAGTCTACTGGCCGTCGGTACAGCGGATGATCTGCGACGCGCTGGGAGCTGCGGTCCCATCGAGCATCGGCGAAGAAGAAGATGACGAGCCAATCGTGTTTTGCAATTGGTTCTACCTGAGCGGCGAAGATACCTACGTGAGCCACGGGCACCAGTACGATCCCAACTGCGTCGTCCGTGACCCGATCGACCCCTTGGTAGAAGTCAACGGGCAGCCCCGGGTTCGCATTCCGTTTGGCGACCTAGCCGCGCGATACATGCTCAACGGAATGGGGTACTTCAATCCCCACCAGTCCGAGAACTACATCATGAGCGCGACGGCGTACGTGCGCTTCTTTTTCCGATACATGCTGCGCACCCAGCCGCTGTTGATTTGGACCTGGCTCTGGGGTGCATACGTGACCCTGTGGATCTCGCTTCGCACGCATTGGCTCCCCGCGATGCGCGACCCGATGCTGGTCGACGACAAGGTTCGATCGATTGCCGCGCGTGCCCAGGCTACGCCTTCGATGGTTCGCAAGCTCAATGTGCTTCATGTCCCGTCTGCGACCAACAACCCATTTCGAATCGCGCGCGAGCTGTGGCTCGACCGCGCGTTCTTCCTCTTGGTCGCGCTCTTTTTGGCCTGGCAAGTGGTCCTCCACATCAACATTGCGCTGCCAATCAGCCCGCTTTGGGTGTTCGTGCCGGCGCTCATCTTCATGCTTCCCTACGCCGCCTATGCCTCCTCCGTGCGGGCGACGGTCTTCGAGACTCCGCTTCTCACGCCCACACTCGCAGAGCTAATTTTCAAGATCACGGGCGCCCGTCGCGTCGTGTTCGGGCACACCCACGACCCGAAGTGCGAGCAAGTGGGTCCGGTCACGCTCTACAACGGCGGGTTTTGGTCCCAGGCGTTTGCCGACCCCGAATGCACAGCCCGTCTGGGGGAGCAGACCTTCGTTTGGATTCGCCCTTCGGACGAAGGGTCGGACCGGGTGGGGGAGCTCTGCGAATGGAAGGCCGCCGAAGAGACGCCGATGCGCTCCATCTGTGCTGAAACACAGAGCCCCCTGGCCGAAGTGGGTCTTCGCGCCGGAGCCGGTGCGTGAAGAGGCCCTTCGTTTACACGATGCGGGTCCGCTTTCGCGATACGGACATGCAGGGCCACGTCTACTTCGGGAACTACTTCGTCTTCTGTGACGAGGCCCTGGGCGCGTACATGCGGGCGGTAGGTGTGCCGTGGCAGGACATGGTCAGGGCCGGCACCGATATGTTCTTCGTGAATGCGAGCTGCGATTATCTCGGAAGCGCCAGGTTCGAGGAAGATGTTCACATCGAGACGCGAATCTCGAGGTTCGGCACCTCGAGCTTCACCAGCTCTTTCGTGATTCGCAACGACCAAGATGAGACGCTTGCGAAGGCGAGCGTCACCAGCGTATGCGTCGATCCGAACAGCCGGGAGAAGGTCACCGTGCCCGGCGCCCTTCGCAACGCCGTCGCAGCGTTCGAGGATGGACCTGCGGACCGCTGAAGGCCGGCGGGTTGGGGCGAGGGAAGGTCATTCTTCCGAGCTAGCCATCGGCGCGGCTCGGCGATCGCAAAGGTGACAGGAATGTTACACGTCCCTCGCTTCCGGCGCTGGCTCGGGCAGCGCGCTTGATCTATCGTCCCGCGTGATGAAGTCGACCCTCGGAGCCCTGGGGCTCCTCACTATGGTTCTCTGGATTGGATGCGGGGACGATCGCCCGCCCGGAACCGCAGGGAATGACAGCTCCCTGGTCGGAGGGCCCTGTATGAACAACTCGGAGTGCGATCAGGGCCTCTGCCAGGACGGATTCCGTTTTCCGGGCGGCGTGTGCACGGTCTCGTGCGGGAGCTCGAGCAACTGCCCGCAGGGCTCATCGTGCGCAGAGCTCAACACCGGCTGGGTTTGCCTCGTCAACTGCAGGGACACAGCAGACTGCCGGACCGACTACCTGTGTGAGTCCGTGACGGAAGCCGGGACCAACCAGACCTCCAACGTGTTGGTCTGCCTGGGCCCGGCCCGCTGAGAGCGGGCAAGCCAAAGCCCTGATGTCGAGGGTGCGAATTCCTTTACACACCGGCGCTACGCTCGCGGTGTCCAGACACTTGGCAAAATTCTCTCCCTCGTCTAAACATTTGCAGCATCGCTGCGTCGAACCGGTATGGCGACGATCCGGATGCGCAGAGGGGGATCCGGAGAGCATTCGATGGTTTGGACCAAAATGGCATGTGCGACGGCGGTCGCGATCGCGCTGATCGGCGCGCTGCTCTGGAATCCTTCTTCGAAGGCGCAGGTCGACAACGACCCGGCGGCCAAGAACGTCCTCACGCTCGAGATCACGGGCGTCCGAGAGTCTGCGGGCCGGATGGCCTGCGCCCTGTTTTGGCAGAACAAAGGCTTCCCCCGCAAGCACCGTCGGGCGCTCCGGCGAACCTGGGTCGACGTCGAAGGAGAGACCGTCACCTGCGTCTTCAAGCGCACCGGCCTAGGCGACTACGCTGCATCGGTTTTCGTCGACATCAACGGCAACGGGAAGCTCGACACCAACGCGATCGGAAGCCCGAAAGAGCCCTGGGGCGTCTCGCAGAACGCGAAGGCGAAGAGGTTCGGCCCACCGCTCTACAAGGACGCGAAGTTCACCTATGAGGGCGGGGCCGTGACGATTTCGATCGAGCTGGTCTACGACGACTAGATGAAGATGATCTGAGCGCCTTCGCTCATGTCCATGAAGTCCATCGCCGTCAGCACGTCTTTGACCTGTGGCACCAAGTCGTCTTTCGTGAGCTTGAACATGTCGAGGGCCATTTGGCACCCGTAGAGATCGGCGCCGGCGTCATCGAGCATTTCGACGAACTCGCGAATTGGAGGGATGTCGAGTCGCTCCATTTCCTTCCGCATCTGCGCGGTAGCCAAAGCTTCGACTCCGGGTAAGCCCGCGATCATCGCGGGAATCGGCGCGGAGGGGTTGCCCACGAGATTCAGATGAAGGTGGTCGATCTTTTTCTTATTGACGATATCGAGCCCCCAGAACGTGAAGAACAGTCGGGCGTCGACCCCCGCCATTCGGGCCGCGTTGGCCAAGATCAAGCCAGGGTAGGCCATGTCGAAGCTGCCCTTCGAGCAAATCACGCTCAAGCTTCGCTTCTTTTCGGTTCCTGTGTCGGTCATGGGTTTCTCCTAAACGGTGAGGCTACAGGCACGACTTGGGTTTGGGGATGCCGGCGATCTTGGCGATTAGCTTCGCGGGACCGTCGGGGAAGAGTTTGTAGATCGACTTGATCGGCGTCTCCGATCGCTTGCTGATCTTTCGGAGCCCAGGGCTCGAGCCGGACTCCGCCTCGATCGCGCGTGCCGTATTGACCACCTTCCAGTGCTCATCTCCGAGCTCTATGCCCATTTTTGCGGCGAGCTCCTTCGCGAGCTCCTCAGACCAGTCATCGCGGTTCGCGAGATAGCCTTCTGCGTCGGTTTGCAAAGCTTCGAGTGACATCATTCGCCTCCTAGTTCCGCTGCGGCGGAGAGTTGCTTGCCCGCCAAGGACATCCTTGGGGAAATGGGGATCGGCCGCGCGGGCAACAGCGCATGCCAGTAGACGTGCCTAAACATGAGCTTGGCCCAGTGGTTGCGCCGGCACTCTTTGAGCAAGGGCAGCGGGCCGATGCCCGGGATTGGGAACTGTCCGGGCAAGGGCTCGGTCTCGTAGTTGAAGTCGATCAGCATGGCTTTTCCGTGGCCCGTTTCGACGAAGCAATTCGAATGCCCGTCGAAGCTCGGCTCGAGCTCCTTGCCGTCGATGGCGCCGAGCACGTTTTCGGTCATCAGGTCGGCCTGAAAATGCGCAACCGAGCCTGCCTTGGAGCTCGGGAGGTCGGTGGCGTCTCCAATGCAGAAGACACGCTCGACATTCTTTGCCGCCAAGGTGTGGGCGTCGGTCGGCACGAAGGCGAGCTCGTCACCCAGGTCGCTGTCCTCGAGGAAACGAGCACCCATGTGCGGTGGAATCGTCACGAGGAGGTCGTAGGGCACTTCGCGCTCATCGTACGAGCGAATCACGTTCTTTTCCGAATCGACTTCGCCGGTCATGAACTCGGTTTCGACCTGAATGCCTTTGTTCTCCAAGAGGTAGCCCAAGGTTTTGGAGGCAAGTGGTTTCGTAAAAGCGCCGTCGAGGGGCGTCGCGTAAACCAGCTCCGTCTTGTCGCGAATGCCACGCTTGCCGAGATAGTCGTCTACCAAGAACGCAAACTCGAGCGGCGCGACCGGACACTTGATGGGCATTTCGACGATGTTGATGACGAGGCGGCCGCCCTCGAACCTTGCGAGCCCCTCTTGCAGGGCCTTGGAGCCCTCGAGCGTGTAGAAATCGAATACATTCTTGTACCAGCCCGCCCCCAGCATGCCGTCGATCATGTCGGGTCGAATCTCCGTGCCCGAGGCGACGATTAAGAAGTCGTACGAGAGCGCCTCGCCTTCTTCGAGCTCGACGCTGCGGCGCTCGGTGTCGATCGCTTTGACGGTCTTCTGGTGCCAGGTGATCCCCCTGCCGAGCGTGGACCCTCGTTCTCGAAGGATTCGCTTCTCGGTTTCCATTCCAAAGGGCAAGAACAACAGACCCGGCTGATAGAGATGGGTGCTGGACGGATCTACCACCGCGACTTCCCAGTCGTTGGCGAGACGCCGTCGTAGCTTGTGGGCGATTGCAGTGCCTGCAGTGCCTGCGCCCAAGATGAGAATGGTTTTCATTTTGCTGCCTCGTCTGACCCCGGCTAATACTGCAAGCCGCGTGCCGACGCGGCCCAGGTCGACGAGGGCACCGCGCGTTCGAGGACTCGAGCTTCTTCGAGTGCCAGGACCCGGGATTTTGCGGGCATCATGGGTCGTCGCGCTCGCAGGCCTCTCCTTGCGGTGACGGTACTGTCACGGGTTCTCGGACGCGACGGCGGGAGCGGGATCCGAGGGCGAAAAATCTTCGGCCCGCCGAGGAGCGGCCGCATTCTTTGCGCGCTCCTGCATGGCCGTCAAAAACCGCAGCGTGCCGTCGAGCATGCGCGCCGTGCGCGGTGACGCGAAGATGTCGAACGCATGCTGTGCGCCTCGCAGCTCCGTGTACATCACCGGAGCCAGCGAGTTGTTTCGCAGTGTTTCCGCAAAGAGACGCGCGTCTTCGACGGGAGCCAAGGTATCGCGGTCGCCGTGTACGATGAGAAAAGGGGGGGCGCCCGGGTGGACGCGATCGAGCGGAGACGCTCGATGGAATTTCTCCGGTTCCCTCTCGAAGAACGCCTTCATGATCATCGGTTCGAGCATTCGAGAACGAAATCGCGGCAGCATCGTGTCGAGCCGGTTGGTGAAGTCGTAGACGCCGTAAACAGGAATGGCCGCCTGTAAGCTCGTATCCGCATCTTCAAAGCCGGGCTGGTACTCCGGGTCGTTTGCGGTCAAGGCCATCATCGCAGTGAGATGCCCACCCGCGGAGCCACCCGTGACAGCGATGAAGCTGGGATCGATGCCGTATTCATCGGCGTGCTCTCGAATCCATTTGAGAGCGTACTTGAGGTCGACCAGATGGTCGGGCCAGGTTGCCGCCGGGCTCAATCGGTAGTTGACGTTGAAGCAGACCCAGCCATTCGCGGCAAGATGTCCGATGAGCGGCCAACCTTGCTCACGCTTGTCGCCAATGATCCAGGCGCCGCCGTGAATCTGCATGATCGCCGGACGTCGGGCGCCGGTTTGCGCGGGCATCGCCACGTCTAGCCGGAGCGTCTTGCCTGCGACTTCTCGGTACGTGACGTCCCGCCGGACTTGGACCCCGGCGCGGCGGAACAGAAACGGCACCACCAGCTGCGTGAGCGGAAGGCGTGCTGCGTTCTCCGGCTGCGCCAAGTCGACGAGCGCGTCGTCGAAGGTGTGGCGGGTATTGTGGCCGTCTCGAAAAAGGATGAGCAGGCCGAGCCACGAGGCGATTGTGATGCCCATGCCGATCATCCCCGGCCAGTGCGAAAGGGCGCCGAGCTCGAGGAACAAGACGGTGGCGATGGCTTGCCAGACGATATGGTGGAGGGCGAGCTCAGCGGTGAGCCAAGAACCGAAGAAGCTCGGCACGAATAGCGCCGGGATGCGTCGCACCGGCACGAAGGCATTGAGCGTGAACACGGCCCCGAGCAGGCTCACCGCGAGGAACAACCAGGCGACGTGAGTTTCGCTGAACCACATAGGCTCTGGCCTTCTAGCACGTTCCGAGATATGGCGGTGCCGATGGGCAACGACGAGCTCTCGTATTCGAGGATAACCCACCTGCCGAATCGTCCGATTCAGCGCCTCCAGCGGCCCCTCCAAGCGTTCACGCACATCGAGTCGGCAAGCGGCGTCGTCCTCTTGATCTGCACGGCCGTTGCGCTGCTCGCCGCGAACTCGCCCTACGCGGAAACCTACGACGCTTTTTGGCACCAGAAACTTCGCTTCGCCGTCGGCGACTTCGTGCTTTCGCACTCCCTCGCGCATTGGATCAACGACGGGCTCATGGCGATTTTCTTCTTCGTCATCGGCTTGGAAATCAAGCGCGAAATGGTCATCGGTGAGCTCAGCGATCGCCGAAAGGTCGCGCTGCCTGTCGCGGCGGCAATTGGCGGTGTCGTTGCGCCCGTGGTGATTTATCTCGCGTTGCAATACGGCGAGGCAGGAGAGCGCGGCTGGGCAGTCCCGATGGCGACGGACATCGCGTTCGTCGTCGGCTGCATGTCGATCTTGGGCAAGCGCGTCCCCCGTGGCCTGGGCATCCTGATGCTCTCCCTGGCGATCGTCGATGACCTCATGGCGGTGTTGGTCATTGCCGTCTTTTACACCGAGTCGATCAGCGGAGTCTGGCTCGCGGGGGCCCTGGTCGGAATTGCCGCGATTGTCATGATGAGTCGTCTGGGTGTTCGCTCGATCGGGATCTACGTCATCGCTGGTGGCTGGGTGTGGCTCTGCACCCTGGAATCGGGTGTGCACTCGACCGTTGCCGGTGTCTTGGTCGGCTTACTGACGCCCGCCCATCCGTGGCTTGGTGGGCAGCGCTTTCTCGGCTTCCTGCGGCACGTCAACGACACCCTACGCAAGCCGGAGACCAGCATCGAACGCGCGCGAGAGCTCGTTGCTGACCTTTCGTTTGCCTCCCGAGAGGCGGTATCACCCTTGTTTCGGCTCGAAACTGCGCTGCACCCATGGGTGGCGTTCGTCATCATGCCGCTCTTCGCGCTCGCCAACGCTGGTGTGGCCATCGAGGTCGATCGAATCGGCGAACCGGTTTCCCTGGCCGTGGCTGCAGGACTCGTTCTCGGCAAGTCGATCGGAATTTTCGGCGCTTCTTGGCTGACGGTGAAGCTCGGTTGGGCGGCGCGCCCCGAGGGCGTCACCTGGCCGATTCTTCTCGGTGCCGCGTTCCTCGGCGGCATCGGCTTCACCATGGCTCTGTTCATCGCGTCTCTGGGCCTCTCCGGAGAGCTCTTGGTGTCGGCGAAAATCGGCATCATACTCGGCTCGTTCGTGAGCGCTGTCCTCGGCATGCTGATACTATCCGTCGTCACCAAGAAGACCTGATGCGCATTCTGATCCTAGCCTCGGTCCTCGTGCTTGCAGGCATTGCGCAGGCGCAGTCGGCGCCGGTGTTCTACTCGTACACCTCCGGCTCCGGCCGGACGGTCTACGTGAATCGCTTTTCGATGGTGCCCCCGGAAAAGCGGTCCGAAGCGCGCGCCGTCGACCTTTCGCGCGTCAGTCTCAACGAAAGGCTGGCCGACGAGCTCGCCGATGCCGTCGAAGACGAGCTGCGGTTCCTCAAGGACTCCGATCCTTGCAACGAAGCGCGCATGGAGCGAACCGCAGGCGCATGGCGCCACGTTTGGCATAGGCACGGCCCGTGGATTTTGGCGAGCTTGGGAGCGACCCTCCTGGTGTTGATGACGCCCTGGATGGTCCAACGCACGCCTCCAGGGGTGTGGTCGCGTCTCTTAATGGTTGCCTTGCCGGCCCTTGCGATGACTGCGCTCGTGGCGATTTCTGCGACGCGCGCCAGCAACTCGCTCGAGGCGGTCCAGCAACTATCGAAGCTCTGCGATGCGAACGAAAGAGAGGCAACCCCCGAGAAACAAGTCGTGAGGCTCAACGAAATGCACTCTTACATCGAAGAGCTTTACCAGCAGCGGTTCACCGAAATTGAAGCCATCACGGAAATGGAATGAACGAACGTCCAAACTACGACGATCAGAACAAATGCCCGCTTTGCGGAAGCAACAATGATTGCGCGGTCGCTGCCGGCCGGGATCCGGATTCGTGCTGGTGCATGACGGCGACGATGAATCCGAGCGCGCTCACGTCGATTCCCCAGGAGGCACAGGGCAAAGTCTGCATCTGTGCGCAGTGCGCGAGCGCCAGTCCCGAAAAAGGCTGAGCCCTTCTAACCAGCGGAGGTCGCAGGTCCGCACGGATTGCATTGGCTCGCCAGCGCGTCGTGCTCCACTTGGATGGTGGAGTGGTCGATGGCGAACTGGGCAGCCAAGGTGCGATTCGCGGCATCGATGACGCCCTGGTGGTCAGCGTCTTGTGCGATGATCAGGTGGACGGTCGCCACGTTGCGCCCGCTCGTCAGGGACCACACGTGCAGATCATGGGTATCCAAGACGCCTGGAAGCTCCCTGAGCGCCGACGTGACGTCTTCGATGGAGATGCCCTTCGGCACGCCTTCCATGAGGACGTCGAGGGTTTCCCGGATGAGTCCCCAAGCGGAGTACAAGACGAGCGACGCGATGATGAAGGATGCAACGGGGTCGGCCCAGCGCCATCCAAAGAAGTAAATCACGACGCCAGCGGACATGGCGCCGATGCTTCCAAGTGTATCGGCCATGACGTGCAGCCAGGCGCCGCGTACGTTGAGATTGCTCCGACGGCCGCCGCTGAGGATCATCAGGTTTGCCAAGTTGATCGCGAGGCCGCCCGCTGCGACCGCCAGCATCAAGGCGCCTCGTACCTCGGGCGGTTGCGCCAGTCGCTCCCAGGCCTCGCGCGCGATCAAGACGGAAAGGGCAAGCAGCGCGGCGCCGTTCGCGAGTGCGGCGAGAATCTCGGCCCGGTGAAAACCATACGTTCGCTGGGTGGTGGCCGGGCGCTGAGCAAGCGTGACCGCCATTAGGGAGAGGCCGAGCGCGGCGGCGTCCGAAAACATGTGCCCCGCATCGGCGAGGAGCGCCAAGGAATTGGCCGCGAGGCCGCCGACGACCTCCGCAACCATGTACGCAGCCGTCAGCGCAAGCGCCATGGACAATCGTCGACGGTTGCCTTGGACATCGGCGTCGGTAGCGTGATGGTGGTGGTGATGCCCCATTTGGACCGCTTGCCTACCACGCTCTCGAGTCTTGCGCGATCTCGTGTCACTTCACGGTAGTCGCATCGCGGCTGGTGTAGTAAAAAACCAGTCCCGGGTGGTGCCCATCATCGCAGCACGAACAGGAGACACTCCATGAGCGAAAAGAAGGTCGTTACATACCCAGGTGCCAAGTCTGATGTCCGTTGGGATGGTCGTCTGTGCATTCACATCGGCGAGTGCGGGCGGGCCGACAACGAGCTCTTCGTCGGCGGGCGGCAGCCTTGGTGCCAGCCGGACTTGGTGAGCTCGGGCGAGGTCGTGGATGTCGTCGAACGCTGTCCCTCTGGCGCTCTGAGCTACGATCGCAAAGATGGCGGCGA
>CAJIBW010000440.1_pt1 | contig 14062 bp, 11 predicted proteins | sample 9199441 | NCBI WGS metagenome assembly CAJIBW01 (sample SAMEA7708313, study PRJEB35096) | sediment metagenome | biome: marine neritic benthic zone biome [ENVO:01000025]; feature: sediment [ENVO:00002007]; material: shallow marine sediment [ENVO:03000034] sea grass bed [ENVO_01000059] ... | reverse complement strand
TGACGCGCTCCGGACTTCGAACGTTGTCGAGGTATACGTAGGAAGGTCGCGTATTCTCCTTGGTAAGCCGCTCGAGGACCTGGCGGAGACGTCGTAGCTTCTGTCGGTGCTGCCCGTTTCCTAGGCGAACGTTCATGCCATCGTCGCCAATGAAGAGCTCGATTCCGTTGGCACCTTCGAAATGAATTTCCGAAACGGGCTCCCGTTTGGAGAGGCCCGCGCCTTCGTAGTCATGAAGGAGCGCCATCGAGCGAAGCAGGATCGCCTTGCGATACTCGAAGTCGTCGTAGAAGCGCTCCGATGCAATGCCGGTAATGACGGGCAGGTCGACGGGGTCGTCGACCCCCAGCCGCTTGAAGACGGCGCCCTGCTCGCTCACCAGATAGAGCTGATCGAGCGCGACCAGAGCGACCGGCTTTCGTTCCACGATTTCGATTCGAACCCGTCCAGGGAGCTTGCGAATGACCTTCGCTTCCGCGATCCATGGATGTTGAAGCAAGTGATTACGAGCGTTTTCAGCTGAAATCTCGAACACGTTGGAGCCAATTTGGAGCCGGGCGGCGCGCCGCACGTCGATCTCGTCGAGCTGAATGTTGCCGTCGATGACGATCTCGCGAATCGCGAACGCCTCCGCTTGCTGCGCGTAGCGTACCGTCTGGTCTCCGACCCACAGCGCGGCGGCGACCAGCAGTCCTCCGAGAGCCACTCGCCCCCCGCGACGAAGCCAGGCTCTGCGCGCGAGGAGCCATTCGCCGAGCCCTTCCCGGGCCCGTGCCGCTCGCTCGCGCCAGGTTGTCGTGGGATTGCCCTGGGGCGGCTTCTTCGCGCTCGGCCGTCGCCGATTTTGGCTGCGGCCACTCAGCCTAGCCCTGCGCGTGAGCTGTTCGCGAGCCACCTTTTTCGCGGCGGACCTTCGGCTTGGCTTCTCGGCGGCAGCCTTTCGCCGGCTGGCCTTTTTGGCAACCGCGTTCTTTCGAGCAGGCCGCTTTGGCGCGGTTTTCTTCTCCACCGGCCTTTTCTGCGCCGGCTTTTTCTTCCGAGCGGGCTTCTTTCGACCATTCGGCGAGGCGCGTCGGTTCATTGGCGGAGCACCTCGAGGAGCTCTGGGCCGGTCCTCGTGATGTCTCCCGCCCCCAGCGTGATGACAACGTCTCCCGAGCGAGCACGCTCGGCCATCGCCGCAGCCAAATCCTTTCGGTCCTCCACCAGGGTCACGTCACGATGCCCATGCGCACGAATCGCCTCGGCCAGGCGACGGGCATCAGCCCCCTCGATTGGTTTTTCGCCCGCGGCGTAGACGTCGGTCAAGAATAGAACATCGGCCTGATTGAACGCCCGGGTGAGCTCATCGAAGAGGTCCCGCGTTCGAGTGTACCGGTGAGGCTGAAAGGCGACGATGATTCGCGACCGATAGGCCCTCGTTGCGGCCTCCAAGGTCACCTCGACCTCGGCCGGGTGGTGTCCATAGTCATCGATGACCGTCACCCCGTTCTGTTCTCCGACAATCGAGAAGCGACGCTGCACGCCTTCGAAGCTGCGCAGCGCAGAACGGACCTGGTCGTGTTCAACCCGCAGCTCGTCGGCAACCGCAATGGTCGCAAGCGCGTTCAGAACGTTGTGGATGCCCGGCATACGAACCTCGAACTGACCCAAGCTTTTCCCGTGATGCTCTACATCAAAGCCGACGGTGAGACCCGAAAACACCGGATTGCGCGCTCGGTAGTCCGAGTGAACCGAAAACCCGTACGTGACGATTCGCTTGTCGAGCCTCGGCAAAACGTCCTGCACGTTGGGGTGATCGAGGCACGCAACCACCAGGCCATAGAAGGGCACGCGATTGGCAAAGTCGATGAACGCCTCTTTGACGGCCTCCAGGCTTCCGTAGTGGTCGAGGTGCTCCGGATCGATGTTGGTGATGACCGCGATCGAAGGAATTAAATGGTGGAAAGAGCCATCCGATTCATCGGCTTCCGCCACGAGCAAGTCCCCGGCGCCCCTGGCCGCCCCCGAGCCGAGCGCATTGAGCTTACCGCCGATGATGACGGTTGGGTCGAGCCCGGCTCCTCGCAAGACCGTGGCAACCAAAGACGTCGTCGTCGTCTTGCCGTGGGATCCTGCGATGGCGATGCCGTCCTTGAGTCTCATCAACTCACCGAGCATCTCCGCCCGAGGTATCACGGGCACGCCCGCCGCGCGCGCTGCGACCAGCTCCGGATTGCCAGGCGGAACCGCCGATGAGAACACGACGACATCTGCATTGGTCACCTGCTCGGCTTTGTGACCAAGGTAGACCTTCGCGCCCTTCTTCTCTAGGCGGCGCGTGTAGTCGTTGTGGCGGAGGTCGGACCCCGTCACGTCGAAGCCCGAGTCGAGCAGCACTTCCGCAATGCCGCTCATCCCGACGCCGCCCACGCCAACGAAGTGGATGGAGCGAATTCTACCGCGAAACATGGTCGCTTACTCCCACACGGCCCCGTCGACGACAAGCGGGCGGCGCGGGCGAGGCGGGGCGGGGCGGAGAGCCACCTCGGGGGATCCAAGTCGGAGCATCGGGGCCACGGCAAGCCCCCGGTACTGCAGGCCGGACGGTGGCTCGTTTGCGGGCTCCGGCGCATTCTCTACGGAGGGCTCTGCGCCACCGATCCAGTCCATCATGTCGTCGACGATCGCGGCGGCCGCATCCGGCCGGCCGTGCTTTCGCGCCGCCCGTGCCATCGCCTTACGCCGGTCGGGGTCCTCCAAAAGGCCGGCGATGAGCGTGGCCAAGCGGTTGACCTCGAGCTCGGACTCTCGGATGCAAATCGATGCGCCCTGCGCTTGCAGGGCATCGGCGTTCTTGGCTTGGTGATCGTCGGCCGCAAACGGGAACGGAATCAGAATGGACGGGCGGCCAATCGCGCAGAGCTCCGCCAAGGTGGTGGCTCCCGCACGCGCGACGACCAGCGCTGCGTTTGCATAGGCGCGCGCGATCTCGTCTATGAAGGTGACGACCCTCGCCTCGATTCCGAGGTCTCGATAGATCGCTTCAACCTCCTCACGCATCGCTTCACCGGTCTGGTGGACGACCTGGAGATTGCGCTTGGAAAGACCGGCCCGGCCTAGTGCACGAGGCAGGTCTTCATTGAGCTTGCGGGCTCCCTGGGACCCACCAAGGACCAGCACCGTGCGCGCCCGCGACTCGAAGCCTTCCGGGTCGGCCAAGGCAAGGCGCGCATGCTCGACGAACTCCTGTCGGACGGGATTGCCCGTCAGCCTCGATTTGCTCGCTCCAAAAACCCGTTCGGTCTGCTCGAACGCGATGTACGCACGGTCGACGAATCGTGCGAGGATTCGATTGGTCATGCCGACGTACGCGTTTTGCTCGAGAAGCGCCGTCGGCCTTCCCGAGAGCGAAGCGGAGAGAAGCAAGGGACCAGACGCGTAACCTCCGACCCCAAGCACCAGATCTGGCTCGAAGTCCCGTATCAGGGATGCCGCCTCTCTCATTGCGCTTGGAATCCGGGCGAAGCTTTTGAACCGCGCAGCGGCGCCCTGCCCCTTGAGTGGCGTCACGTCGAGAAGCTGCAGCTCCTCCCCACGCCCTGGCAGAATGCGAGCCTCGATGCCGCGGGCCGTTCCCACGAATTTCACGTGGAGGCCAGGCACCCTTCGACGAAGCTCCTCGACGACCGCGAGACCGGGAAAGAGATGCCCGCCCGTACCGCCACCTGCAACCATGATGCGTTGGATCATCGTGCACCTCCGCGAGCAGCTCGGAGCTTCGGCTGGCGTCGGGCCGATTTCGTTTTCTCGGCCGGCTGTTCCCGACGCCAGGCGCCGAAGCGCGATGTGTTCAAGATGATGCCCGCCGCGGCGGCATTGACGAGCAGCGACGAGCCGCCGTAACTCACAAACGGAAGGGCAAGCCCTTTCGTGGGCAGCAGACCCATGGCGACGGCCAGGTTCGTGAACGCCTGAAGTCCAATGAACAAGGTCATGCCTGCAGCGAGGTAGCCGGCGTACTCGTCATGGGCCCGCCAGGCGGCTCGGAGGCCACGAAAGACGACCCAGGCAAAGGCTGCGCTCAAGAGGACCACCCCGATGAAGCCGAGCTCCTCACCAATGATCGCGCTGATGAAGTCGGTATGCGCCTCAGGCAGGAACAGCAACTTCTGACGGCCGTCACCGAGACCGACGCCCGTCCAGCCACCAGAGCCGAAGCTCATCAGGGATTCGGTGATTTGGTAGCCAGCGCCACGGCGGTGCTCGAACGGCTCCAAGAACGCTTGGATACGGCGCATTCGGTACGGGGACGCGGCGATGGCCGCGTAGCCGATCGGAAGGGCTATCAAGAGACAGCCGAGCAGGTACCCTGCCTTGGCGCCCGCCGCGAAGAGCACGACGAACGTGAGGAGCCCAATCATCACCGCGCTGCCGAAGTCGGGCTGGGCGAGGCAGAGCAGCATCAGGAGCCCGGCGACGAGGACGTGCGGAAGGAAACCGATCGAGAAGGTGTGAACACGGTGCGACTTCTTCGCGAGCGAATGGGCAAGCCAGAGGATCATCGCCAGCTTGGCGAGCTCTGCGGGCTGCACGTTCACCGGCCCCGCCGCCAGCCAGCGCGTCGCCCCCCCCGCGCTACGTCCAAAGCCGAGCGCAACCGCGATCATCAAAAGGACGGCAAGCAACAGGACCGGATACGTGGTGCGCCGAAGCAAATCGACGTTGATGTGCGCAAAAACGAAGAGTACGACGAGTGCAACCAGTGCAAAGACGGTTTGTCGGATGAGAAAGTGATATCCGTTTCCGAACATGTTGTTGGCGTAGACTGCGCTCGCGCTGTAGACCATCACGACGCCAAAAGCGATCAGCCCAATCAGTGTGGCCGCAAGCGTGACATCGATCGGTCCGGCTTCCTTGCTCGGGGCGGGTTTCGAAGAACGGCTCATACGTGCCCTCCAAGGCTGTGGACTGCGCTCTGGAACTGATCGCCTCGCTCGGCGTACGAGCGGAACATGTCGAAGCTCGAGCAGGCGGGCGCCAGGAGCACGATGTCGCCGCTCACCGCCATGGCTGACGCAGAGTCGACCGCTTCAGCCATCGACTGGGCGTGGCGAAGCTTCAGCGGCGAGTCGGCGAACGCTCGTTCCAGCAAGGGCGCTGCTTCCCCCAGGACGACGAGGCCTCGCCCGCGCTCCATCATCCGCTGACGAAGCGGTTCATAGCTGCCGCCCTTGTCGACGCCGCCTGCGATGAGGACGATCTTCCCATTCGCACCGGCGAGCCCGTCGATGGACGCGACGGCCGCGCCCACGTTGGTCGCTTTGGAATCGTCGATGTACTCCACGCCCCCAAGCGAGCTGACGTACTGCATCCGGTGCGCCAGACCTTTGAATTCGCGAAGAACCGACGCGATGTCCGATTCGCGCACGCCGAGCAGTCGGGCGGCGAGCGCAGCGGCACAGGCATTCGCCACGTTGTGCAGTCCTCGAATCCCGAGCTCCGCGATGGGCACGCGCAGCGAGCTCTGGGTGTCGGTGAGCACTCCATTCACGACGCGAACCTCGCCGCTTCGTCCTCCGAATGAGACTACCGTTGCACCGTCTTCGATGAGCTCGCGAAGGTCGGGAGAGTCTGCTGGCAGGATCGCAAAATCCTCCGCGCCTTGCCGCTCGAAAATCCGCGCCTTGGCCGCAGCATAGGCATCAAACGAAGGGTAGCGATCGAGGTGATCCGCCGAGACGTTGAGCAGAAGCGCGACGTGGGCCCTCATCTCGGACACGCGCTCCAACTGAAAGCTCGAGAGCTCGACGATGACCAGGCCTCCCTCGCCGCCTGCGTCGGTGCCCACCGCCTCGATCATTGGACGACCCAGGTTGCCGCCGACGAAGATCGGCCGCTCGAGATAGTTGCACATCTCCCCAATGAGAGTCGTCACAGTGCTCTTGCCATTGGTTCCGGTAATCGCGACGATGGGTGCGTCGAGGAAGCGAGATGCAAGCTCCACTTCGCTGATGACCTGGGTGCCGCGGCGCTCCGCCTCCTCGAGCTGCGCCAACGGCGGCACGCCCGGCGAGACCACGATGAGATCCAGGTTCTCAAAAGCGCTCTCGGGATGGCCGCCCAGCACCAGCTCTGCGCCCAGGGCCTCCGCCTCTGCAGCGGCGGCACCAAGCTCTGCCAGGTCGCGTTGATCGTTGACCCGAACCAAAGCACCGCGCGCCGTGAGAAAGCGAACCACTGCCAGCCCGCTTTCGCCGAGCCCGACCACCATCGTGTTTTTCTGAGAAAGCTCCAACGTCACCTCAGCTTCAACGTGGCAAGACTGAACACGGCCAATACGATCGCGATGATCCAGAACCGAACGATGACCCTCGGCTCGGGCCAACCCTTCTTTTCGAAATGGTGGTGAATGGGCGCCATGAGAAAGATGCGGCGACCGGTCATGCGGAAATAGCCTACCTGCAGAATCACACTCACCGCTTCAACGACGAAGATGCCTCCGAGGATCACGGAAAGGAGCTCGTTCTTCGTCAGGACCGCCAGGGCGCCGAGCCCCCCACCGAGAGCCAGTGAGCCGACGTCGCCCATGAAGACCTGGGCGGGATAGGTGTTGTACCAAAGGAAACCGAACCCCACGCCGACGACCGACGCCGCAAAGATGCTGAGCTCGCCAGCGCTTTCGATGTGTGGGATGTCAAGGTACGCCGCAACGACGTTACCAAAGAGTGTGAGGCCCGCGAGGTATGCGAGGATCGCATAGGTGCCCGCCGAGATCATGACCGGGCCGATCGCGAGCCCGTCGAGTCCGTCCGTGAGATTGACCGCGTTCGACGTGCCGACGATTACGAACGCGGAAAAGACGACATAGAGCCAGGGCGGCAACTCGATCGGATATTTCGAGAAAGCGAAGAACGGCGCGGCGAGGCGGTGGCGAATGTCGAGCCAGTCATCCGGAAGCCCCGTCTCGCCGTAGTAGAGCCAAGCGCACACGACGATAGCGGTCGAGAACTGCAAGAGAAGCTTGTAGCGGCCCGAGAGCCCTCCGCTGGAGCGCGTTCGAATTTTGGAGGTATCATCGATGTAGCCGACGACGCCGTAGGCCACTGTGATCAGCGTCACCACCCAGACCATGGCGTTCGAGGGGTCCGCCCAGAGCACCGTCGAGAGGACCAGCGCCAGCAGCATCAGGGCGCCGCCCATCGTCGGTGTGCCGGCCTTGGACAAATGCGTCTCCGGACCATCCGCGCGAACGACTTGCCCAATTTGCTTGCGCTGCAGGCGGCGAATGAACCAAGGGTAGAGCCCGAACGTGAGCAAGAGCGACGTGATGGTCGCCATCAAGAACCGGAACGGAACGTAGCGAAGGACGTTGAGAAACGAGAGCGACTCGTACTCGTGCAGCGGGTAGAGCAAGTAGTAGATCATCGCTGCCCCTCCTCGAGGAGCGGCTCGATGACCCGTTCCATCCGCATCGCTCGGGAGCCCTTCACCAAAATCACGGCGTTGAGCGGAAGCCGGTCCGAGAGCTCGCCGCATTCTGCGGCGTCCTCGAACCAGAGCGTGTCCGTGCCTCGGGCGTTCGCGCTCGCGACCGCATCATGCATGGCATCGCCGCAGCCGACGAAGAGAAACGCGTCCGCGTCCGCAAGAAGCTCGCCAACCTTGCGGTGCGCTTCCTCGCTATGCGCGCCAAGCTCTTTCATGTCTCCCAAGATGGCAACCAACGGCGCGCTTCGCTTTTCTGCGATGGAGCGAGCTGTCTCCATCGCTACTGTGAGTGAAGCCGGGTTCGAATTGTACGAGTCATCGATGACGAGTCGCTTGCCGCCGCCGGTCCGAGGCTGCATCCGACCGGGCGGGGGTTTCACGGTGGCGAGACCACGGCTTGCATCCTCGAGCGGAAGGTCCAGGCCCAGGACGATCGCGAGCGCGCCGGCCGCGTTGAGCACCGCGCCCTCGCCGAGCAAGGCCATCGTGATTTCGAGGTCTTTGCCGCGAACCTGAAGACGAGCCCGGGTGCGATCGGCTTCGACGTCCCAGTCCATCACGCGCACATCGTGCCCGGCCGAGTGGCCGTAGAACAGCTTTCGCCTGGCGGCCACGACTGACGCTCGCTTCTTCAGCGCGGGCGGGTCTCCGTACACGATCGCGACACCGCTAGGCGACAGCGCATGCAGCAGTGAGACTTTTTCATCGGCTACCGCTGCAACCGAACCGAGCCCTTCGGTGTGAGAGAGGGTCGCATGGGTCACGATCCCCACATCTGGCGCGGAGATCTCGGCCAAACGCGCGATCTCTCCTGGCTCGCTGGTGCCCATTTCGATGACGGCGGCGTCGACCATCTCGTCGAGCTGGAAGAGCGTCATCGGAACGCCGATCCGGTTGTTCAGGTTCCCGCTGGTCTTGAGCACCCGGCACCCGGCCGATTTGAGCGCGGCGGCGCTGAGCTCTTTGGTGCTGGTCTTGCCGACCGAGCCGGTGATGCCGATGACCTTTCCGGTCCAACTCGCGCGATGAGCCTTGGCCAAATCGCCAAGCGCGCAAAGCGTGTCATCCACCTCGACCGCACTCACATGGGCTGGAAGCGACGTGCCTCGCTCTACCAAGACCGCGGCTGCGCCCGCATCTACCGCCTGCACCGCGAACTGATTCGCATCGAAGCGCTCTCCGCGGAGCGCGACGAAGAGATTGCCCGGTTGGACCGCCCGCGAGTCCGTCACGACACCCGAAGCTCCCTCCCAGTCGGGACCGCTGGCATCACCATCCGTTACAGCCAGCACCTGGTTTCGACGTAGGCGAACTTGGTTCCGAGGGATTCGGCTCGCCATCACGCGCCTCTCGCCAAGCTCGCGATGACCGCGCGAGCTTCTTCGCGATCGTCGAAGTGCTCACGCTTTGCGCCGACAATCTGATAGTTTTCGTGACCCTTGCCCGCGAGAAGCACGGTGTCCCCTGGGCGAGCCGCTCGAATCGCAGCGGCGATCGCTTCTCGACGCCCGATCATCCGACAATAGCCCCGCGTCGCATCCCTGAGCTTCGTCGCTTCGATCGGAGTTCCGCCGGCTTGCTCGGCGCCCGCCGCCACCTCATCGAGGATCCGACTGGGGTCTTCGGAACGCGGGTTGTCGCTGGTGAGTATGCAGAGGTCGGCGACCTCCACTGCGACGCGACCCATTTCCGGCCGCTTCCCCTTGTCTCGATCACCGCCCGCGCCAAACACCGCGATCAAGCGCCTGGGGGTCACCGCACGCATCGTTCGGAGAGCGGTACGAAGCGCCTCGGGAGTGTGTGCGTAGTCCACGAGCACGGCGACATCCTCGGGGTGTGCAATCCGCTCGAGCCGTCCTGGACCTCCAGCGGCGCGCTCCCAGGCCTTTGACACCAGGTTCAGGTCGAGTCCGAGAGCGTACGCACAGCCAAGGGCCACGAGGAGATTTTCGAGGTTGTGCTCTCCGAGCATCGGACTTCGGATTTCAATCGGCCCCGCCGGCGTCTCGACGGTGGCTCGAATCCCGGCGCGGTTAACCGACCAGTCGGTCGCCAAGATCTCCGCCCGGCTTCCCGACTTCCGCGAGCAGCGAATGACGGGACCCCGGATGCGCTGGGCAAGCGCGGCCCCGAAGGTGTCATCGACATGAATGACGGCGCATTTGGGACGCAGCTCGGTAAAGAGCCTGGCCTTGGCCTCGCCATAGCGTTCCATGCTCTCGTGGAAGTCCAGATGGTCCCGGGAGAGGTTGGTGAAGGCCGCGACCTCGAAGTCGAGGGCATCAACCCGATGCAGGGCCAGCCCGTGGCTGGAAACCTCCAAGACCAGGTGAGTGGCGCCGGCGTCGAGCGCTAGCTTTGCGAATCGTGAAAGGTCGTCGCCTTCGGGCGTCGTGTGTAGCGAGGGCCGCTCCGAACCCGGGGCGATCCAACCCGTCGTGCCGACGAGCGCTGGCTTGGCTGCCACGCCCTCGAGGGCGCACTGCAGAAGATAGGCCGTCGTCGTCTTCCCATTCGTGCCGGTGATCCCCACGGTGTGTAGCGCGCTCGTCGGCTCTCCATACACGAGCTCCGCTGCGCGTCCGAGCTCCCCGCGGATGTCCTTCACGAGGAGTTGCGGAACGTCGAACGCGACTCGGCGCTCGGCCATCACTGCGACTGCGCCACGGGCGACGGCATCACCCACGAAGCTCAGCCCGTCATGGGTCTCACCTGGAACCGCAACGAAGAGGTCGCCATCGGTCACCTCGCGAGAGTCGTGCTGAACACCGTAGACGGTCTGCGACGCCAATCCGGCGATCCCGATCCCGACACCTCGGTCTTGGAGCTGCTGCAGCGTCATGCCATGGCTCGGCTCAGGGGACATGCGGCCTCCGGGGCACCGCCGCTGCAAGGGTTTCGTTACGCGCTTCTCGGGTGCCTGACTCGGTCTCGAATCGCCGCCGCTCGAGCCTGATCCGCACGACCGCACCGTGAGGCACCGCCTTGCCTGGCGAAGGATCTTGATCGACGACCAGGCCGGAGCCCGCGACCTCTGCTACGAGGGACTGGTCGTGCAGAGCGATGACCGCCTGGCGTAAGGGAAGTGAGCGGACGTCGGGGACTGCGCTCTGCCCTTTTGCCACCGCTTCTTCCTCGGGCGAAGGCTCCACCTCGTCGACGACGATCTGCTTCTTCTTCTGCGCAAGCACCGCTGGCCTACCCTCGGGGGCGACGCCCATGTGCCGCAGGGTGACCTCGGCGATTCGGCGAAAGACAGGCCCCGCTACGGTCCCGCCATAGTGCGCGATCACAGGCTCGTCGATGACCACGGAAATGACGACGGCCGGCCGTTCCGCGGGAGCGAAGCCGATGAACGAAGCCAACCATTTGTCTTTCGCGTATCCACCGCGAATGTAGTCTGCTTTTTGAGCCGTTCCGGTTTTGCCAGCGACGAGGTAGCCATCTATCCCTGCCTCGATCGCGGTTCCTCCGGGCTCGGTCACCGCGGTCAGCATCTGGCCCACGAGCTTTGCGACGCGCGTGGGCACCACTTGGCGCCGAACGCGGGGCGTGTTCTCCTCGATCGTGACGCCATGCCCGTCCGTGAACCGGCGCACCAGCATCGGCTGCATGAGGCGACCCCCGTTTGCAATCGCGCTCATCGCCGTCGCGAGCTGAACGTTCGTGACGCTCATTCCCTGCCCGAACGAAACGGTGGCCGCGTCGATCTCGTTCCAACGCCGGTAGTGTCGGAGAATGCCGGCCGTCTCACCCGGCACGCCTAGACCGGTCGGCTCACCAAAGCCGAAACGTCGAAACCCTCGGTATAGTTTCTTCTTGCCGAGGTCGAGCGCGACCTTCGCAATTCCAATGTTGCTGGAGTACGCGAGGATCTGGGTCGGAGTCAGCCATTCGTAGGGATGAGCGTCGTGCAGAATCCGCCCTGCAATCCGGGTCACCCCGTTCTCGCAGTTGATCGATTGGTTGGGTTTTACCGCACCGGCGGCAAGCGCTGCGGCCATAGTGAATGGCTTGACGGTGGACCCCGGCTCGAATCGGTCGACGACGGCGCGGTTTCGCCGATGCGCTGTTGGGTGTTTCGACGGCTCATTTGGGTTGAAAGGGGGGTAGTTTGCAAGCGCGAGGATCTCCCCGCTGGACGGGTCCATCACGACCACACTCCCACCGCGCGCCTCGAACGTCCGCACACCGAGTGCAAGCTCCCGCTCGGCGATGTGCTGGATCGCCTTGTCTATCGTGAGGACGACGCTCTGCCCTTGCATCGATCGATCGTCTTCCATTTCGTCTGCAAAGACGACCTGACCGCGCCGGTCGCGAATCGCCTGGACGCGCCGATCGGAGCCACGAAGTCGATCCTCGTAGGCGAGCTCGACGCCTTCGATGCCGCGTCCGTCGATGTCGGCAAAGCCCAGGAGATGCGCCGCCAGATGACGATTCGGGTAGTACCGGCGCGCTTCGGTCGTGAGCTCTAGCCCGGGAATGTCGAGGGCACGGATCTGCGCAGCCTCGTTGGGCGTCACGCGCCGTTCGATCCAGACGAAATAGCGATCCGCCGACAGCCGCTTCGCAAGCGCCTTTGGGTCGAGGTCGAGGATCTTGGAAATCCGCTTCGCTACCAAGCGAGGCTCTTGCTCCATCGCTTTGAGACGACGGGGATTGGCGTACACGCTGTCCACGTCGGCGCTCACGGCAAGCTCTGCACCATGCCGGTCGTAGATCGCACCTCGTCGCGGCGACACGCGAAGCTCGCGGAGGTGCTGCCCCTCCGCCATTTCACGCAAGCGATCGCCGCTCGCGATCTGCAGATGGAAGGCGCGAACCAGAACCAGCACGGCGACGGCGGCGACGCAAACGCCCAGCAGGGCGATTCTCGCCCGGAACCATCGCTGATGCCGGTTCTTCACCGCACCCTCCCCGCCGCCGTACGCTTGCGGTTCTCTTTCATCGTCACGATTCGAGTCGGCTTCGGAACCTCCATGCCGAGCGTTCCGCGCGCGATGGTCTCGATGCGTCCGCTTTGCCGGAGCGTGGCGGCTTCAATCGACAGGAGTCGGCGGTCTTGAAGCAAGTCACGCTGCCGGTCCCGCTCTTCGCTCACCTCATAGCCGAGGCGAACCGTCTCGAAGCGGATGGACAAGTGAACTACGAAAGCCGCAGCGGTTGCGAAGACCGCGACGCACCATAGTGGCAGGAAGCGACCCTTCACGCTGCGACCTCCACGCGCCTGGCGCAACGAAGCTTGGCGCTGCGAGACCTTGGATTGTCGTTGCGCTCCCGTTCCGAAGCCACGATGGGACGCTTGGTCAAAGGCGAAAGCTGCTCGCTGTCTCGAAACGCGTGCTTTACCATCCGGTCCTCTAGAGAGTGAAAGCTGATCACGGCGACGACCCCACCGAGCCGCAGCAAGTGCGGAGCCTGCTCGAGGAGAGCTTGGAGCTCTCCGAGCTCATCGTTGACTGCGATGCGCAGCGCCTGGAATGTTTTCGTCGCCGGGTCGACGCGGCCTCTGCGTCCCCCGACCGCTCTGTGCACGGCGTGCCGCAAATCACCCGTGGTTTCGAGCTCTCCCTCTTCGTACGCGCGCCGAAGGGAGCGCGCGATCTTCCTCGAGCGGTGCTCTTCTCCGTAGCGGTAGATCAGGTTGGCGAGCTCCTCGGGATCGCTTCGGCCGATGAGCTCCAGGGCGGTCTCGCCTTCGCTCGGGTCCATACGCATGTCGATCGGGCCGTCTTTCGCGAATGAAAACCCACGCTCAGCGCGATCGAGGTGGACGGAGCTGACGCCCAGGTCCGCCAAGACACCATCTAGTTTATCGATCTGGAGCGATGCTAAGACAGCGACGAGCTCGCTGATTCGCGCTTTGCGCAGCGTAGCGCGCTCTCCAAAGCCAGAGAGCGCTGCACCGGCTGCCTCGAGCGCACTCGAGTCGCGGTCCGTTCCGATCAGCCGGCCATCGGGAGAGCTGCGCTCCAGGATTGCTTTCGCATGGCCTCCACCGCCAAGCGTCACGTCGGCGTAGACTCCGCCGGCCGTCGGATCGAGTTGCTCCAGCACCTCTTCGAGCAAAACGGGGGTGTGCTCGAATCCGCTCACAGACCGAGCTCCGCCAAGCGTCGGGCAATCTCCAAACGGCGGTCCTGATCGCTCAGGACTTCTTTGCGAAGGTCTTCAAAGCTCTCCTTCGCCCAGAGCTCGATATAGCTGCCCATACCGGCCCAGAGCGCGTCGCGCTTGAGCCCCGCGTGCTTCCGCAGCGCGGCGGGGATGAGAAGTCGCCCGACCTTGTCGACGTCGCACTCGACCGCTCCCGAAACGTAGATCCGCTTGAGAGTCACGACGTTCGAATCAAACTGCGGAAGCGCCGAGAGCCGATCCTCGAACGCGAGCCACTCCGCCATCGGGTAAGCCACCAGACAGCTCTCCAAGCCGGTGGTGAGAACGAGCTGCGAGTCGCCCTGGGCCGTCATGACCTCTCGGAATCGAGAAGGCACGGACGTGCGGCCTTTGGCATCGATTGCGTGCTCGTAGCGTCCTCGGAACAATCTAACCCTCTCGTCCTAGTTTATGGCCAGTTGGCACTTGATCCCAC
>CAJIBW010000281.1_pt1 | contig 14194 bp, 12 predicted proteins | sample 9199441 | NCBI WGS metagenome assembly CAJIBW01 (sample SAMEA7708313, study PRJEB35096) | sediment metagenome | biome: marine neritic benthic zone biome [ENVO:01000025]; feature: sediment [ENVO:00002007]; material: shallow marine sediment [ENVO:03000034] sea grass bed [ENVO_01000059] ... | reverse complement strand
GGTTGTAGGAGTAGCCGTCATCGAGGTGGAGATCGACGAGCAGGTCCGGGGCGCGCTCCAAGCGCGGGCCTTCGAAGATTTCCTCACGGGGAATCAAATCGCGAAACACCGGCTTACCGCTCCACGGATCGCGCGTCCCCAGCAAGCAAGCCCGAATGCGGAGAACGGTTTCGCGCTTCTGTTCCGCGTGGACGATGCCGCGCGGCTCGCGTCCGGCCAGGTTGAGATGAATTCCGGGGAAGTAGTTCAGCTCATCGCTAAACGCCACCGTATGGGCCATGTCGATCCCGCCAAAGCGTACATTCGACTCCAAGCGGCTTGGGAGCCAGGCGTTGCCGAGGCGAAACATTTGCTCCCGCAGGCGTGGCGGAAACCGGCGCAGGGCGATTTCTTTCAAATCGGCCCCGCCGCGGCCCCTGCGCGCCCGAAAGCGCAGCAAGCCGTGCTGCGCTAGGAGCCGATTGAGGTACAGCACTTTGTCCGACGAGCCGCCGGAGCCATGGTCGCTCAGCACGGTCACCTCGGTTTCTGCGCCGCCCGCGGCTGCGGTCAGTGAGCCAAGCGCTTGGTCGAGCGCTTCGTAGACCCGTTGAAGCCCTTCGCGCTGCTCGACCGAAACGTCGCCCGGGCTGCGCGGTGAATCGGGGTCGTGATGCGCCCACAGATAGTGTGAAGCGGTGTCGCTTTCACCAAAGTAGAGGGCAAAGACGTCCCAATCCTGCCGGTCGAGGAGCCATCGCGCCCAGTCGGCTTTGCGTCCGACCCGCTTCACCAGCGCGTCGGGCAGTCGCTCGATCCAACCGGGCGCATCGGCGTGGAACTCATCGACATCGTCGAAGGACGGAGCTCCAAACCTTTCGACCGTTTCGTCGTACAGGGAAGGCGGCCACATGAACGATCGGTCGGCCTCGAATGCAACCGGCGCGTCCCAGCCGCTCACGAAGATCCCGTGCTCTAGCCTTTCTGGAGGCCAGGTGCCCGGAAAGCTCAGGCAGGCGCAGCGAAGCCCGAGCTGGTCGAGCTGCCCAAAGAGGGTCGTCGCCTCGCGAACGGTTCCCGCGGTGAACCGAACCCGGTACCCCTTTCGCGTCGTGAAATCGAAAACGCCGTGGCGAGCCGGGTCGAACCCGGTCAGAAACGTGGTCCAGTTGGGCAGCGTGGCGGGCGGCTGGACGTACTTCAGCGCGGCAAAGGCCCCGCGCAACATCAGCGCGTGCAGGTTCGGCAAACGCTTTGGGCCGAATTGCTGGACGAGCCCGAGGTCGAGCCCGTCCAAACCGAGCACCAACGCTTTCACCGCCACGGGCGGAACCCTAGCGCGTCATGGCGTCGCCGTCACAGCGTCCAGTCGCGACCCAGGATCCCTGGCGGCCGTGCCAGCCCGAAAGCCCCCAAGATCGTGGGCGTCACATCGTAGATCTCGGCTCCCTCGACGAATCCGCGCGCCGGCGCCCCGCCCCCGCCCATGACGAAGACGCCGTCCCAGGCGTGGTTGCAGCCGTCGGGGCCGCCGTCGTTTGTCTCCACCACGATGCGGCCGCCTCCGACAGAGCCGATCGCACGCAGCCTCAGCTCGTCGAAGTAGACCATCAGGTCGGGCGGAAACCCGCGAGCTTGCCTGTAATATTCCTCAGGCGCGCGCACTAGAACGTCGACACGTTCACCTCGATCATCGCGTGCGTACTCGAGCTCTCGGCGGAGCTCATCGCGCACCGCCCGCACATTGCTTGGTGCGACGGCTCCCATGGGTTCGCGCCCCGCAACGTTGAGAAAGACCCTCGCGTAGTATCCGCCCTCCGCCCAAGCTGTCGTTCGCTGCCAGTCGATGAGGCTGTGGTCGAGAGGGCCCGGTGTGGAAGGCGACTCAAGAAGGTTCAGGTACCCCTTGCCGATCAGCCATTCATTGATGCAGAAGCCGCCGTGCATCGCGCGGGCACCGTGGTCGCTGACGATCATGATGGCGGTATCTTCGCCGGCTGCCGCGCAGAGCCGGCCGATTCGCTCGTCCAACAGGCCGTAGTATTCCGGTCCGAGGTGCTTCCACGGGTTCTTCGCTTCATGGCGCGGGTGCTCCGGATCGATGTGACGCCAAAACGCATGGTGAAAGCGATCGAGCCCGATCTCGACCATCATCATGAAGTCCGGCTGCTTGGCCTCCCAGACCCGCTCCGCGATCTCGAAGTGCTGCTTGGTCATCGTCACGATGTCCCGGTAGATTCGGTCGAGGTCCTCGGCGCGGAAGCTCTCTACGTCTGCGCGGTACGGACCCACGCGATCGATGAGCTCGCTCTCGAGCGCGCGCGGGAAGCACCAGGGCGAATCGCCCCCGGGCCACATGAAGCCGGACACCATCTGACCGCGCACCGGGGTAGGTGGCGAGGTCAGCGGTACGAAGAGCGGGGCGACTCGAAAGCCTTGCTCGCCCAGCCAGTCCCAGACGCGTTTCACATGGACGTCGTCACCATCGACCAAACGCAATCGTGTCTCATGAGGGACGCGATTTCGAAATCCGTACAGGCCCAACTCGCCCGCGTCGCGTCCCGAGAGCATGCATGTCCAAGCGGGTACCGTGATCGGAGGCTCCGAGCTTCGAAGGCTTCCCCATGTCCCTGTGTCCATGAGGGCGGAGAGGTTGGGCATCGCGTGGCGATAGCGGTCGAACACCAAGCGAGGCGGCGCGCAGTCGAGCCCAATCACGATCATGCGCTTCGCTGCCATCGGTCCCCTCTTAGCCGCTAGGCGCGACCGAGGCCCTCTCTCATCGAGGATCGACGATATCGGCGGCCTCGTAGATCGTACGCTCGAGGTGATTCAGGTCAAAAGGCTTTTCAATTCGCAGGTTTGGAACGCTCTGAAGGAAATCCCTGGCCCGCTGAGTGAAGGCCCCACCGGTCATGAAGACGATGCGGTCGTGGACGGGCGTGGCCCGCTGCAGGGCCGCACGATAGACGTCCATGCCGGTCATCTCGGGCATGATCAGGTCACAGAGGATCACGTCGTAGGCGTGTTGCCCCATCAATGCGACCGCCTCGCGGCCGTCGTTGGCGGTGGTCACATCATGTTTGAGCAGCGCCTTCTGAATCAGCCGCGCGATCACCGGCTCGTCGTCGACGACCAGGAGGGAGAGCTTGCCCCGGGCGGCGCGCCGAACCGCGCTCATCGAGGTGGGCGGTATGGACAGCGGGCGCCGCGCGCGCGGAGCTTTGGGCAAGACCACGCGAGCGACGGTGCCCTGTCCAGGGTGGCTTTGGATTTCGATCGTTCCTTCGAGAGAATGAACGATGCGGCGACAGATCGAGAGTCCCAGACCGGTCCCACGTCCGGCGGGCTTGGTCGTTACGAAAGGGTCGAAGATCCTCCGCAAGAGTTGCGAAGGAATTCCGGGCCCGGTGTCCTGTACTTCGACGCAGACGCGGTCTCCCTCGGTGCTCCGCGCTCGTATCGTCACCGCGTTCTGACCACGGTCGCCGGGTTCGATGGCCTGCGCCGCATTGACGATCAAGTTCAAGAACACCTGACCAAGACGCGTCCTCTGGCCTCGGATGTATAGGTTGCCTGCCTCGTACTCTCGAACGACCGTCGCACGGTGCTGAAGCTCGGGCTGCGCCATCCGAATCGCGGAGTCGAGCACCTCCTGAACCTTGACCGTCTCGGTCTCGACGCTTTCGCCGCCGTGCGATAAATGATTGATTTCATTTGTGATTATGCGAATGCGCTCCGAGCCCTCGTAGGCCTCGCGGATCAGCTCCGAGGCCTCGGGGGAGAGGGGCTCGGCGGAATCTCGGAGCGAGCGCAAATGGTTCCACACGAAGGTGAGGGGGTTTTTGACCTCGTGAATGATGCTCGCGGTGAGCGTTCCGATCGCGGACATGCGCTCGGCCAACATGAGCCGTTGCTCGAGCTCGTGCTCCGCGGTCATGTCCGCTACGGAAACGAGCGCTCGTTCGAAGTTGCCGCGCTCATCTTCGATGAATCGCCAGTGGACGCGGACATCTCTCGGCTCCCGCGAGCAGGTCATGATCGCCGTTTCCAGATGGACGTCGTGCTCGTTTCGGAAGGCGGCCATCAAGACGCGCAGGAAGTCCGCCTTCGACTCGGCGGTGAGAAGCTCTCTTGACCGGCGAATGCACTCCTCCTCGCTGGATGCACCCACCAGCGAAACGGCTCCCGCGCTCACCCGATGAATTCGTATTCGAGTTAGACATTCGCCGAGAGCATCGGGATCGTTTCGAACTAGCTGTTTGAACGCGTCGGCATCGCGACATCCCCGTTCTTCAATCCATTCGAGAGGCCCGCGAAAGCTCAAATCCCAGACCGCGCTCGGAAGGAATTCCCAGACGCGTTCATCGCGCTCGTGCGCTGGCTCTTTCGATGGACGGATGAGACGAACCATGGGCTTGCGGTCAGGAGCTTTCGGCTAATCGAAGCCGAAGCGTAGCGAACAGCGGGCTCCGCGCCTAGAACGCGGCAAGCAGGGGAGCCTGCCCTTTGAATTCAGGTCCGATCGTCATCGAGCGTCCGTCGGGCCTCCAGCACCAGCGCTTCGACCCTGGACCTCGCGAGCGCTGCGGCGGCCCGAGCGTCGAGGCCGTCGGGCAGGGGCTCGCCGAGCTGCACCGCAATCCGCGTGCGTTTTCGCGCGGCAATCTTGGCGATGTGACTGCCGAAGGATTCATCCCCGTACGCGACTGCCGGCGAGTAGGCGAGGCCGACTGGAAGGATCGGGATGCCCAGAGCACGAACCGCTGCGAATGCACCCGGATGGAATTCGTGTACCGAATCACCCGGAAAGGTCCGGCCTTCCGGAAACGCAACCACGGTGCGTCCTTCTTTCGCGCGTCTGCGAATCTCGCGCAGGGCGAGAGCGCCGCTCCGCCGATCTTCTCGGTCGACGAAAATCGTATCGCCGTGCTTGGCCAAACGACCAAGCAGCGGCCAATCGGCCACGTCGTGCCGACTCACCAATACACCCTGAAACACCGAAAGCATCACTCCGATGTCGAGCGCACTCTGATGATTCGCGACGACCAAGGCACCGCCAAGCCCTACCGTCTCACCTTGCAGCACCAGGTCCGCGCCGAAGACCCGTAGAATCCCGTTGGTCAGGCGCGCGCGATACCGGTTGGCGAGCGCCGTCTGCCCTGGCGCCGACGTCATCACCCTCCTGGTTTCGTAGGCCGCGAGAATTCCAGCCGAGAAGCCGAAAAACGCGCCGGTACGCAAGACGGCACGGACCCTGCTCATTTGAGAGACTCCCGAGTTAGGACTCGCAGAGCTTTCGATTTGATGGCAGTCTGCGCTCGTGTCGGCATCTCTCGCACCAGGGTTTCTCGTCGCCGCACCGTCGATGCGGTGCCCGTTCTTCAATCATACGCTGGTGCTCTTGATCGATCACGGCGACGAGGGTTCTTTTGGCTTCGTGGTCAATCGCGAGACCGATTTGGGCATCCAAGACGTCTTCGAAGAAGTTGGTGTCGCCGCGGACGCAGCGGCGAGTGTAGAAGCGCCGGTCATGCTCGGCGGGCCGGTATCGCCGGAGTCGGGTTGGATCCTCTACGACGCACAAGGCGTACCTCAGCCGTCCACGGGTCAGACCATCGCGGTGACCCAGCGCATCGCATGCAGTGCATCCCTCGAGCTCCTGGAGCGCCTCGCACGAGGCGACGGGCCCGACACCTGCGCGATGATCCTGGGCTACGCGGGCTGGGGCGCCGGGCAGCTCGAGAGCGAAATGAAGCAAGGGTCGTGGATTCCGGTCGACGTCGACTATCAGATTGTCTTCGACACGCCGATTGAGAAGCGTTGGGACGCCGCTCTCGCCACTCTCGGAATCGACCCCGCGCGCTTCATCGACACCCAGATCGCGAGCGCCTGAGTCGGGCGAGCTCGGCGAAGGGTCTGTCACCTTGTTTTCAGCCGGGCCAGAGGCTACCTCCCCCCGCAATGCGATTTCGCCCTCACCGCTCGTTCTGGATCGCGCTTCTTCTGCTCAGCGCGGCCTGCAGCGGTAGCTCGGGTAGTCTGAAGAAGACGGGCCAAAGCTCGCTCGATCCCGACGACGATGCGCGCTCGGGCTATGAAAAAGCCTTGCTGGCTTTTCGCCGTGGCGATTGCCTTTCGGCCGAGCCGACCTTCCGCGAGATTCGGCGAGAGTTCCCTTACAGCCGTTTCGCAGCGCTCGCGGAGCTTCGTATCGGTGACTGCCAGTTCAAGAACGAGGCCTACCCCGAGGCGATCCAGACCTATCGCCAATTCGTGCGGATTCGTCCGTCGCACAAAGAGATCCCGTACGCACGATTTCGCATCGCCGAAGGGTACTACAATCAGATCCCCGGCGGCTGGTTCATGACGCCACCTTCGAGCGAGCGCGATCAAAGTGCCGCTCGGGATGCCCTGATCCAGCTTCGCCGATTCGTGGTGGACTATCCGGACGACCAACGCGTGCCCGACGCCAATGCGCTCATGGAGAAATGCATGAGCCTGTTGGCCGCGCACGAGCTCTACGTCGCACGGTTCTATCTCAAGCGACAGGCTTACCGTGGCGTGATTTCCCGTCTCAGAGGCTTGCTGACGGCCTATCCGGGTGCTGACGTCGCGCCGCAAGCGCTTCTCTTGCTCGGGCAGGTCTACCTCAGGACCGAAGAGCTGGAGGCGGCCCGTCAGGCCTTCAGCGAAATCGTCGAGCGCTTTCCCGACAGTGACGAGGCCAGGCGCGCCAAGTCCCTGCTCGCAAAGATCGGCTGAGCACCCGGTCGATTTTCTCCGTGCGGATTTCTGGCCAGCGATTGGGCCGATCGCTACCTTCGGCCCCATGGCTCCTTGGGCTCAACAAATCTTCGAGGCTGCGAACGAGCGCTACGATCGCGCTGAGTACGCCCTTGCTCAACCCTATTACGAGAAGCTCGTGCAGCAGGGCCTTCGCTATCCAGACGTGTTCAATCGCCTGGGCGTCATTTATCACCTGGGCGGCCGGCTGCCCGAAGCGCGCTGGTGTTTCCAGCAGGCGCTCGAGGTCAACGCCGGTTATCTCGAAGCCGCGCTGAACCTCACCGTGACCTGCAACGAGCTCGGGGAATACGGATCGGGGGCGCGCACGCTGGAGCGAGCGCAGCGCAAGTCCGACTCGTCGAACGACGCCTACCGACGCGGCAAGGTCGCGAATCTTCATCGATCGCTAGCCCGGGCCTACATCGACTTGGACCGCCCCGAGGATGCGATGCACGAGTTTGGCCGCGCGCTGCGCCTTTGCCCGAAGTTCCACGACATTCGGCTCGAGCTCGCCAAGCTGCTTCGGCTGCGCGGCAACGCGCATGGGGCTAGGGAAGAGTTGACGCTCATCCTCCAGCTCGACCCCGACCATCAGGATGCCCGCGCGCTTCTGGGGGTCATCGAGATCGAGACCGGCGACCGTGGCGAAGGCCTTCGCCACTTAGAGGCCGTCGTTGCCCAATCCGCCGACCATCCGGTCGCGCGAGCCTACCTCGACAAAGCCGATTCAGAGCTTCAGCGAGCTTCCTGAGGACGAGATCTGACCGCTTTGTGGCCGCTCGAATCGGTGCCACAATCTCCCTCACGTGCCTCCAACCGTTCTTCTCCTCGACGACGACGCCCAGTTCCGGGCGGGCGTCACACCGGCGCTCGAAGCGGAGGGCCTGCGAGTCGTGGTCGCGACCAAAGGCAGCATTGCCCGCGCCATGATCGAGGAGGAATCGCCGTCGCTGCTCGTCGTGGACGGCTTACTTCCGGACATCAACGGAATCACCTGGATCGAAGAGCTCCGGCGAGAGGGTCTCGAGACGCCCATCATTTTCGTCTCCGCTTTCTACAGGGACCTGCCTACCTTCCGGCACCTGACCCAAGAGCTCGACGTGATCAAAGTCTTTCACAAGCCGGTCACGGTCGATCGATTCGCGCGCGCGGTTGCAGGGGTCGTCGCCGGCCTTCCAAGTCCCGCGCCGCCCGCCGCCGTCACGCCTTCGCCCGCCGTCGATGCCGCAGACGAGATCCTCTTCCCCGATGAGTCGTCCGAGCCACGAGTCGACCCGGACAAGGCGAAAGCAGCCTATCTGAGCCTGCTCCCGATTGCCGCGGACAACCTCACCGGTGCAATTCGCCGCGTTCATTCGGAAGCCGAGCGGACCAGCGTGGTTTCGGATGCGCTTCGGCAGGTCCACGACCTGCGCAGCGCCGCGCAAACGCACGGCTTCAACGAGATTTCGGACGCGGCGGGTCGGATCGAGCTCGAGCTTCGCCAGCTCCAAAAGTCCGGGCGCCTCGATTGGCCCACGATGTTTGAATCGATCGATTCGGTACGGGCCTATGCCTCCGCGGCTTCGGGCCGTCCGAATGACACCCCATCGATGGCTGCGGCTCCCCCCTCGGTCACGCCCGCCGCCAGCTTTTTCTTGCATCGCCCCATTCCGAAGGATTTCGTACCCACGCTGCTCGTGCTCGAAGACGACCCGGCCATGATCGCATATCTGCGGTCGGCTCTGGACGAGGTGCTGGTGCACCTGAGGCCCGTGTCGACCGTGGAGGAGGCGCTCAAGGTGGCCGGCCGCAATGCGCCGACCGCAGCCCTCGTGGGCTGGCCGCTTCAGGATCGCGAAGCGCTCTCGCAATTCGTCCCGTTGTTTCGCGGCTTGCAAGGCTGCGAGGAAGCGCCTGTCATCCTTCTCTCGGTCGACGACGACCCGCACACGCGTGCTCTCGCTGCCCAGCTCGGCGTCGACATCTTCTTGCCTCACCCGATCGAGCTCGTTCGATTGCATCACGCGCTGAGCACCGCGGTCCAGCGAGCGACGACCCCTCGTCCCAAAGTCGCCGTCCTTCGTGATCCCGAGGCGGCCCGGATCGTCGAGGAGAACGGGATCGATTGCTTGCTCTTCTTCAGCCTCGAGGAGCTGCTGCGCGAAATTGACGTCCAGTGCCCCGACGCCATCCTGCTGGGGTCGAGCGTGACGGGCAAGCAGGTGCCGGCGATCATCAGCATGTCGGCCTGGGACTCGGAGTTTGCTCTGCTTTGCTTCGACGACTCCCCGTTGGCGGATGAACGCGAGATCACCGAATGCCTGATTCGATCTTCGGGTTGGCTGGTGCACCTGCACGGCGAGGCCGATCGCATGGCGCGGCTGCGCCGGCAGCAGCTCCGCTGCAGTCAAACCGGCCTGCTCACTCGCCCCGGAGCGGTAGCCGCCCTGGAGGTGGGGCTTTCCTCCGCGCAGCGTCACGGGCGCACCTATTCGATCGGGCTTCTGCAAACGACCGGCATCGACGGGCTCGATTATGTCCAGGCGCGGCGCCTTCGAACGTATCTGGGCCGCCTGGTCTACGGTCGATTCCGCCGCGAGGACGTTCGCGGTCGCTGGGATGAGGACACCTTCGTCGTCGGTTTCGATGGAGCGAGCGCCCGTGCCGTCGTCGAGGTGGTCCGCAGGCTGCAGGCCGAGCTCGAGACGCGTCGAATCCGTCAGCCGGAGGAGCTTTTCTACTTGCACATGGCGGTGGGACTCGCCTCCTATCCGCTCGACGGTGACACCGCTCGTTCGCTCATTCTGGCTGCCCACGAGCGTCTCGAAACGGCGGTCGAACGCGATCCGGACGCCCTCGTTTGGCGCTAGCCATGCGGCTCGCCTCCTCGAGCTAGACAGGCTAAGCTTCACCCATCGAACCGACTGCGCAGCGCGGCCCCGCGGAGACCGATGTAGCCGCCGACATTGAAGTGGGCGATTCGAGCTTGTTGCTGCGGCTGACAGGCCCGGGGGGCTCGAATCTGCGTACGCTCGAAGCCGAGCTCGGGGTTTCGATGGGTCTGCGCGGCTCGACGATTCACATCCATGGACCGAACCGGGACGTCGAATTGGTCGAGCGCGTGCTTCACGAGCTGATCGACGCACTTCAGTTCCGGGAGCTCAGCGCCGTCGAAATGGCGCGCGCCGCGCGCACCCTTCGCGCACATCCGCAAATGAGGCTTCGCGCGCTTCTGGACGACGTCGTGCTGACGACCTCGACCCGGCGTATCGTTTCGCCCAAGGGCGTTACCCAGCAGACATACATTCAGTCGATCCGCACGCACGACATCGTTTTCGGAATCGGGCCTGCTGGCACGGGCAAGACCTACCTTGCCATGGCGATGGCGATTCGCGCTCTTCAGGAGCGCCAGGTCAAGCGGATCGTCCTGACGCGTCCGGCGGTCGAAGCAGGTGAACGCCTCGGATTCCTACCGGGCGACCTCGCAGAAAAGATCAACCCCTACCTTCGACCGCTCTACGATGCCCTGCACGACATGATGGAGCCGGGACGGATCACCGCGTTGATCGAGCGGGGCACCATCGAGGTTGCGCCGCTGGCGTTCATGCGAGGCCGGACGCTCAACGACAGCTTCGTCGTCCTCGACGAGGCCCAGAACACGACGCGGGAGCAGATGAAGATGTTCCTGACACGTCTGGGTTTCGACTCGAAGACCGTCATCACCGGAGACGTGACGCAGGTGGACTTGCCAGGAGGAGCGCACAGTGGGCTTCGTCACGCCGAAAACGTGCTCTCGCGGATCAACGGCATCGACTTCGTCTATTTCTCCCACACCGACGTCGTGCGTCACCCGCTGGTCCAGCAAATCGTCCAGGCCTACGATGTCCACGAATCGGGCTCTTCCGACGGTGACATCTAAGCTCTGCCTGGTATGCTAGCCGCCACATGAACGAGCGAATCTACGACGGTGCGTTGGACCTCATCGGCCACACGCCCTTGGTGCGGCTTGCGCGCATCAGCGATGAAAAGGGCGCGGAGATCTGCGGGAAGCTCGAGTCGCACAATGTCGCCGGCTCGGTCAAGGACCGGCCTGCGCTTTCGATGGTCCTGGCGGCCGAAGCGTCGGGAGAGCTCCGAGAGGGCTCGACGGTCGTGGAAGCCACCAGCGGCAACACCGGGATCAGCCTCGCCATGATCTGCGCCGTTCGCGGGTACCGCTGCCTGATCGTGATGCCGGAGGACATGAGCGTGGCTCGCCGTCACTTGCTCAAATCCTACGGTGCGGAGGTGGTCCTGACTGCATCCGAGGACGGCATGGCGGGCGCCGTCGAGCAAGCGGAGCGCCTGCTGCGGACGACTCCAAACGCGATGATGTGCCGCCAATTCGAAAACCCCGCCAACCCGGCGATTCACTCCGAGACGACCGCAGAGGAAATCTGGGAGGCAAGCGGCGGCAAGGTCGACGCCTTCGTCGCTGGCGTCGGTACGGGCGGGACGCTCACGGGGGTCGGACGCGTCCTCAAGGAGCGCAATCCGGATATTCGCTTGGTAGCGGTCGAACCTCGTGCGAGCGCCGTACTTTCAGGTGGCAAGGCGGGCCTGCACGGGATTCAGGGCCTTGGGGCCGGCTTCGTTCCGGAGGTGCTCGACACCGAGCTGCCAGACGAGGTCCTGACCGTCACCGACCTCGCCGCAGAGCGCATGACGAAGCGGCTAGCCCGGGAAGAGGGACTCCTGCTGGGTCCTTCGGCCGGCGCGAACGTGCATGCTGCGCTCGAGGTCGCACGCCGGTTGAAGCCGGGGCAGCGGGTCGTCACGATCTTGTGCGATGGCGGCGAGCGCTACCTCTGCTAACCCCGCATGAGCGAGCTCGTCAAAGCGTCGCGCGCGCTCAGCCGCGTCATCTCCGAGCTCGAGTTCAGTGAGCCGGTGACACACGTCTACAATCCGCTCGAGTACGCGCGGCGCCCGCACGAGCTTTATCTGAGCCGCTTTGGCTCTGGCTCCAAAGAGGTGGTCTTGGTGGGAATGAATCCGGGACCGTTCGGCATGGGGCAGACGGGTGTCCCGTTTGGCGACGTCGGCTTCGTCCGCGATTGGATGGGAATCGAAGCGTTGGTCGATCATCCGGACGAGGAGCATCCAAAGCGCCCAGTGCTTGGATTCCACTGCGAACGGTCGGAGGTGAGCGGCTCCCGTCTCTGGGGCTGGGCGCGTGAGCGCTTTGGCACGCCAGAACGGTTCTTTTCGAGATTCTTCGTCCTCAACTACTGTCCCCTCCTATTCCTGGAATCGACCGGGCGGAACCGCACGCCAGACAAGCTACGGGCCGATGAGCGGGCCGCGCTCCTGCCTGCCTGCGACCAGGCACTGCGCGATGCCATTGGGATTCTTTCGCCGTCCCTGGTCGTCGGGGTGGGGGCCTGGGCAACCAGGCGCGCGCGCACGGCGCTTGGCGACGAAGGCCCGGCAATTGGCAGCATCCTCCACCCAAGCCCGGCAAGCCCGAAGGCCAATCGCGGTTGGGCCCCACAGGCCGAAAGCGACCTGCGCGGCTTGGGCGTCGACATATAGGCGCGCGCCCCGCACCCATGCGCTATGCTCCAGCTCGGGGTTCGACGAAATGCGGAGCAAAGCCATCCAAGTAGCCGCCATCATGGCGCTCGTTTCAGGCTGCGGACACGAGTCCGCCGCCACGCAGCAGATTCGGAGTGCGGCGGCAGTCGATTTGGACTGTGACGCCTCGCTGATCGAGTTCGTGGACGACGCGGCCATGCAGAAGCGAGTCAGCGGGTGCGGCCGTACGCTGACTTACATGTACAAGTGCACGTCGACGGCGGGCGGCGGCAAGGACTGCCGCTGGAAGCCGGTCCGCGACGATACGAACAAGCTCGACTAGCCGCCGTCGGCCTGCAGCGCGCGCACCTGCTCCTGCAGCGCACCGATATCGGGATTGTTCGGGTCAAAAGAGCTCGCACGCTCGAGCGCAGAAGTTGCTCCCGAGAGGTCTCCGTTTGCGAGGGCCGCGCGCGCCTTCGCAAGCTCGTCTTTCGCCGCCTCCTCGCGTTCATGCGGGGAAAGAGCGTCGGGTCCAGCGTCGGTCTCAGCTGCGGTGGCGGCGTCCATTTCGGCGCCGCTGTCTGTGCCAGCGTCCGCGCCAGCGGCGGCCTTGGTTCCGGCACCGCCGATCGAGTCTTTTGAATTGCAGTTCTCGACTGCAAACCAAAGGGCCAGGAGGAGTCCGATGCTCAAGGTCATCGCGAATGGAAGACTGGTGCTTCGACGTCTCGACCGCGGCGGACGGCGTCCCTCATAGGCCTGCTTGAGCGCCGATGCGAAAGTTCGGGCGCTCGCGTACCGGTCGGAGGGGCGCTTTCGGAGCGCACGAAGGATGGCGGCGTCGAGCGCGCTCGGGATGGCCGCGCCCCGATTGGCCTCGCTTGGCGGCACGGGGTCGGTGCTCATGACCTTGTGCGCTACGGCTAGTGCCTCCGAGCCCGGAAAGGCGCGTTCGCCGCACGCTGCCTCGTAGATGACGGCCCCGAAGGAGAACAGGTCGCTCTGCTCACTGTACTCCCCGCTACGAAGCGTCTCCGGCGCGGCGTAACACGGAGTTCCGAGGAACTGACCCTCCTTCGTCAGCTCGGCGTTGGGGATTCGAGCGATCCCGAAGTCGGCGAGCTTCACCCGGCCGTTGCTGGTGATGAGCAGATTCTCGGGCTTGAGGTCGCGGTGGATCACGCCGGCCATGTGCGCCGTCGTCAGGGCATCGGCGACCTGCTGAGCGAGCTCGAGGAGCTCGTCGCGGGACAGGACACCGCGCTTTCTGAGCGCCTGCTTCAGGGTGTGCCCGGGGACGTACTCGAAGACCAGGTAGGGGCCGACGTTCGGATCGTCTCCAACATCGAAGATCTGAACGATATTGGGATGTTGGAGACGAGCCGCCGCACGGGCCTCGTTTTGGAAACGGCTCAGAAAAACCTCGCGCGTGTCGGGATCCAGCGCAAGGTCACGCAGCGTCTTCACGGCGACCGGGCGATCGAGATCTGCATCATGCGCCAGATAGACGTTTCCCATCGAGCCTGCGCCGAGGAGCCGGTCGATGCGGTAGCGGCCGATCTGTTGCGGCAGTTCTTCCATGGGCGCGATCTAGTCCATGCGGGAGGACGGGGCCAGAGAGGACCAGAGAGGACCAGAGAGGACCAGAGAGGACGAGAGGCGAGCAGAGAAGACTAGAGACGATGGAGCTTCAAGGTGTTGGTGCGCCCGGAAGGAGGCCAGCCAAGGACCATCGCGAACGCCTCGCCGCGTTGGCAGAGGTTCTCTCGCACCAGCAGAGAAGAGGCGATTCGCACTTTCTCCTCGAGTGACTCTGGAGGCACTTCGATTCGCGGAATCACGCCCCATTCGAGCGAGAGCCGTCGCGCGACGCGCGTGTCGCTGG